>Ga0187864_10000649_pt1 | contig 37387 bp, 24 predicted proteins | sample June2016WEW_11_4_FD_132985 | JGI IMG/M metagenome (GOLD analysis project Ga0187864, IMG submission 132985) | Peatland microbial communities from SPRUCE experiment site at the Marcell Experimental Forest, Minnesota, USA - June2016WEW_11_40 | ecosystem: Environmental > Terrestrial > Soil >...
GTGGAGAGCATCCATCAATCGTTTGACCTTGACCGGATCGCTTATGATGATTTGGTTCTTTTTGGGTTCACCCTTTTTCAAAAATACAATTTGCTGAACATCTGAAAATAAAAGTTTGGATTGATCGGCAGCGCGTAAACCACCGGCTATCAACAGGATCGCCATCATAACCGTGAAGAGGAGCAAGGATCGTTTCATAATTTTAGTGTCGTGCGTGCTGGCATTTGTCTTTCTTCTACGCTGCTATCCTACCTCGTGGGCCAGCCACTATAAATAGGGTGTAACCCTACCATGTGTTGGGGCAAGCCAGTCTTTCGGCTTGCGGCGTCAAGCCAGTTGGCTGAAAGTCTGGCGCGGGGGCGGGTGCAATTTCAGCGCGACAGAACGAGCACACAAGCGGAACGGAGGCCGGGTTGACGCGGAATGCAGGCGGCCAAGTTTGGTCACGACAATGGACCTGCAACGAAATTGTGCCTGCGGTGTTCAATTAAATTATGTTGGAGTCAACATTCGATGGCGATGGCGCACCGGGTGACGTTTGCCAAACTGACATGAAAAGAACCTTCAAGTGGGTGGAGGGATTTACGCTGGTTGAACTGCTGGTGGTTATTGCAGTCATCTCCATTCTCGCTGCCTTGTTGTTGCCGGCCCTGAACCGCGCCAAGGCGAGTGCACAGCGAACCACCTGTGGAAATAATCTCAAGCAAATCAATCTTGGCCTCCGCATGTATTGCGACGATTCCAGCGATACCTCGCCGAAAACTCCCAATACGAAGCATTCCTTACCTCTCAATAAATGGACTGGTTACAAGATGCTCATGAAAAGTAACGCCGGCAATCAGGACCAGCTGTTTGCCTGTCCGGCTGACACGTTTTACTTCGATTGGAACAGGGATGTTTATGTGCCCAAGAGTTTCCATGATCAGACAAATTCTGATTATTCGAGTTACCTGTTTAACGGAGGAAACTTGAGCACCAATCTGTCCGATGGCGGCTATTTCCCCGGCATTGCCGGCCGGCAGCTCAGTTCGATAAAGAACCCCGCTAGAACCATTTTGGTCGCGGAGGACCCGGCTTGGTTTCCCTACTCATGGCATCAGCCAAAATGGCCGCCGACTCCGAGCTTCAATGATGCCATGAACGTGGTGAGTTTTGTGGATGGCCACGTCAGTTACATCAGAATATATTGGGATTCGGAAAGACGCTTCGTGTTTAGAGGCGGGTCGTTTCCAACGTACGCTTCGGAGTACGATCCTCCTGCGGGCTACGATTATCAATGGAGCGGGGATTAGTGACCGCAAAGGGTTCTCGGACAATTTAGCGGAGAATTCAACGCCGCTTTGGCCGCACCATTCAATTCTGCGGAGTGACGAAACCTGGCTGCCGGAATGGAGCGGCAACCTTCACCTGCAACTGGCCTTGTTCGTCCGTGTTGGCAGGCAGCATCGGCAAGTCGAGCTTGGGTGGGTTTGGGCCCGGGTCGTTTGCGACGCAGATTAATGAGACTTTTTTGACTTGCCTCCCGACCTCCAATTTCTTATATTGAACGCATGAAAGCTGGTTCCAGGCTTTTTGGTTCCATGTTTCTTGGCTTGTGCGCAAGCATTGGGTGCGCTGGCTTGGTTCACGCTCAAGGCGGGCCGTCGGAAAGGGTGACCTGGCAGGGGACGGTCAGCTTGGTCACGACCGGCAATGTTACCTATGCCGAATACACGTGGTTGCTGTTGGGCTGCGAGTGCGAGTACTTGGTTAGCACGGGGCCCGTGATCCGCAACGGCAGCAACTTCTGGTATAATTTCGACCTCGGAGAGCACGGAGGGCCTTGCCCCCAGTTTATCGCCAATATGACCACCACCGCCGCTTTAGGCACGTTGGCCCCGGGCACCTACACCTTGACCACAACCTCTTGGGGCGTGCCAGTCGCGACCAACACCTTCACCATTCCGACAAACTCCACGCTATCTACGCCAATACTCCTACCCATCGGTTTTGGCACCGACGGATCGTTTCAAATACAGTTGAACGGTGGTGTCACCAACGTGAGTTACGTCCTGCAATGCTCGACGAATTTCGTGAATTGGACTTCGGTTTCGACCAATTCAGTTGGGCCGCCGTTGCGGGACCCCGCTCCTGTCTTGCCCGGCCCTTGCTATTACCGCGTGCAAATTCTCCAGCAGTGACTCTCCCCGGTTCCGAGTAGTCCCTCTTGGGAAAAGACCGGGCCGGGGTTTTTCTGAAGCATTGTTTTCCAGTCAATTCCCCAAGCGAGAACGATAGGCGATTGAACCGAAGAAACATGCTGTCTGTCCCGCGTGCGTGCCGGCGACCGCGCCACGGAGTTTAGATCACGTTGTCGGCAGCTTGGCATTAGCGGCGTGACGCTGCACAGCTACCGCTACGCTTGGGCGGAACGGGCCAAAACGGTTGGCTACCCGGAACGGTTCGCGCAGGAGGCTTTGGGCCACAATAGCAAGGCGGTGCATCGCGCCTACGCGAAACGGGCATTGATGAAAATTCCGTCACTGGAAGATTACGAACAAAAGCCGACCAACATGAATTCAGCCGCATGCTAACAGTCTTGCCCCTACTATGCGCCACTGCGGAAACACCTAATGCTGATTATAATATGAGACCATACGTTCTGGCCTTCTATTGACCCGTGGAACATTCAGGCGGAAACTTAGCGCGTGAGGACGGTCGAGAGCAAATTTCGACGTTGTCGGCAATACGGCGGACGCGTATTCTCCCCGATTAAATCCTCTTGCGTCTCACGGATTCTAACATTGCTACTGTTGTTGGCACTACCCGCCGTGGTGCAAGCCCAACTCACTTTCACCACCAACAACGGCGCCATCACCATCACTGGCTATACTGGGCCTGTCGGCCCGGTGGTCATCCCCGGCACGACCAATGGCTATCCGATCACCAGCATCGGAACCAATGCGTTCTATAACAATCAAAGCGTGACCAGCGTCACGATTGGCACCAACGTCACCAGCATCGGAGGTTATGCGTTCTGCGAATCCGGTTTAACCAGCGTCACGATTCCCAGCAGCGTAACCAGCATCGGAGAAGCTGCGTTCGGGCTTTGCATGAGCCTGACCAACGTCATCATCTGCTCCGGCGTCACTAATATCGGTGAGGGTGCTTTCGCCGTTTGCACCAGCCTGACTAGTATTACCATTCCCGGCAGCGTCAGTAGCATCGGAATCAATACGTTTGATAACTGCGCGAATCTGTTCAGCGTCGTGATTTCCAACGGCGTCAGCAGCATCGGGGACGGTGCGTTCTATTTTTGCACCAGCTTGAACAAAATCACCATTGGCGACAGCGTCACCAACATCGGAACCGTGGCGTTCCAAAATTGCACCAGCCTGTCCATGATAAAGATTCCTGAGGGTCTTACGAGCATCCAGCAAGAGACGTTTGTGAACTGCCGGAGCCTGACCAACGTCATCATTGGCACCAACGTCACCAGCATCGGACTCAGTGCGTTTTACAACTGTGGTTTGGTCAATCTCACGATTCCCGCCGGGGCCACGAGCATTGGAGACTTTGCGTTTGCATATTGTGGCAACCTGCAAAACGTCACCTTGCTTGGCAACCTTACCAATGGTGGCGGCAGCATGTTCAGTAATTGCACCAACCTGGCCAGCGTTTCCCTTTCCGACAACTTGACCAGCATCGTGGATGGCATGTTCGAGAACTGCTTTGGCCTGACCAATCTCATTGTTCCCAGCAGCGTCACCAACATTGGGGATTATGCGTTTGAACTCAGTGGGCTGACCAGCATCACGATCCTTGGCAATGTCACCAGCATCGGGGACGGTGCGTTCTATGGCTGCCCCCTGACCAGTATCATGATCCCCAACAGTGTCACCAGCATCGGGTTCGATGCGTTTGGTTTTTCCTTCAGCCTGACCAGCGTCTATTTCACAGGCAACACCCCCACCCCCACCAATGATTCATCCGTGTTTTCGGATGACACCAATGTGACGGCCTATTATTTGCCGGGAGCCATTGGCTGGGGATCTTTTTTTGATGGTATTCCCGCCGTGCTGTGGAACCCGCAGGTACAGAACGATGCCAGCTTCGGCGTGCAGAATAATCGTTTCGGTTTCAACATCACCGGAACCAGCAACTTGGTCATCGTGGTGGAAGCCAGCACGAACCTGGCCAACCCGATCTGGTCACCAGTGGCAACCAACACCCTCACAGGCGGGACGTCCTATTTCAGCGACCCCCAGTGGACGAATTATCCCGGTCGTTTCTACCGGTTCAGCTCACCGTGACGTGCCCGTTCTGCGAACTATTCGCCGGATGGTTTTTCTTGCGGGTGTTTTGCTTGTGCCAGTGCTGATTCACCGCGTTTGTCACCTTGACCAGCCACGCCCGGTCTTTGACCAGTTCCAGCAGTTCTGACGCGGCAAAGAATTTACCGGCACGTCTTGATGTCGTGGCGGCGGCGAAACTGCTCGGCTTCGCGGAGAGTGACATTCAGATTTTGATGGCCGTGGGCAAGTTGACACCGCTTGGTGATCCGGCTCCCAACGCGCCCAAGTGGTTTGCGGCCGTCGAGATGATTCGGCTCGCGGCTGACCAGGACTGGCTGCACAAGGCCACAAAGGAGATTTCAAAATACTGGCAGCACAAGCGCGAGCGGCACATGAATCCTCTGCCCTCGCCACGCCCTGGCAAATTGGAAGCTGATGAAGTTAATTAATTGGCTTCATCATGCTCGTTGGGATGTTAATAACTCTGAATGGACAAAAAAGGAGGACGGCGTATTATCGCAATCAATCAGTCGAGAAAAAACTTGAACCTGTGAAACCCTATGAAAACGAAATGCAATTCCACCATTTGTGCTACGTATCAATCATTCGGCGTAACAATTTGTGCGGGAGCGGTCATGCTGATTGCCTCCAGCGCGCAGGCGCAGAATCTGTTTGTCGATACTGCCGGCAGCCGCATCACTGAAATCACGACGGGTGGAGCGCAAAGCACCTTTGCCTCCGGGTTGTCTCCTTATGGACTGGCGTTTAACAGCGCGGGCAATCTGTTTGTGGCGGATTACGAGGGCGGCAACATCTATGAATTCACCCCGGGCGGAGTGCGAAGCACCTTTGCCTCCGGGTTGTCCCTTCCCGAAGGACTGGCGTTTAACAGCGCGGGTGATCTGTTTGAGACGGATCTCGGCAGCGAAAACATCTATGAATTCACGCCGGGCGGAGCGCGAAGCACATTTGCCTCCGGGTTATATGGTCCTGCTGGACTGGCCTTTAACAGCGCGGGCGATCTGTTTGAGGCAGATTCAGACAGCGGCAACATCTATGAATTCACGCCAGGTGGAGTGGAAAGCACCTTTGCCTCCGGATTGTCAACTCCTACAGGACTGGCATTTAATAGCGCAGGCGATCTGATTGTGACGAGTTTTTTTGGCCACACCATCTATGAATTCACGCCGAGCGGAGCGGAAAGCACCTTTGCCTCCGGGTTGGGGGCCCCAACCTTTCTCGCCTTCCAAGGTGAAACCTTGCCCGTGCCTGAACCCTCGGCTTTGGGGTTGCTGGCCGTCGGCGCCATCGCACTCCTCGTCCGCCGCCGCCGCAACTTGGCCGCCTAACTCCAAATGTGACAGGATAATCCGCAGTACATCTTCACGTCACGAAATGAGATTGCCACCAAAGGCCTTATCGCGTCGAAGCGCAGCGAAGACGGATGACCTGCAGCAATAATCCCGTTGGGATTCAGTGGCTGTTCTCCTTGAAAAGCAACAACAGTCGTTGGCACTTGGGGATGTCGGGCGCAAGCAAATCCCCGTTCAGAGGCGTGTTCAAAAACTCGCTGTAGCCGGGCAGGTTCCGGAGTTCTGGTGCATCCAAATCGCGGAACGCCATCGCCGAGTTGGAAAAGTTCCGCCGCTCAATCGGCTCGTGTATCAGGGGGATGACATGATGATGACGCGGGTCGCGGTTTATCTTTGCGAAAAGCGCAATCACCACCGCCTCCTCGCCCTCCAGCGTCTGCATGAAAGTGCCGTCGTTGTAGAGCAGCAATCCCGTGATGCCCGCCCGCGTATTCCGCTGGACGCTGCCCTTGAGCAATTCATTCAACTCCGCCCGGCTGAACAATTCAGCGGCAGTGCTCGTATACACAATCTGGAATAAAGAACCCATAATACAATATATATGTATATCTAATTTAACACGACTCCCTGGGAAAATCAAATGACAGTTACACCTGATTCTTCACCTAACGGGCAGTTTGGAGGCGGTAACGGGGCAATGCGCAGCGTTGAACGAGCAGCCGAAAAAACAGCTTGAACCCCTGTAAAACAAGGCTGGAATAAGCCTTGAAACAGAGTGTGTCAGGCTCGGAACGGTAAAGTTTCCTCGTTCGATTCCGACCTCCGCCTCCAATTCTAACTGCGTGTGCAGCATCGATTTAGGGGGTGCAGGAGTCCACAAGGACACCAAAACGGACACCATTTTTCCAATCCGTAGGAAACCAGCATAGTCCGGCATTATCCGCCGCCTATCTGCTACCTGTTCGGATTCGGCCTCAGTTATTCTCGCGGTTGCGTGAAAATTATGAAAACACGTTACCGTCTCATCTGCCGTGGAATCCGTGGCGGAGCCTACTACTGCGTGGATACCAAGACCGGCAAACGCACCAGTCTCGGCACCACCAACGCCGACGATGCCAAACAGGTCATCGAAGCCAAGAACAACTCCGAGCGCCAGCCGGTGCTGAATCTCCAGATTGCCAAAGCGTATCTGGCGGGCAGCGACAACGGCATCACCACGCGGACATGGCGGCAGGCCATTGAAGCGTTGACCAACACCAAACAAGGAGCCAACCAGCACCGCTGGAAAACTGCCGCCAAGGACAGGGCGTTTGTCACGCTGCTGCCGCAAGTCATCATTGAAACCAAAGGTGAAACGATCCTGAAGGTTCTGCAAATGGGGACGGTCTCGACCAATGTTTATCTCCGGCGGTTGCACAACTTCTGCGTGGACATGAACTGGCTGCCGTGGCCGCTCGTGCCGAAACGCCAGTGGCCCGCCGTCGAGTTCAAGGAAAAGCGCGGCATCACGCTGGCGGAACATCTGGCCATCGTCGCCCGCGAACAAAATCCCGAACGCAAGGCGTTCTATAAACTGGCCTGGCACTTGGGCGCATCGCAATCCGATCTGGCCGGCTTGAACGCCGAGGACGTTGATTGGGAACACCACGTCATTAGCTACGCGCGCCGGAAGACCGGCTCGATTGCCATCATGCGCATGGATAAAGACATGGAGGAAGTATTGCGCGACCTGCCGGGAACCGGCCCGCTGTTTCCGTATCTGCGCAGCGTTCGTTCGGGCGACCGCGCCACGGAGTTCAAACAACGCTGCGATGGGCTTGGCATCAAGGGCGTCTCGCTGCACAGCTACCGCTATGCTTGGGCTGAACGAGCAAAGACGGCGGGCTATCCCGAACGGTATGCCCAGGTAAATCTTGGGCATAACAGCCGGGCGATGGCGCGGGCGTATTCCCGCAAGGCTCCGGTGGAAATGCCGTCGTTGAGCGAATACGAGCGGCAACAGAAAGCCATCATTGGAAACCGAAACACCGAACCAGCGGCGAAAGCCGTTGCCGCATAAGGAGGACATCATGCAACCTTGGCAAATAAAAGCACTCGAACTGGAAGCGTCGGGATTGAAACACCTTGATGGCTTCATCCGCGAACACGCCCTCAGCTTTTTTATTGGGGCCATCTATCTCTTGCTGGCTTTGCTGGCGTGGGTATTGAGTGGTGCATTGCGACGTAAAGGTGGAAAATCCGCGCTTCATGTCCAACCCGGCCTGGTCATCCATCTGCCGGGACCGCCACCACCGCCACCGGAATTTGATCCGTTTCCGCCGCCGCACCATTCGGCGCATTGCGATTACCATGATGCTTGGGAATGACCACGGCGCAAAACGCTCGGTCAGAGGTGGAGGCGTAGTGGGCACGAAATTGGGCGGGACGGGCGAAATGATGTGGCTTCCCTGAACGGTGCGCGCAGGAGGCATTGGGTCACAACGCAAGGCTGTGCATCGCGCGTTTGCAACACGCGCCTCGATGAAAATTCCTTCGCTCGTTGATTACGAACACCGGACGGCAACAGCTCGCGCGTAAATCCATGTTCACACCGTATGATTGACTTGGCAGTGAAACTGCCATAATTTTAATGCTGCATGGCAAGCACCAAACAGAGACGCAAAACTGGGTTTGCCTGCTGCCCGAGGCTGTTTTTTTTGATAATGCTCTGGGTGCTTCCCGCCGTGGTGAATGCCCAATTTGCATATACGATCAATAACAACACGATCACCATCACGGGATATACCGGCCCCGGCGGTGCGGTGACCGTCCCCAACAAAATCATTGGCCTGCCGGTCACTAGCATCGGATCCGGGGCGTTCGCTAATAGTTCCAGCGTAACCAGCGTCAAAATCGGCCACAATGTCACCAGCATAGCGATGGGGGCGTTTGAGAACTGCGCCGTCCTGACCAACGTCACAATCGGCCACAATGTCACGAGCATCGGGAACTCTGCGTTCGCTGGCACCAGTCTAATCAGCGTCACAATTCCCAATAGCGTCACGAGTATTGGGTATGAGTCATTCAGTTCCACTACCCTGACCAGCGTCAAGATTTCGGACAGCGTCACCAGCATCGTGGATCAAGCGTTCTATGGCTGCTCCAGCCTAGCCAGTGTCACGGTCCCCGATAGCGTCACGAGCATCGGGGAAGCGGCGTTCGGTTACTGCTCCAGCCTTACCAACGTCATAATCGGCCACAATGTCACGAGCATCGGGGATTCTGCGTTCGGCGGCTGCCCCAGCCTGACCAGCGTCAAGATTCCGAGCAGTGTCACCAACATCGGTAACGAAGCGTTTATTAATTGCTATAGCCTGGCCAACGTTAGGATTGGTAACAGCGTCACGATCATCGGGGACTCTGCGTTCCTTTACTGTTCCGGTCTGACCAACGTCACTCTTGGCACGAACGTTGCAATCATCGGAGACTCTGCGTTCTCTGGCACGAGCCTGACCAGTGTCAAATTCCCCAATAGCGTCACCAACATCGGTGATGGGGCGTTCTCTGGCACCCGCCTCACCAGCGTAACAATCCCCAACAGCATCACCAGCATTGGGAATTCTGTGTTTTCCGGCTGTTCCGACCTTGCTAATGTTACGATTCCAAACAGCGTTACCAGTATTGGGGACTCTGCGTTTTCAGGCACCAGCCTGACCAGTGTCACGATCCCAGATAGTGTCATCAGCATCGGAGCCTCAGCATTCTCTGGCACCGGATTGACCAGCATTGCGATTTCCATCAACGTCACCAGCATCGGAGGCGGAGCGTTCTCAGGCACACTTCTCACGAACGTCGTGATCCCTGACAGCGTTACCAACCTAGGAGGTTCTGCGTTCTATGGCTGCCCCAACCTGACCAGTGTCATAATAGGCAACAGCGTTACCAGCATCGGAGGCTCTACATTTCAAAACTGCACAAAACTGACCAACGTCACGATTGGTAACAGCGTTACCAGCATCGGCGATGCGGCATTCGCTTACTGCTCCAGTCTGACGGACATAATCATCCCCAACGTTGTTACCAGCATTGGATATATTGCATTCGTTTCCTCTGGCCTGACGAACATCGTGATTCCCGATAGCGTAACCAACATTACAAGCTGGGCGTTCTCTTATTGCCCCAGTCTGGTCAGCGTCACCATCGGCAACGGCGTCACCACCATCGAGTATGGGGTATTCTATGACTGTCCCAACCTGACGACCGTTAGAATAGGCAACAGCGTCACCAGCATCTTGCAAGAGGCCTTCTTTATTTGCCCTAACCTGACGGGAATTTACTTCTTGGGTAACGCTCCCACCCTTGATTCATTGGTGTTTTCTGGTAACAGTGCGACTGTCTATTACTTGCCGGGAACCACTGGTTGGGGCACGACGTTTGGCGGTTTTCCGACGGTGCTCCTGCCTTACATTTACACGATCAATAACGGCGTCATCACCATCACCGAATACACTGGTATCGGCGGCGCGGTGACAATCCCCGACACGATTAGTGGCCTGCCGGTCACTAGCATCGGTGACTCGGCATTCAATGGTTGCATAAGCCTGACCCAAATCATTATTCCAAAAAGCGTTACCAGTCTCGGTGATTTTGCGTTTAATAACTGCATCAGCCTAACTAGCATCGTGATTCCCTCAAGCATTACTGAGATTGGAGAATCCATGTTTGACGGCTGTAGCAGCCTAGCCAACGTCACAATTCCTAATAGTGTAACAAACATTGGAATTGTTGCGTTCGGTGGTTGCACTAGCCTGTCAAGCATAATAATCCCTGACAGTGTTACCAGTATTGAAAGCGATGCTTTTGCTGGCTCTGGCCTGACCAACATCACAATTCCAAACAGCGTTACTTATATCGGTGACTCTGCGTTTATTAATTGTTACAAGTTGGCCAACATTAAGCTTCCTAACAACATAACCAGCATCAGTGACCTCATGTTTGCCCAATGTAACAATCTGACAAAAATTACAATTCCAAGTGGCGTCACCAACATCGGGGACGGAGTGTTTTGGAACTGTTATGCTCTCACAGCCATCTATTTTGAAGGTGACACTCCAAGCTTTGGTGACTCCGTGTTCTATTATTCCAGTCCTACTATATATTACCTTCCATGCACTATTGGCTGGGGCGGCACCTTTGACGGTCGTCCGACAGTATTATGGAATCCTCAAGCACAAACTGGCGACGGCAGTTTCGGTTTTCAGTCTAATCAATTCGGGTTCAATATCACCGGCAGCAGCAATCTGGTAATCGTGGTGGAAGCCTGCACCAATCTGTCCAATCCCGTCTGGCAACCCCTTCAAACTGTCACGATCACTAATGGAACGAGTTATTTTTGCGATCCACAGTGGACAAATTATCCCGGTCGGTTCTACCGCTTTAGCTCGCCGTGACTTGATATCGCTCTGAACCAATTGCGGTGTAGTTTCTCTTTGCAGCATTTTTCTTTTGCCAATGCGAGTAGACGTGGTAGCCATACCGCCCTAGATTCTGGTCCAAGGTGAAATAGCGCGTGTGGTTGTGACCATGATGAATTCTACTAGGACTAAATCCGTCACTGTCGTGAATTTGTCGCTATTCGTGCCGTCCGTTATTACCGTTGCGCGGTGGTTGACCGCCGGCATTGACGCGCTTATGGTGCCGGTTCTTGGCTGCCCGCTCGTTCTTGTCCTTGACCTTAAGCCGGATGAGTTCGGTTGCCTTGTTCATCCATCTGGCGTCACCTTTCTTTTGCTCAATCTCGGCCGTCAGAAAAAACTTTACGGCTCCTGGCGGTGGATTGCCCAACGGCTTGAGCTGGCCGGCACTGACTAGAATGGGAATGTGGTCTGGTTCAAAACCGAGACGCCAAGCAGCTTCGGCGGCGTTCATGCGTCCAGGCAGTGAAATCAGATTGAGAATTTCTTTGCGTTCGGGATTCATACATTTTCCTTGGATAAAGTGAGGGTGACGGAAGTAATGAGGGTGTCATACACGGCACCCAAACGGCTGTCCGCCGACTTTACAAAGCTCAATTCGTATCCTTGAAGCCAGCGTTCAATCCTTTTGAGACCACTCCCAAGAACGATCACCTCGGCACCCACAAAATGAACGGACATTTTTTCCGGTGGTGCCTCCGGTTCCTTTTCCAAGGCCGGGTTGGCCGTTCTTTCGGCATACAAGAACTGCGCGTATGGCAGCAGATAGCTGATGCCATCGGCGGTGAGCACCGCGACTGCGGCGGCATTGGAATCGTGGCCGAGGCACGGATTGTCGCGCGGGTTAGACGCCGATTCGGGGGGTGGAAGTTCGTTGGTGTTCATAACGAGGTGGTTTCATTGTTTGCGTGTGATGGTCAGGTAAAATGGTTTGTCGAGGCGCGAGGCGCTGGCGGAACTGTTTCAGAAAGCGATGACCGCGCTGCAATACCTTCAGGATGAATTTTCGACTGTGAACGCGGGGGACAACTTCCACGGCGGCCAGCCGCGCGCTGGAATGGGTGACGTGCGAGCGCAACATCTCGGCATCATCAGTGAACACGCGGCACGCATCGCGTCCGCGCGAGATGCTGACATAAAATTGCTGCTGATTGATCGCCGGCAGCGAACGTGACGACGCGACGACCAGCACCTCATCCACGGTCTTGCCCTGGGCGGCGTGTGAGGTGATGGCGTAGCCGTGCGTGAACGTGCGATAATCAGCAGGAATCACCCGGCCATCGGCCAGCACTACGGAATCACCCTGAATTGCCAATACCTCGACGAGTTCACCATTGATAAATCGTTTGCCGGCCGTGTTTGCTTGCAGCAACAGCTTGTCCCCGGCGGCGATTTTTAATTTCCGTTGCTCCCCGACATCACAGGTGATGCCTACACCCAATGGGAAGATGTTTTCGGAACCATCCGTGTGTTGAACTTTGAGTGAATCATTCTCAACGGCGACCACTGACACCGTTTCATTTTTATCAAAGCCGTGCGTTGTCCGATGAAAATGGATGGCCATGCCGGGACGGTATTGCCGCGCATCCCGTTTTTGCGCTTCGGTCCACGACAATGAGTCAAAAACTTGGAATTCCTTTTCTTCACCGGCCAGCCGACCGGACGTTTTCAGCGCAGTGCGGATTTTTTCCGTCACCGACTCGATTTCATTCCACGTCGGCGCGACCAGCAGCGCGGACTGATTATGCGCCAATGCTTTCAGATACGCCTGCGCGGCCTTGTCATGCAGATCATCTTTGGAAGATTCAACAACTGCGCCCATGCGTTCCATCTGTGCGAACGCTTCCACTGTCCGTTTCTGTGCCGCCAGTTCGACGGCCTTGCGATACTCAGCCTTCCGTTGCCGCCGTATCCGGGTCAGTTGGCCGGATTTGAAATCCGAATGCTGCTCCAAAATCCGCAGCGCATCACCACGCGCCACCGATGCGTGCTGGCCGGTGTCGCCCGACAGCACAATGCGTGCGTCCCGCGCCAGGCCAAATAGGCGCTTCATGTCATCAATACCGACCGCCCCGGCTTCGTCCAGCACCACCAACTGACGGGCAGACAGCACCGGTTTCGTCAGCAGCAGGCTTTGCAATGTCTTCGCCGCGAACCCCTCTTGGCGTAAAACTTCCGTAGCCGCCGCCGTTGGCGCACAGAACAGCGGTTCAATCTTCACCTCATTGCAGGCAGCGACCAGCTCCCGCAATGCCGTGGTTTTCCCACTGCCGGCCAGACCGCGCAGGCCGGTGATGCGGTCACTGGTGCGCAGGACATGGTAAATCGCCCGGCGTTGATCTTCGCCCAGCCAGTCGGCAGGCCGGTAGCCAGGATGCAAGGGCGCGACAGCATCGCAACCCGCATTCACCGTTTGTATCAAAGCCAGTTCCGTGGCCAAAATCCGTTGCGTGGATAATCCGCGCTCGGTTTTGACCAGTTCCGAGGAATATTTCACCTCCTGCTTCAAGTTGGCCAAATCCACTTCTCCTTGGCGATGGGCCAAAGCAGTGGTCAGCAATTCATGCTCCGGCACGACCGACTTGCGCTCGAAGATATGGGCGATGGCGTGATTTACAGCCTGGGTTTCCAGTCCGGCGATGTGCGGCAGACCAGTGTGTTGAGCTGATGCCGAAAGTTTTTCAAGCGCCTGCAATTCATCGGGCTGCAATTGGGCCAGTTGACGTTCGCGCACTGCCGCCGACGAGATGCCCTTGAGCTTTTTCGCCCGGCTCTGATGCACAGCATGGGAGATTTCATCATTGGTGAGTTTTCGGCTCAGCTTTTGTTCCATTTCCCGAACCGCCTCGTCCCGCTGCTGCGCACGTTTGGAAAAACGATTCAAAATCTCCGGTTCCACGCCCTCGATTTCAAACCCATGCTTGGCCGGAACGGTGCGATAGCCAATGGCGCGGACTCGCCGAGCCAGTTCGTTGCGATAAACCGCCGTGCCATAACGGATTGCATCATACATGCCGCCCGGTTGCAGGGCTTTCCAGCACCGTTCAGTTTCATCAAACGTGGCGTTGAAAACGGTGAAATGTGTGTGCAACTGCGGGTCCAGTTCACGCGAGCTGTCATGCACAAAGGCTGCGGCCACGAGATTGCCGGTCGTGCGGTCACGCTGACTGTCCTGTTTCCGCACGCGCGTGGCGGCGAAGGTTTCGAGTTCGCGAAAGGCCGTGCGCGCGGATTCCTCATGGGCTTCGACCAATCGTTGGTCGTCCAACGTCACCGCCAGCACCGAGACGGATTTGGGCGGGGCGCAGGTGAAATCGAAGAACACCCGGCGCTGGTTTTCCTTCTGCTGCCGCTGGGTCAGACGTTCATCATCATTCGGATTTCGATTTTCACACAGCGCATGAAATTGTTCCCGGGTGACGGCATGTGTTAACCCCAATCGTTCCGCCCCTGTCCCGATCCACTGGCCGGGACGGATTTCGCCCGCCGCGTAGTAATCATTCTGCGACAAGTGCTCGTCAAAATAACTCTCGGCATCGGCCAGATTCTTATGTGCAACGGCAGTGAACATAAAACGCGATATTAGCTGCTTTTCAAATGGCGTTATGCCCCGTTGGCACAATCGTTATTTTCTTTCTGTCATTCATTATCCGTTTGGTCATTCTGCCTGAACCCATTCGCCGCAAGGCGTGCCTGGCACACGAAACGTGGTTCAACCACAGAACCAAGACCGATTCCGGTTTCTTGTCTGGCAGTTTGCCAAAACTTTCCTCCGCTGAGGTGTATGTGATACACCAAATGCACTTGGCCGATGGTTTTTCCATTCGGCAACCAGTTTGGCGGAGAAAAAGCCCGCTTTTGTGTAATCTTTACACAAAATGTGACCGGCGTTTTTCGCCGGTCGGTGGCGATGACAAGCAATGCAATTAACATCATTTTCACAATGGCCAGCCTGTCAGAATTTTTGGCGATTATAGTGCAATCATTGCACAAAATTGCTTCACCTCCCCATCGCTGGCCAAGCTGCCTTCAGAATTGAAATTCAAAAAAACTTTCCAAATACAACTTGCAAACAGGATGCGAAAGCGTCACACCATGTTTGAAATTAAAATCAGATGAAGACCAAAGGCATATTTATCTTCATCGCTCTGGTTCTGGCTTTGGGCGGCGTCATCCTGCTGCTGTTTCCACGCGAACCGCATTATCAGGGACGGTCATTAAGCAGTTGGTTGCAACAATGCTACGACACGCCGCTAAACGAAACTCAGCGTCTATCGGAAGCACAAGCGGCCGTTCGTGTGATTGGCGCAAAGAAATCCGTGCCGGTGTTATTGAAATTGGTTGAAACAAAGGAAGACCCCGTCAGCACCTGGCTCATCGGACAGCGCGAAAAGCTGGGAATTGATTTCCTACATTGGCGTTCGGCGGAGGATTGGCAGCAACTTGGCATCGCCGGCTTTGAAGCCTTGGAAACCAATGCCGCTCCTGCCGTCGCCGAATTGACAGAGCTTCTGAAGGACAAGGAGCACGCCTTCGTTGCCGTGCGCTGTCTGGTCGCGATCGGCCAACCCGCCGAACCATCCGTGTCTCAAGCGTTGACCAACCAAAGCGTTCAGGTTCGCTATTTTGCCACCCAGCAATTCGCGTGGGTAACAGAAAATGACGAAGTATATCTCGCAAAAATGCGGGAATGCCTCGAAGACCCTGATGGTTCGGTTCGATTCGCCGCCGTGCAAGGCATCGGCCTGCAAACTCAAGCACCAGATTTAGCCATACCGCTTCTGCTCCAAGCATTACGAGACAAACAAGATACCGTTGCCTCGTGGGCCGCCAAGTTTTTGGCAAATTTCGGAACTAACGCCATGCGGGCATTCCCAGATTTGAGAAACGCCGTAGAACATGGAAATCCAAATACGGTTAATCAGGCATTAAAAACCTTGGTGGTCATCGCGCCGGACAAAGCCCTGCCCATCGTTTTTGAAAACTTTCGATCTGCCGATTCCCACCGGCGAAAAATATCCGTTGAATTGCTAAACCAATACCCGGCGACCAATTTGGAGATTCAAGCGGCGATGCAACAGTCGGCTTCAGACCCAGATCCGGCCTTGGCTCGCAGGGCCAGAGAATTGATTACCAAACAATACCAGGCCGAGCATCCGATTGAATCACAGTTTTCGGATGACCCCAGCGTTGCAGGCAAGAGCCTGGGAGAATGGCTGAAGTCGCACAATAACGACGGTGCATTTTCAGAAGAGGCGAAACTGGCACTCCAGCAGATGGGAACGAATGCCATACCTGCATTGCTTAAACGAATCGTCTATGTGCAACCACCCTTTGGGCTGCGCGCTCCCGAAGTCAACATTGATGCCGTCAGGGCATTCATCACTTTGGGCAAACATGCCGCGCCGGCACTTCCCCAGTTGCAGGCGCTCATGGACGGCACCAACCAGGACACCGCCTTGTTTGCCATGCTCGCAACGGTTGGATCGGGATCAAACGCCATGCCAATTCTGTTCAAGGGATTGACCAACCAGTTTCCAGAAGTTCGCGGTGAAGCCGCCAATAATTTGACGGATGGAATTGGCAAAGATTTTCCCCAATGGCGCCAACAGGCGATTCCTATTTTCGTGAAATTGTTGAACGACCCCAACGAAGATGTCCGGCTGAGTGCAACAAATCAGCTCAAAGAAATTGATCCCGCAGCCGCCGCCAAAGCTGGAATAAAATGAAAACGCAAAATTACTTTCAGCGTTTGGTATTTCTCGCTGCGGCATTCCTTCCGGCTGCATCTGCGAGTGCCAACCCCATTGAGATGCCCGAAAAACCTCTCACGCCGGAAATCACTTTCTTGATCGTCTGCGCCATCTTGTTGGAGGTGGTTTGTATTTTATTGATGCTTTGGCGTTCAAAAAAACCACGCTTCTTCATTTTATGGCTCGTCGGCATTCATCTGTTCACATATCCGGCGTTTTTGGGATTCCTTTGGCTGGAACAAAATATGCGCCCGGCTCTTGCCGCAGGAATTGGCGAAGGGTTGGTGGTTTTGGTCGAGGGAACCCTGATTTATCTGATTTGCCGATTTGTCCCACCGGCCAAATCTGGCCTGGCATCACCGTCAATTTTCAAAAGCCTGCTCGCTTCGCTGATTGGTAATATTGTTTCGGCGTCAGCGTTCCCAATTTTACTGGCGATTTACGACCATTGGGCTCGCGGCTTATTGTTGGTAGTCAATTGACCTATGAAATCCACTTGGTGCAGTTCGTCAGGCATCAAACATCAAACGTCGGCAAAAGTTTAGGGCGAACTCACGCGGTAGAAGCGTTGTCCGCCGTTCGTTGCCGTCAGGTCGGTGAACTGGTATTGGCCGGAACCATTGTTGGTGAGCGTGCCGAGCACCGTCCAGTTGGTTAGCGGCAACGTCAAATTGGTGGTGGTCAAAACAGTGAATGCCGCGTCTTGATTGTTTGTGAATCCAAACTGGAAGGCACCGTTGCCCAAGATTGTGAGGCCGGTGAGGTTTGGCGGGGTGACCGGCGCTGCGCTCTGAGTGACGGGAATGGTCTGGCCGAGTAAAGAGATATTGGCCGTGCGGCTCGTGGCAAAGAGGTTGGCGGTGAAGGCAAAACTCACCACGCCGTTGGTGCTGCCGGTGATGGTCAGCCAATCCGAGTCGCTGGCAGAGGCGAACGGACCGGTCAAATTGGCCGTGGCGGGCAACACCACAGGCAACGCATCGCTGCCCGCCGCCGCCGTTTCCGCTTTGGCCGTTGGATCCACAAAGGCATGGGGCTGTTCTTTAATAGCATTGTTGCCGTAGTCGGCAATGTAAACATCGTCTGAACCGTCCACCGCCACGCCCCAGGGATAATTCAATCCCGAGGCCACTAATGTGGTGACTGTATTATTGGCCGCCGTCCACTTTTTGATCGCGTTGTTCGCTTGGTCAGCGATATAGACATTTCCCGAGCCATCCACCGCCAGGCCACGGGGTTGACTCAATCCCGTGACGACCAGCGCAGTGACGGTGTTATTGGCCACCGTCCACTCCTCTATCGTGTTGTTTAGGGTGTCAGCGATGTAGACATTCCCCGCACCGTCCACCGCTACGCCAAATGGTAAAGAAAAACCCGATGCCACCAGCGTGGTGACGGTGTTACTCGCCGCTATCCACTCCTTGATCGCGCTGTTGTAAGTGTCAGCGATGTAGACATTGCCCGCGCCATCCACCGCCACGCCAAACGGTAAAGACAAATTTGAGCCCACCAGCGTAGTGACGGTGTTGCCGGCGGTTACCCACTCCTTGATGGCGCTGTGAAAGGTGTCGGCGATATAAACATTACCAGCGCTGTCCACCGCCACGCCAGATGGATAAACCAAACCCGAAGCCACCAGCGTAGTGACGGTGTTATTGGCCGTCGTCCACTCCTTAATGGCTTGGTTGCCGGTGTCGGCGATATAAACATTGTCTGCGCTGTCCACCGCCAAACCCTCGGGATCAAACAATCCCGATGAAACCAATGTGGTTATGGGATTGGCGGCGACATAGGTGGAACTGGCTTGGGTGACGATGATGGCCTGCCCGGCAATGGTAAGCGTGCCGGTGCGCGTCGCGCCGGGATTGGTGTCAAATGTGAAAACCACATTAGTGCTGCCTGCGCCGTTTTGATTGCCCGCGCTCAAATGCAGCCACGAGTCGTTCGTCGAAGCTGTCCAGATGGCACCGGTCGGAGTGACCGACAACACCACGCTGTCGCTGCCCGCCAAGTTTCCTTCCAAAAGATTGGTGGTGCCAAGAGAATAGGTTGGCCCTATCTGGGTGACGGAAATGGTTTGGCCGAGCAAGGTGATGTTCGCCGTGCGGTTTGTGGTGGTAGCGGAGAAGGCAAAACTCACTACGCCGTTGGCGCTTCCGGTGATGGTCAGCCACGGTGAGTCGCTGACCGGCGCAAACGGCCCGGTTAAATTGGCGGAGGCAGGCAAAACCACCGGCAAGGTATCGTTGCCCGCAAACGGCGTTTCCGATTTGGCCGTTGGATCCACGAAGGTATGGGGCAGTTCTTTAATTGCATTATTGATAGTGTCAGCGAGATAGACATTGCCTGCGCCGTCTATTGCTATGCCATGTGGTTCAAACAATCCCGTTGCGACCAACGTGCTGACGGTGTTGTTGCCCATGTTCCACTTCTTGATCGCGTTGTTGTAGGTGTCAGCGATATAAACATTACCCGAGCCATCTACTGCCACGCCCCAAGGGCCGCTCAATCCCGAGGAAATCAGCGTGGTTACGTTGCCATTAGCAACATTCCACTCCTTGATCGCGTTATTGACGGTGTCAGCTATATAGACGTTTCCCGCGCCATCCACCGCCACGCCTTCGGGATAAGCCAAGCCTGATGAGACCAGTGTGGTCACATTGCTGTTGGCCGCTGTCCACTCTTTAAGCGCGTTGTTTATGAAGTCGGCGATATAGACATTGCCCGAGCCATCCACCGCCAAGCCGCGAGGATTGCCCAATCCCGATGAGACCAGTGTGGTCACGTTGCTGTTGGCCACATTCCACTCCTTGATCGCGTTGTTGTAGAAGTCAGCGATATAGACATTGCCAGTGCCATCCACTGCCACACCATACGGTTGATTCAATCCTGAAGCCACCAGCGTGGTGAGGGTATTATTTTCAATATTCCATTTAGCGATCCTGTTGTTCATGGTGTCACCAATATAGACATTGCCCACTCCATCTACCGCAACGGCGGTGGGAAAGTTCACTATTGATAATGCCGATGGAACCAATGACGTCACCGGATTGGAGGCTACATAGGTGGAACCGGCTTGGGTGACGGTCAATGTCTGGCCAGCGATTGTAAGCGTGCCGGTGCGAGTTCCTCCGAGGTTGGCATCAAATGTGAAAATCACATTTGTGCTGCCCGCGCCGCTTTGATTAACCGCGCTCAAATGCAGCCAGGAGGCATGCGCCGTAGCTGTCCAAGGGAAATTCATCGGCGTGACTGACAGCACCACGCTGTCGCTGCCTGCCAAGTTTCCTTCCAAAAGATTGGTGGTGCCCAAGGAATAAATGGGTTCCAACTGGGTGACAGGAATGGTTTGGCCGAGCAAGGTGATTTTGGCTGTGCGGACTGTGCCCGAGGTGTTAGCGGTAAAGGCAAAACTGACCACACCGTTGTTGACGTCGCTGATGGTCAGCCATGCTGAATCGCTGACCGGTGCGAATGGCCCGGTCAAATTAGCGGTAGCTGGCAGAACCATTGGCAAGGTGTCGGTGCCGGCAAACGCTGTTTCTGATTTCGCCGTCGGATCCACAAATGCGTGGGGCATTTCCTCAAACGTGCTAACGTCCGACATATATACATTGTCTGCGTCATCCACCGCCACGCTCCGGTGAGACGATCCGCCGGAGGCTATCGTGGTGACGGTGTTGCTCACCGCCGACCACTTCTTGATCAAATTGTTGTTCTGGTCCGCGATGTAGACATTACCAGAGCCATCCACCGCCACTTCCGTGGGAAGACTCAGTCCCGAGTCCACCAATGTAGTCACGTTGCTGTTTGCCGCCGACCATTTTAAAATGGTTTGGGCGCCGGCATCGGCGATAAAAACATTGCCCAAAGTATCTACCGCCAAACCTGTTGGCTGATTCAATCCTGAGACCAGCGTTGTCACAGCGTGGTTGGTAATGGCCCATTTCTTGATGGCATTGTTGCCGTAGTCGGCGATGTAGACATTCCCGGCGGCATCCACGGCCACGCCTTCAGGAAACTTTAAGCCCGATGAGACAAGAATAGCCATGGAGCCATTGGCCACCACCCATTCTTTGACCGCGCCATTGCCGTAATCGGCGATATAGATATTCCCAGTCCCATCCACCGCCACGCCAACTGGAGAAGACAAACCCGATAGCCCCAGCCACGCAAGGGAATTGCTGGCCACCGTCCACTCCTCAATATCGTTGTAATATTGGCTTGGGATGTAGACGTTACCTGCATAATTCACTGCTAAGCCATTAACGAAATTGAACCCCACGTTTTTCACCAATGCGATAACCGGATTGGCCGAGACATACGTGGAACCAGCCTGGGTGACGGTGAGCGTCTGACCGGCGATGGTGAACGTGCCTGTGCGCGTCGCACCGGGGTTGGCGTCAAACGTAAAAACCACATTGGTGCTGCCAGCGCCACTCTGATTGGCGGCGTTCAGATGCAGCCAGAAGGCATTCGTCGTGGCTATCCAAGTGGTGCTTGGCGGCGTGACCGAGAGCACCACACTGTCGCTTCCAACCAAGTTTCCTTCCAATAAATTGGTCGTGCCCAAGGTCTGCGCCAACGCCGCCGTGTTGAGGAGCAGCAAGCTAAAGGCAATAATAAAATTGGGCTTTTTCAACATCACCGTGGAAAATGAGTTTTATAATTGCATTGGCCGCTGGAATCAACGAATTGCCCCCGACTCCTCAAAATTCGAGATTCACGACCAGCAAACCCAAAATTTGAAAGACAGAATTTAATGGCAGATGATAGCAGAATGAGCGGCATCTGCCAAGGCGTTTCAATCCATTTTTGCCCGGCAGATCCAAAAAAACACATGCTGCCCCGCCCGCATATCAAAAGTGCGCCGACATTAGATTCTGTCCTGACGTTGGATTGAATGACCGAGTCTGGAGGTGTCTTTGCTGTTTCCCAAGTATTGCTCATTGACGCTTTGTTGATACTAGAAAGAAAATAATTGCGAGGTAAATCAGCGCTTTGACTGGCCGGCTTTCCTGCGGGCACTCGGAAACCGCCCAGACAAATCGCCGCAAAGAAAACCTGGACGGTCAGCGCACTCAACGGGCGTCCTAAAACCGCGCTCAACTCCGCCGTCGTCCGTTCATGCCACTCCCGACCTGCTCCGTTTCGCTGCCGGTTTCAGAACGCTCGTTCAGCGCCCCTCAATCACGAACACATCCGCGCGTATTGCAAGCCAAGCGAAGTTCTCTCATTTTGCATTCGCAATGCCAAAACCGTGCCAGAGGGAATTCGCGAAAGCGCTTGGTAAATTTCGGGGAAAGGTGAAAATCCAGAACATCATTCAGGGCAATCAACCGAAATGCAAAAACTAAAAACAAATGCGCGTGGCATTGGGTTTATCGCTACACCAAAAACCGACATCCGACAATGCTTTCATTTCCCACAATTTGGGGCCAAACTAAAAAAGTTTGTATGAAATTCTTTTGCGCCATTGCCAGTTTGCTTTTCTTGATGAGCTTCAATGCTTTTGCTCAAATACCAAGTGACAAGTATTTGAGGATCAGCTTTTCGGAAACTAATTTTTCAGGGATCATTTCCAACACCCAGCCGGATGTTCAATATGAGATTCAACGCAAGCAGGATAAAACAAATTGGATTTCAATGGGGTTTGTTCTCGGTTCCGAAATGACGAATTGGACGGCGTTTGATTTTAGAATCACAAACGCCATCAATAGCAAAACAATTCGTATCCGATCATGGATAGACAGTCAGGGCGTCGGAATACCTGACTGGTGGCAATTGAAATACTTCGGCAGCGTGGGCATTGATCCTTACGGCAATCCCGAAGGTGACGGCTGGAATAATATGCAGAAGTTCCAAAATAACATGGAGCCGTTTATGTGGTATCCACCGCCTGCTCCAAAGTTGAGCGCGCAATTTTTCGGAGGCATGAATACCGACCACAAAGGCAGTGCAATTCTCACCTGGCAGATCGCAAATGGTCCGGTTCCCGATTTCTTCCTGATTGAGCGTGCGAATCGCACCCTGCGCCCAATTACGAACAATCCGTATTTTCAACAACCGCCTCCCGGCGCGCGGTTCGGCGCAAATGGAACAAATCGCCTGCCTTTTGATCCGCGTTTCGGTTCGCAAGGGACAAATCGCTTGCCTGCTGGTGCGCGCTTTGGGGTTTTTGGAACCAACCGTCCGCCTCCCTACGCTCGGGTTGGTTCCAATGGGTCTAATCTTCCGCCAAATTTTCGGCCCATGTATGGTCGTCCTCCTGGCTCACTGCGTGAAGACCCTTTGGTGATGGGACCGTTTGTCGTGATTGCTCGAATTCCAGGCCGTCCGGGCGTCAGTGATTATCGCTATGTTGAAACCAATGTTGATACGTTCTTTCAACCAAGTTATCGAATCCAGCCGCATTATTCTCCGCCCTTGCACGCGCACCTTAATCAAGTGGATGCCGCCGGAATTCGCAGAACGATTCTTTCGGTTGCGGCACAGCAAACGACCAACGGCTACGCGCTAACTGCGTTGCATCCCATTCCTTACGCTCGGTATTTGCTTCTCGTGCGCGACAAAAACGACCCGCAATGGCGTGCCAGCGGTTATTTCGCCTCCGGCACCAATCGTGATCCGGTTTACATTCAAGTTGATAAAAAGGGCATGATGTCCAGCGGTCAAAGTCCAATTGCCATGCCCGAAGTAAAATTTCTGCGCGATGTCGTTGAGCCGGAATTCACAGCCGGTTGGGGTGAAGACAGTGACGGTGACGGTTTGCCAGATATTTATGAAGTTCTCGTCACGCACACCGACCCCGACAACGCTGATACCGGCGACACGGGAAATCTGGACGGCGACAAAGATATGTCGGGCGACGGCTGGAATAACTTGGAAAAGTTCCGCCACCGCGCCGATCCAACCCGGAAAGCACAACCCCCGGCAGCGGTCGAATTAATCAAGCCAAACGATATTGAAATATGGCAGGCCCTTTTGCCAAAAAGTGATTTGCCTTTTGACGTGAAACTCGAAGTCCGGGTAGCTGGCAGCGACAGCTACCAGCCAATCGAACAAATCCCCTCGATGATTCACCGGATAACGAATTCCCGTCAACGCAATGAACGTCGAAATTTCGATTTGCTGGTAGCCTGGCAATATCCTGCTCCCAATGCTGATCAAACCATGGGCGGTTCGTATCCGGGAATGCCAGCTTCACTCGTAACGCTTGCCTCCTTGGAGAACAAGGCGGACGTTCAAGTAGTCGAATCGTTCGGGGCCAGTCTGGCAGCCAGACCGCCACTTTCGCATAATGACATGACCAACTACATGGCGTCCATTGATCATGCTTTTCGTCAGGACGACATAGACCAAAGCGAGTTAATGGGGGAATCAATGGCATTGCAAGATAACCAGTCCCAAGATTTTTACGGCAAGGTGGTTGACCAACACGGTCAACCAGTTATTGGGGCTGATGTCACAGTTCAAATAAATTTGGGAGTTGGTCGGGGCAGCACACAAAAAGTCGAAACAGATGGAGCAGGACTGTTTGAATGCACCGGTTTACGAGGCCAGTCTTTGACCATAACGCTGGAAAAAAAGGGATTTCAAATTGAAGGACACGGCTTGGGCCAGCATAACGGCACCGATACCGCCCCGGACAATCGTATGGTTTTCACCATGTGGAAGCTGAAAGGCCCAGAGCCGATGCTGCACAATGAATTAAATGCACGCAAAATCCAGCCAGACGGACGGGTTTTCACAATTGATTTCTTGAAAAATGAGATCACCGAAGGAACGAATGTTGCCGGTGACATTTTGGTTCAAATTAAGCGTCCGCCGGCAGTCAAACCTAGAGAACAATATGACTGGTCGTTCGTGATGACCGCACTCGACGGTGGTTTCATTGAGGTGACCAATGATATTTATCTTAATGAAGCGCCCCAGAGCGGCTATCAACAGCAGTATCAAATGAACAGATACGCGACCAATGTGGTAAATTATTCAACGTATCCGTTGTATCGAACCGATCGGACATTTTTTCTAAAAAGCCGGGGCGGGAAAGTTTACGGCCATTTCCATATCAATGAATTAGACCCAGATTACAGAGGAGGAATGGCTTCCTTGCGAATTGAATCATACATAAATCCCGCTGGTTCACGAAATCTGGAATTCGATCCCGCAAAGCAGACTGAATATACCCCAAAAGCTGAGACCGTTGCTCCATTGCCGCCAACTGTGACACCAAAGACTTCACGGATTGCATCAACAAACGTGAGCGGGCAAATTGTTGGTTGGGGATCAATGGTATTGCCGCAGTTCAATCCCGGAACTCATTTTATTGCGGTTGCGGGCGGTGGCGAACACAGTTTGGCGCTAAAATCCGATGGAACGGTGGTTGCCTGGGGACGAAATCTTTCCGGTGAGGCGACGGTTCCGGCAGGCTTGAGCAATGTGATTGCAATTGCTGCGGGCGGGCGTTCTGGTAGCGGATTCAATTTGGCTTTGAAGAGGGATGGCCGGGTCATTGCTTGGGGTGACAATGCTCACTTGCAAACTTCAGTGCCAGATGGTTTAAGCAATGTCGTAGCAATTACTACTGGGACAGATCATTGCCTTGCACTCAAGAAAGACGGAACCGTAATCGGTTGGGGTATTAACGAGGAGGGCATGACGCAATCACCCATCGGTCTGAGCAACGTGGTGGCAGTTGCAGCCGGAGAAGAACACAGTGTGGCACTCAAAAGTGATGGAACTTTGGTTGCGTGGGGACGAAATCAGCATGGCCAGGCAAGTGTGCCTGAAGGTTTGAGCAATGTCGTTTCGATATGTTCTGGGTCGTATTTTAATTTGGCACTGAAAAAAGACGGAACCGTCGTTGGCTGGGGAATAGACGTGCCGAAAGATTTGACCAATATAACAGCCATTGCGGCTGGTCCATGGGATGGCATGGCGTTGAGAGGCGATGGAACGCCGGTCGTCTGGGGTCAAACGTATTTTTCAGCCACGCAAGTGCCAAGCGGCGTGAGTAATATCATCGCCATTTCGGGTGGTGGAAATGACTATGGAGACCACAGTCTGGCTTTACGCGAGGACGGAACCATTGTCGGCTGGGGCAACAACAATTATGGTCAGAGTCTGTCGCCAGATAGTTTGACCAACATTGTTTCGATTGCTGGAGGATTGGGTCACTATCTGGCAATCCGAACCGATGGCTCCGTGGTCGGCTGGGGAGGAGAAGACCATCAAGGGGATGGTCAAGCTTGGGTGCCGGCAGGGCTGGGACCTGTATCGCATGTTGCGGGCGGGTGGTATCACAGCTTGGCCGTGCGAAGCGACGGGACGGTAGTTGGCTGGGGGTTTGGGGCATTTGGCCAGACGGCACCGCCAGGCAATTTGACCGGTGTTACTGCAATTGCAACGGGGTATAACCACAGCTTGGCACTCAAGGATGATGGCACTGTCATCGGCTGGGGAAATTCATCATCTGCTCCACAATCCCTCAGCAATGTCGTCGCCATAGCAGCCGCCACGTCGCACAGCATCGCTTTGAAACATGACGGAACGGTTGTCGCTTGGGGGCAAAATGGCTCATTTCAAAAAAATGTTCCTGACGATTTGACCGATGTTGTCGCCATCGCTGCGGATGGTGAATACGCTGGGGATCATGATTTGGCCTTGAAACGTGATGGCACTGTAATCGCATGGGGAAGCAATGGCGCAGGGCAAACGAATGTTCCCGCAGGTCTGACAAATGTCATCGCAATCGCAGCCGGGGCAAATCACAGCTTGGCCCTTCGCAGAGATGGGACATTGGTTGCTTGGGGGGCGAATAACGCCGGGCAAGCCACAATTCCACCAGGTCTCAGCAATGTTGTCGCAATCGCCGCCGGAGGTTTGAGCAGCATCGCGATTGTAGTCCAACCGCGCGGATCAGGCTTCCATTACGTTTTGCAGTTTCGACATGAGCTAATTGTCTTAATCGTGGCATTGATATTTTGCCTTGTGGGTATCTTCTGGTTGCTGGCTCGGCATTATGGATCACGGAATCAATCGCATAGTTCCGATCAATAATCTGTAATCCGACCTCCAAAACGGAAGCAATACGTCATCCAAACGGACTTGGCGCTTTGACTGGCCGGCTTTCCTGCGGGCACTCGGAAACCGCCCAGACAAATCGCCTCGAAATAAAACCTATACGGCCGCGCAGTCAGCATCCGTTTCCAAAATCTCCGCGACTCCACAGCCGTTACGTCCGCTCCGATTTCAGAAACGGACGTTCACTGCGCCCATCATCATGGAATTTGATACGTTCAGGCGAACGTGATTTGTGGCGGCTTTCTGAAACTTGAAAGCCTTGATTTTTGCATGACACCAACCCCGAAGCATTCGCTTCCGAAATCAACCGCAGAAAAAGCAGGCGTTGAAATCCGTTGACTGGCGTTGATGATTTCAACGCGGCTAAACGCCCTTCAATATTCGTTGTCAACGCCGGTCAACACGGTTCAACACACCACGTCAACGGCCTACAACCAAATTCAACGCGGAAAATCCATTGCCAAATCTATCCGGCCTAATCGTCCACCTTTGTTATCGAATCTACCGATTATCCGCTAACCGCGTCGGCACAAAGGCACCTAAACTCGGTGCTGATGAATCCAAAAATCATCAACGACGGCGGGCAGGTAAAGCGTAAACGCAGTGGCGGCGGCCGCGCCTTTCACAGCCGTCTGGAATCGTTCGTGGACTTCATCCGCGAACAACGCCAGCAGCGCCGAACCTGGCAGGAAATCGCCACGCTGCTCCGCACCGATAAAGGTTGCAACATCACGTTTCAGGGTTTGCATCAGTTCTACCGGCGCTATCTAAAACGTCAGGCCCGGCCTCATTGGGAAAGCGAAGCGGTGATGGCGCACCCGACCACGGTGAAGCCAGAGACACCAGACCAAAAGCCCACGCCAGCAACAACTCCAACCGCAACCAAACCAACAAACCAATATCGGTTCAACACGGATATATGAAAACAACAAAACATCGCCTGATACTGCCCATGCAGGCCAAAGGTAATATGGGCAAAAGCATCGAAGCCGCCGCCCGCGCGTGCTGGCTTAATCAACGTGGCATTCCGTGGCAGGGATTTGATCTGGACGGGGACAATCGCACCCTGTCCCGATTGTTTCCCAGTCAGGTTATGCTTTCCCCGTTAAACGGCCAGGCCGAAGACTTGGACGAACTCATATCCATTCTGCGAAAAACCACGGCTAAACCTGTCACGCTGGTTGATCCCCGCGCGCATCTGGATGTGCAATTGATGAAGGCACTGTCTGCCACTCATTTCTTTGATATTGCCGGTGTGCAAAACATCGGCATCACGCTGATGGTTTTTCCGCTGGACGACCTCGACGTGATGACCAATCTCGACGCGGTTTGCCAGTTTTGTGGCAAACAGGTGGATTATGTGATCGTCCACAACCCGGCCCGTGCGCCTAAAACCCGGATGTTCGCCGGCAGTGAACTGGAAAAGGAACTTTTGGATCAAGGTGCCGTCACCATCACCTTGCCGGTGCTGTCGGAATTCGTGAAACTCCGGCTGGCGAAGCTGGAGGCCGGGCAGCAGCGCGGCATTCCTTTCAATGAAGCCATCGGCAACGACACCCTTGGCTTGGACATCATGGCGCGCGGGGTGTTGCAGGATTGGCTGGCCACGATGTTCAATCAATACGACCGGATCGCGGCCAAACTTCTGCCGGTGGTCGAGGCGGCCACCATCAAGCCAAAAATCATTCCGCCCATTGGCGAACCGCTGTTCGCCAAACGTGGCGCGAAGGTGAATCTGGCCGAATGAAAGGAGTTGCCATGACCGAGCCACATCTTTTTGAAGAAATGCTCACGACCTATCCCGCTGAAAAACGGGAACTGGCGCGGATGGTTTATCACCGCTTCGCCGACGGCGACAGTGAACAATTTTTTACCCAACTTTTCCTCGTGCTGGATGTATATGCTCATTATGTCGAGCGCATCCCCACCCGGATGATTTCGGCCAACGCCGATTCGCTGGCGACGTTGCAGGAAATGCGGGAGGAAATCAGTTTACTCGCCAAAACGATTGAGACCCGCAATGTCAATATCACCAATCACGCCGAAAAAACGGACGAGCTTTGCCGGATCACACTGGCCAAATGCGGTGAGACCGTCGCCGGTGTTGAATTGATGGTGAAAAATCTCGGTGCGCGAGTGGACACCAAGGCCATTGTGAAAGGCATTGAAAACGCTCTGAACTCCGGCATTCGCCGGGAGGTCATTTCACCGTTCATCCAGCGCACGGAGGAACTGGCGCAACAAGTGATGCCCACGCTGGAAAGCATCCGGGAGTCGGCGGACGAAGCCAAATCGGAATGGTCACTGCGGATCTGGAAAACCGCGTGGACGACCAGTTTAATATGGAGCATTGGGGCGGCAGTCATCTGCACCTGCCTGATCTGCCTGAAATTCGACGCATACTACGAACATAAAATGACGACCCAAACCGCTGACATGGCGCAGGTGATGAAAATTAATCAGGAGGCGTTCCAAAAACTGGCGATTGCCCAGGTGCCAGTCAGGGTGGTGCCGGTTCAAGATGATGACGGCACTCCCAATCCAAGGGGCTTTGCGCTGTTGATCGAAGGTGCCTATGCCGCCGAGATGCGCCCGTTGGACGGACAAAAAACCGGCTGCATTTTCTTCAACGGCAACGTTCCGGCAAAACAAATCCAGCAGTTGCAGCAGGCGACCCTGAATCCGACGCAACCGACCAACGACCCGGCAAAATAGGACGTTCGCGAAAGGCAAAAAACATGGAAGTCTGCTCATTCCTTCGCTACACTTCGCGCGCATGACCTCGCAGGAACAAGGCTTCCACGACTTCGCCGCGTTTGCCGCCAAGCTCAAGGGCGACGAAAAAAGCGAGGCGCAGACATTCCTTTTTCATCTGCTCGAAGCGTTCAACCACGATCCCAACACGCTGCCCGAAGATTCCACCTTTGAATATCGCGTCCGTTTTCCCGGTGAGCGCACCAAGTTCGCCGATTTCGTCTGGCCGGGCCGGGTGCTGATTGAGATGAAGTCGCGCGGCGAAAAACTTTCCCGGCACTACCAGCAGACGTTCGACTACTGGCTCAATCTCGTGCCGCACCGCCCGCCCTACGTCGTGTTGTGCAACTTCGACGAGTTTTGGATTTACGATTTCAACACGCAACTACACGAGCCGCTGGATCGCTTCAAATTGAGCCTACTCCCCGCCCGCCATGCCGCGCTCAATTTTCTTTACCCGCGCAAATCCGTGCCGATTTTCGGCAACAACTGGGTGGAAGTCACCCGCGAAGCCGCCAAGGATGTCGCCAATGTTTTTAATTCGCTAGTCGCGCGCGGCGAATCCCGCGAAAGCGCCCGGCGGTTTGTGTTGCAAAGCGTCGTCGCCATGTTCGCCGAGGACATCGGTTTGCTGCCAGAAAATTTGTTCACCAGCCTGCTCGATGAATGCCGGAAGGCCGAAAACCCCACCGCCACCAGCTACGATTTGATCGGCAATCTGTTCCGCCAGATGAACGACCCCAAGCCGGCGCGCGGCGGACGCTACGCGGGCGTGGATTATTTCAACGGCGGACTTTTTGCCAAAGTCGAACCGCTCGAACTCCAGCCGCCCGCCATCGGGCTGCTCTTTGAAGCCGCGAAGGAAAACTGGTCGCGCGTCCAGCCCGTCATCTTCGGCACGCTGTTTGAAGGCAGCCTGGGCGAGGAGGAGCGCCACGCGCTCGGCGCGCATTTCACCTACGAGGCCGACATCCAGAAAATTGTCCGACCGACCATCGTGCGGCCGTGGGAGGAACGCATCGCCGCCGGCAAAAATGTTGCCGAACTGCTGGAACTGCTCCGCCAGTTGCGCGCATTTCGCGTGCTTGATCCCGCGTGCGGCAGCGGCAACTTTCTGTTCGTGGCCTACCGCGCCCTGCGCGAACTGGAACAAAATCTTTTGTTAAAACTGTTCGGGCAGGACAAGCGGCAGTTTGAAAAGGTCGGCACGGCCAGCGGCATTTCGCCCAAACAATTCTTCGGACTCGACGTGAATGACAACGCAGTGGAGACCGCCAAAGTCACGCTCATGCTGGCGCGACGGCTGGCCACGCGCTCGGCGCACGAATTTTGGGACGCGCACGCCGACGTGCTGCCCGGCGGCGACACCCACGCGCTGCAATTCGAGAAAGACCTGCCGCTGGATAATCTCGATGCCAACATTGTTTGCAACAATGCGCTATTTACGCCGTGGCCCGAAGTGGACGCCATCATCGGCAATCCGCCGTTTCTCGGCTCTCGTTATTTGGCGCAGGAACACGGTTACGATTTTGCACAGAAAGTTTATTCGGCGTTTCCCGACGTGCCACAAATGGCTGATTTCTGTGTCTATTGGTTCCGGCTTGCGCACGATAATCTTAAATCTGGATGTCGTGCGGGTTTGGTTGGAAGAAATAGTATCCGGCACAATGAATCTCGCGAAGCCAGCCTTGACCATATTGTCAACAATGGAGGAACCATCACTGAAGCTGTATCAAGTCAGGTTTGGCCTGGGGATGCCGTTGTTCATGTATCCATCGTGAACTGGGTAAAAGGGAAGGAAACGGGACGAAAAAAACTTTACACCCAACTCGGCGATGCAAAGGACAGTGGATGGAAATGCGAAGAGCTTGATTTTATTAGTTCATCTCTGTCGGCCAAGCTAGATGTAGCGCAAGCGCGAACAATTGTCGCAAATCAAAAACCAAAAAAATGTTTTCAAGGTCAAAATCCTGTGAACGATGGATTTTTTCTCGAACCAAATGAAGCGATACGCTTAATAAAGGAGCATCCTGAATGTCGGGATGTTTTATTTCCCTACATGATTGGTGACGATCTTGTCGGTGAGGGCGGGCCAACTCGTTGGATAATTGATTTCGCCCAAAGAGACATGACGGAATCCATGCACTACAAGGCTGCTTTCGAGCGAGTGAAGAAGGAAGTCATGCCTGACGTTTTAGCTAAAGCGGAGTCGGAAAAGAAGGCGACAGGCAAAGACAGCACTCGGTGGACACGCATGGCGAATCGTTGGTGGCAGTTTCGCGATTATCAGCCGGGGCTAATGACGCTAATTGAAAAACTCCCGCGCTACATTGCTTGCTCAAGAACCACGCGGCGCCCAATTTTCGAGTTTGTTAGTTCTCAAGTTCATCCAGATACAAAACTCGCTGTGTTGGCCTTCGCTGACGACTACTCATTTGGAATCATCCAATCTTTTATTCATTGGGAATGGGTTCTTGCGCGTTGCTCAACATGGAAACGTGATTTTAATTACACGGGCAACACGGTGTTCGACACGTTCGCGTGGCCGCAATCGCCTACGTTGAAAAATATCCGCGCCGTCGCCGAAGCCGCGCTGGCATTGCGCACGTTGCGCCACGAAATAATGCAGGCCAACGGCTGGTCGCTGCGCGAACTTTACAAATCGCTCGAAACGCCCGGCGAAAACCGCCTGCGCACCGCCCACGCCGCGCTCGACACCGCCGTCCGCACCGCCTACGGCATGAAAGCCAGCGAGGACATCCTCGCCTTCCTGCTGAAATTAAACCTGGAACTCGCTGACAAAGAAGCAAAAGGCGAAGCCATCACGCCGCCCGGCCTGCCCGCGTTCGTGCCCAAGCCCGCCGATTTTGTCAGCAAGGATTGCGTGGGCGTCCCGTCCTGACGCCGGAGGAAATCAGAATTGTTGAAAAAACGGCCAACGAGCACTAAAATGTCAACCGGCAACAAAACCAATCTAAAACAAGTTCTGCGGGATGAGTGCCTGCCCATGCTGGGTAGCGAGTCGAAGTATTATAGCGCGGAAGCCGTAAAAATTTGGCTTAACCGGCGCAAACTTCAGTGCCCGCCAGCGACGCTCAACCGGTATTTTCATGAATTCACCCGGAACGGACTGGTCTTCGCCGCCGGGCGCGGCTGGTATTCCACCTTGGCAACACCGTTCACTTTGAACCGCGAGCCGGTTGCCAGTCTGGTTCAGGAATTGAAAAAAACTTTTCCATTGCTCGATTTTTCGTGCTGGTCAACGGAGCAGATCAGCGGGGCGATGCACCATCTGCTCAGCCGGTTCGTCACCTTCGTCCATGTCGAGACCGACGCGCGGGAGAGTGTGTGGCAGCACTTGCGCGACACCGGCTGGGATGCCTGGCTGAATCCGCGCGGGGCGGAGGCGACCCGCTTCGCCGTGCGGGAGCGAACCGTGGTGGTCCGCAGCGAAAGCCGCAAAAGCCCATCAAAAACGCCAGTTGCACCCATCGAAAAAATACTGGTTGAGTTGTGTTTTGAAGCTCGCGACCTCCAGATCATGGGACTTGGTGAATTTCACACCATGCTGGCGAATCTGGCCGGAACCCACCGAATCCCTATGGCCAAGCTTGTGAGCTACGCCGGCGCGCGGAAATTGCCGCTCCGGCAGCTTTTTGGGGAGACCAGTCAACTAATTCCGCCTTTTTGAAATAGGCGTAGAAAATTGATTTCCCAATATGATTTCAGGCGAATGTTTTACGAGCGAGTGGCAGACGCGCAAGCGCGAGGAACTCGGTGGTTGCGATCCGGTGCTGTTGGAAAAGACGATTCACGCCTTTGCCCTGCTGGATGCACTGGCAACGCGGGGGCTGGAATTCGTTTTCAAAGGCGGCACGAGCCTGTTGCTCCGCCTCCCGCGCATCCGCCGGCTGTCCATAGACGTGGACATTTTTTGCCATGAGTCGCCGGAAAAACTCAACCGGCTGCTGGCTGAAGTCAGCCGGACGCAGCCTTTCACCGGGATGACCGAGGATGACCGTGGGGATCATCGCATTCCAGCGCGTCGGCATTTCAAGTTTTACTACACACCGCTTGATGCAAAAAATCCCGCGCCGTTCGTCCTGCTCGACGTGGTGCATGAACGGAACGTGTATCCCAAAGTGGAGCGCGTGCCGGTGCGGACGGTTCTGGTGGAAGGCGACTGCGTGCTGTTCGTCCCGACCGTGGAAGGTCTGCTCGGCGACAAGTTGACGGCCTTCGGGCCAAGCACGACCGGCGTGGCCTTGAACGAGAAATACTCAATGCAGTTCATGAAGCAGGTTTTTGACATCGGTGAACTTTTTGATGCCGCCACCGATGTCGGTGCCGTGCGTGCCGCCTACAATCAGGTCTTCGCCGCCGAGAACAGCTATCGCGGCGGAAAATTTACAACAGAAATAGCTTTGGAGGACGCCTTCAACACCGCGTATCGTATCGCCCAAGTTGGCTTCGCCGCCGCGCCAAAAGATGGGCGTGATGCGCTGCTCGATGCTGGCCGCAAACAAATTGAAAGTCATCTTGTCGGCGCAAAGTTTCGGCGGGAGGAAATGAAAACTGCCGCTGCCAAGGCCGCGTTGCTCACGAGTGCGCTCCGCGCCACCGTGCCGCCAGCTTTTGGACGGATGCGTTACGACGACACGAAACTTGCGGGTTTGAAAGACGCGAAATTTGACGCGGCATTTTCCGCCATCGGCAAGTTGAAACCCATTCCCGAAGCAATGTGGTTTTGGGTCGAGGCGCTGCGATTGCGCGGGGGTAAATAATTGGACGAATCTAAACGCGGTTCGCCGTGGTGAACCCATTGTGCCTTACGGCTTCGTGAATTGCGCCGCCCATTATACCGCTCCGTTGCGCTTGGTCAGGATGCTACGGGTCGGCTCGAAAAAGCTCGCCGCTTCCGTTCCTCCTGGCCAATGCTCACGTCGCAGGCTGCGGCTGGTTAGGAATTCACGAAGCAGACCATGAAGCCTTTGGCTTTGTAGTGTTGCGTTATGGCGGGCCGTTCACACAGTTGAGGGGGTTTACGCTTTCACAACATCGTGAGCTTGCTTTTCTTGTCGGACAGGTTCAAATTTTTGTGGTTAGGCTGCGTGGAGCGTATGAAAAAACTGCTTTGCATTTTCGCAGTGGCACTCATCATTTTTGGTGCAATCTTTGGCTGGTTTGAATCGCAGTCGGATACCAGCGCACAGAAAGCCGTGGAAGAAACACGGCAAAATTTACGGCAGCAAGGTTTTAAGACCGATCTTTCAGATTTCGATTTTTCAACTTCAGCCGAGATGCGCGCCCGCGAGGCTATTTTGAAAGCCACGGCGCCGGACTTTCATTCCGAGCCATTTCACGATCATCCAAACCTCATGGAAATCGTTGGCAGCAATTCTGTGATTGTTGTTTGGAAGCAAGATTCACTTGAACGTGCCAATACATCATGGCCGGTTAATAATGACATGCTCACATGGGAGGAATTTCGCGAAGCCCTGCAAACAAATCAAACGCAAGTGGACGCCGCCTGCGCTGCCGTCATGTCAGGTCCCATCGGTTTCAACTTGGATGCGCGCGGTGGCAATGCCGTTAAGCTTCCGCATCTAGCCGTGCTAAAGAATCTCACCCAGACGCTCGGCAGCCGGAGTGTCCTCGATTTGCACGATGGCAACCTCGATGCCGCGTGGACAAACCTGATGGTTGCAACACGCCTCGTCACGGCTTGGGAACCTGAACCAGCCGAAATTTCGCAATTGGTCCGGTTTGGAAACACCACTCTCGCGTTCAACGCCATCTGGCAGGCACTCCAAACGAATGGCTGGCCTGATGACAAGCTGGCTCAGCTTCAGCGGGAATGGGAAGGGCTGGATTTTTTTAAGCACCTGCCGGAGACAATGGCCTTCAAACGTGCGAGTTCATTGGCGGCTTTCGAGCAAGAACGTAATCCGCCAGCAGATGAAAGCTTTTCGCTGGCAGAATTTTCAAAGGAAATGTTCCGGCATCCATTGAATGCTTTGTCCGAATTGAAATATATTAGAAAACACAGCAGCTATCTCAAGCATGGCATCTATGAAGATGAAACTAATTCGCTTATTTTCTACCGGGATCGTGAAGTTGAACTTCGTAATGCTATTCAAGCCAAGACCTGGTTACAGATGCGCCAGCTTCCAGGGGTGACTAACGAAGTGCTATTTCAGTCAACAAATCATTCGCGGACACAAGTGATGATGAACTTGCACCACGCTGGCTTGCGTTTCCAAGAAAACGGTGCCGGATTCCTCGGCCGCGCCGCTGATGCTGAAGCACGGCGCAGAATCCTGATCACCGCAATCGCCTTGGAACGCTATCGTCAAAAACTTGGATCGTATCCACAAACACTGGCCGAACTTGAGCCGGACTTTCTAAAAAATGTCCCTGTGGATTTCATGGACGGGCAACCGTTGCGCTACCGGCTGACGGCTGACGGCCATTTCTTTCTTTATTCTGTTGGGCTGGACTGCGTAGATAATGGCGGAATTATACAGACGCGAGAACAGCGCATTAGTGCGAACCGGGAAGCCGGCTTGATCGGAATCCCGCCCGAAGCTGATATATTATGGCCGCTGCCGGTGCCAAACGCCGTCGTGGTGGCTTTGCGCCAGGAACAACTGGCTGCCCGTCAGAATAAAGCTGCCGAAATTGAAGAGTTGCAGGCGCACGCCCAATGGGAACACGCCGCCCACCATCAGGCCGATGTCGAAAAACTTCTGGCCGCAGCCAAAGTGCAAAGTTATCCAGATCTAAACTATCATGGCCGTCCGCTGAGTGAAATTCTTCGCAACCAAAATTCCACTGGAACCAACCGATTGACGCTGGGTCAGATGCTTGCACTCAAGCAAATCATCACCGGGGATGAACCTGAAACAATCACTTTTGAAGTGGCGGTCGCCTACGATGTCGTGACCAATCTAGGCAATCTTTATTTGTATATAGACCCCACAAACAATGATGATTCCATAGATGGTTGTAACGTCCAGCAGATGGAATACACCCGCGCTGACAATGGTGACTGCCGGCTGGCTTGGAGCACGATTTATGAATCACCCGGCAAACACGCATTGCAAATTGGCCTGCTGTTAAATGACATGCAGACAAACGACACGGATATTAGCGGTCCTTTGTTGCCATTTGTAATCACAAACCTTTGTCAGTTCAGTCTGACATCAGCACATTTTGATCAGGACACCGGCGCGACATTTCACGCCAAACTGCCGGAGGCGAACGGTAACTTTACCATCGAACTCAACACCACCAACGGCACGCGCCTGAAGACCATCACCGGCAGCACGACCAACGGCGTCATCAAGGTGCATTGGGACTTGATAGACGAGCACGGTCAGCGTTTCACCAACGATTTTTTCAACTCCGTTTTCCACATTGAACTCCCAGATTCAGGACGCACGCAGACATTAAAAGGGCCGTGATAATTAACAGATTCCGCCCTCTCATCTTCGAGCAGAGAAATAATTGTAGCGGACACCAAAACGGACACCAAACGGATTAAAAACGATACGGTCGGATACAACCGATTTTGCTTGAATACCCAATGAAATCAGGCATATTTGAGGTGCAACGGCGGGAAAATCAGGCCGATTCCGACCCTCGCCTCCAATCATCATTTTATCCAATAGAATCAATGTGATTGTGAGTTTTTGACGGTTTCAAAACGCCTTACTGCTAACGCCCACTGCTATCGCACCTGCACAAGCACA
>Ga0187864_10000650_pt1 | contig 37307 bp, 32 predicted proteins | sample June2016WEW_11_4_FD_132985 | JGI IMG/M metagenome (GOLD analysis project Ga0187864, IMG submission 132985) | Peatland microbial communities from SPRUCE experiment site at the Marcell Experimental Forest, Minnesota, USA - June2016WEW_11_40 | ecosystem: Environmental > Terrestrial > Soil >...
AACCACGTTTCCGCCCGAATCAGCCACCGCCCCCACCGGCACGGTAACCGACCCGGAAGACCCCGGACACGCCCAGGACACCGGAGGTCCGCCCGACCCATAGGGAAACGCAGTACCCAGGCTGTCTTGAGAACACGACACCTGCACGCCCACCGTCACAGGAGCGCCCGCCGTACCAGACCAGGACGCCCAATACAGATTAGGCACCGTGCCCGATGCCTGACACCAACCGGACCCGGCAGAGCACAGCAAACCGCCCACCAGCAACGCGCAGCCGAGCTTACCGATCCTACCCAGGACACCGAGCACCACGGCCACCACGACGCCCGCGAACCATCCGCAGAGCACCAGACCAGCCCCATAGCCGAACCAGATCACATCGAACGTGATCATAGGTCATCCCCGCCCATGTCTTCATGTGTCCCGATACCACGAGACTTATAGGTCCTCTGGTACAGATCGGACTTATACTTCTTACGGGCGTAATCTTGAAACTCACCCTCTGAGAAGGCCCCATCCGACCCCGTATCTTTTGACCCGGCCAGACTCAGGAACCCCGCTATCACCTTTACCCCGAAGCACATACAGAGCACGGCCACCACCGCCACGATAGCCGTAAAAAGATCGGTAGTGACCCCCGCCACACCGCTTAAAGCACCCGTGAACATCTGCGCTATGTCCATATCGACCCCCTTTCAGAAGAAGGGGCGGCCCCGGTGAGGAGAACCGCCCCCGTGCCCCTATTTACTTACCAAGGCACTTTTTGACCATCCGATAACCAAAAATGGAAATCGGAATCATCACCAGAGCGAGCAGGAGCGCGGTAACCTCCGTGCTGTACGTCCCGATGGACGTTGTTGCAGTCGCCACAGGGTCAGAAGACCCACCCGAGCCACCCGAGCTTTGCGCCCAGGACTGAACGGAAAGAAATAATGCGGAAAGAAAGGAAAAAAGAGATATAAGAGACGCCCTTTTCAACTGTATCACCCCCTTTGTACCGCAGATTTGCACTACCCGGCCCATGCTACCGGCCCAGGCAGGACTTGACGACCCTGTACCCGTAGATCGCTATGGGAATCATCACCAGAGCGAGCAGGAGCGCCGTTATTTCCGTGCTGTACGTCCCGATGGACGTTGTTGCAGTGGCGACAGGATCAGACTGTGCAGCCGCCACACCCACCGAACCACCGACCAGAGCCAAGCTACCGAGCACCTTCTTAAACATTGTACGAACCTCCTTCTTACCGAGATTAGCCTACCCATACGGGAAAAGGCTTTACTGCCTTAGTGCGACAGAACACGGATCAGAACCCCGATACCGCAGACGATGAGCATAACGCCCACGATACCCGACGCAGCCGTGCCCGCATCGGTAGTTATCCCCGTGAACGAAGACGAGGACAGCAACGGGGTCCAGGTTGTCCCATCCGCGAAGACCCGGCCCCCGGCCATGAACAGACCGAAGCCCGCAGCCCCCAGGATGTACCGCCACACCCTTTTCACGCCGATCACCTCCCTTGATCTGTCTCGATCACCGTGACCGACAGTCCCGCACCCTGAGCATTGCCCTCCCGATCCCTCTTCAGGTATGCCATGGACCTCACCGGCCATTTCACCTTCTGACCCATCTCGACCTTAAGCCCGCCGAGCACCTTCACGTCTTGCAACTCAGGTTTCGCCCCGGCTGGACTCTGCAACACCGTCACCGTCCGGTAATGCTCTTCCGGCTTACCATCCCGCTTGATACTCTTTTCCTCTACGTAACTAACCGTTCCCTCTAACACTGAAAACATTGACGCACCCCCTTAAAGATTTGATTTTGCTCCGATAGGAGCCGATCCCACACAGCCGCGCACTCCCAACCGATGAAACCCCTCTGTCTTGCCCATTTCCACGTGAAGCCCCAACTCTTGATCTTCCGCTCGTAGTACTTCCGAACGATCCGCAGCACCTTACGCGCTTCGAACTCCTTGCATCTGACCACAATCTTTCCCACTTCCCGGAGAAGCTTCCGCGTCGATCCCCAAAAGCGACCGACCTCTTTATATTCGTCAGGCACCTTCTTTTGATCTGCTTTCTTCAGATACGAAAACAGATACCGGAGCAGCCTGTTTTTGTCTCCGTTTACCCCCTCGACCCTCGTACCCGCGCACAGGTGCTTTACATCCCCGGAACCGACGATATTGAACCAGCGAGTAGCTACCTCATCCTTGGGAACAAAGCCCGACACAAGAATATGGAAGTGAGGAGCACCCCTCTTCTGAAACTCCAGGACCCAGCAGTACGAGAGATTAAGGCGTCTCAAATACTGCAAGAAGCTGTTCAGCTGCTTCTTCACGACCGTTCCATCGGCGGTATACTCACGGGGATATGTGAGCGTAATAAGGCCAACCCATTCGCAACTGGAATTCTTGACCATGAGCATGAACCTGCGAATGCTCGCCCTTGACCAACGGGTGATTTCACCCCGGAGACCGCCCCCAGGTTTACCGGGCACCAGCCGGTCAAGGAACTTCACGACCAGGTCGATTTTGTACTGGATCACTTGAACATTAGAAACCGGGTTGCTATACTGTGGCTTGAGGACCATAACACCTCACCTGTTTTTTGCCACCCGGAAGGCCCGCCAAGACTCGCCGGGTGGCATTTTTTCTCTCCCTATTTCACTGCATATCTCCCAAACGCAAAAGACGCCTCCAGTCCGTAGACCTCGGGCGTCTTAACTCTCTCGCTTCTATTACGCTTCTATAGACGGAAGAACACGACCACCGGTGCGAACTTAAGCCGCTTCCCTTTACACACCTTGAGAGGCGAGCCAGTGACAGTCTGGTGACAGTTTTTAAGGGGGGTATGCGTAGGTAAGTGGCTGATACTACACGACTTACCCTCGTATGGAGCGCGGGTTCGAATCCCGCCATCTCCATTTTCTTCCTTCAACCGCTCGACCCCAGGAAGAAAGCTGACCGGGAAATCACCGGGGCATGCCGGTAAAATTGGGTAAGTGGGCCTTTGTCGCCGGCCTTGTGAATCCCTTCGGGTATATTCCCCGAAGGCTTGCGGCGGGGTCGTTCATTTCACGTCATCTTCGGATTTACCATAGCCTGCTTCTATCAGTTTTTCGAAAAGCCCTACGGATAGCGCCTGTTTTTGAAAAACAAAGTTTCTCCGGGCGGCGGCCATTTAAGTGATTACGACTGTATGCCGATAATGAAGCCATACAGGGATGGCACGCTCCCCGGAAAGCGACCCCGTGTCGTTCAAGGTGCGCGAAGCTTTTTTGAAGGAGTCGAAGGATGACCATCAAATCCAAGCTGACATTAAACGTAGTGACCGTGCTCGGCGTGATAGTCGCGGTGGTGCTTGCAAGCGTGATCGGCATGGGGTTCGTCAAGAGCAAGCTCTACGACCTTACGGAAAAGAGCACGCCCTTCCAGACGAGGAGCATGGAGCTGCAGCGGGCCATCCACGCGGCCACCGCCGACCTGGTAAAGGTGGGCTGGGCAGTGAACCCGGCGGAGCTCCAGACGTACCGGCAGGAGGCAGAAGCAAGCCTCGACCAGGTGAAGAAGGCGCAAAGTGCGGTCGAGGCCCTCTCCGACAAGAAAATGGAAGCCTACCGTGAATTGAGCGGAGAGGCGCAGCAGCTTTTCACCGTCACCGGGCAGAGGCTGAAGATAGAGGCAGAGGCGGTCGGCGCCAACAACCAGGTCCGGGAGAAGCTGAAGGACGTCTCCCAGAGGCTCAAAGGACTCGATCAGAAAGTGAGGTCCCTTCAGTCGGCCCGCTCCGCGGCCTATGGGAAATCTCTGGCTGCGACAAACAGCATCGCCGAGCGTTTGCGGATAATTCAGGACATGACGATGCAGTTGAAGGACCTCCAGGTATGGTGCCACGAGCTCGATACCGTGACGGACAAGCAGACGCTGGAAGTGATGGGGCTCAAGGCGAAAGGGGCCGTGCTCACGGCCGATTCCTACGGACCGATCATATTCAAGAGTGCGGAGGATCAGCACGGCCAATTCGCCCAAAGCATGAAGGGCCTTGGCGACACCGGCGAGCAGCTCGTGGCTTTAAGGACATCTCTTGTTGCGAAGGCCGCACCGGAGGTGCGGAAGCAGTATGATGACCTCAAGACGAATATGCTCACCGTAATAAAGATGGCCCTGGTGCTCATAGATAACGAGGGCAAAAGCGTCGGCGACGAGTCTGCCGCCGAATCGGGCGAGCAGGGCACGATCTTCACCCAGGTGGGCAAGGCCACGTCCGTCCTCTACGGCGCGTCCGAGCTGACCTCCCTGGGCCTGTCGACAGAGGGGCTCGCCACCCGGCTCTTTACGGTAGGGAGCGCCAAGGAGGTAGACGAGATAGCCGCCGCCCTCACCGATGCGTTCGTGAAGATCGACAAGGTCTCGAAGTCGCTCGACGCATCGCTCGCGGACCTGGGCGCAAAAGAAGAGAGGAAGATGCTCTCGAACGCACTTTCGGGCACAGGCTCCATGAAGGGCCTGCTCTTTGCCGGCGACGGCATTGTCGCGAAAGTCCGCAACCAGCTCGCCATGAAGGAAAAGGCCCGGGACGCCATGGAGGGATTGCGGTCCATTGTCCTGCGACAGGCGGAAGCCGCCAAGAAGACCATGGCCACGGCCAGAGGCGCTCAGGAGCAGTCGATCGTCGAGGTTAACAGCATGGTGAGGGACAGCACGATGCTCGTCATCATCATTGGCGTGATTGCCGTAGTCTTTGGCATAGGCTTCGGCGCATGGATCTACCGCTCCATCTCGAAGCCCCTGTCCCGGCTCATCTCGGTGACCGACGAGATCGCATCCGGCAACCTTACCCACGAAGTATGTGCGAGCGCCAATGACGAGATCGGCAGGGTGGAGGCGTCTGTGGCGAAGATGGTGCAGAACCTGAAAGAGATCGTGGGGAAGATACGGCTTGCCGCTTCCGGCCTTGCGTCGAGCTCTGACGAGCTCTCCGCCACCGCCCGGTCCCTGGACCAGGGCTCAGGCGAGCAGGCGGCTCAAGTGGAGCAGGCGGCAGGCGCCATGGTGGAGATGTCCCAGACCACGGATGAGGTGGCCAAAAACGCGCTTAAGACCTCGGAAGCTGCAAAGTCGATGAAGAAGATCGCCCTTGACGGCAAAGGCGTAGTCCACTCAAGCGGCAGGGAGCTCAGCCGGTTCGTCGAGACGGTCAACGAGTCCGCCAAAGAGGTGGAGTCCCTCGGCAAAAACTCGGAAGAGGTCCAGAGCATAGTCGATCTGATCAAGGAGATCGCGGACCAGACGAACCTGCTTGCCCTGAACGCCGCAATCGAGGCAGCCCGCGCGGGTGAGCAGGGCAGGGGCTTTGCGGTTGTCGCCGACAACGTGAGGGAGCTTGCGGAGAAGACCGTAGTGGCAGCCAACGAGATAGCCGGCATGATCGAAAGGATGCAGAAGGAGATCAAAAGGTCGGTCGCCTCCATGCAGGCGCAGAAGCACTCCGTGGGCAAGGTGTCGGGGCAGACCGCCGAGACCCTGTCCGCCATGGACGGCGTGGTCTCCTACGTGGAAAAGGTCGCCGACATGGTCGACCGCATTGCCGTCGCCATGGAGGAGCAGTCGTCTACCGCAAACGAAGTCACAAAGAACATGGAGAACATCGCGACGGTGACGCGCCAGCTCCGGGGCTCTTCCGCGGATATGAGGGGCACATCCGAAGAACTGTCGAAGATAGCCTTCGAGCTGAGCGAGACGACGAACTGGTTCAAGGCGTAGGAAAGGGACAGGCTACTTTTCTGCCCGCTCTCTGGATTCGCGAATCGCCTCAATTATCTGTTCCTTGGTGATGCGTTTACTCAGGCCGGGAACATCGAACGGGGAGCGGCGGGGACGTAAGGACCGGGGGACAATAGCATACGTATCACCCTTACGGCGTCGGATAACCACTTCTTCGGTCTTGGACTCCTCCAGGATGCTGGCTAATTTCTCTCTGGCCTCTGAGTATGTATAAACTTTCAAACCGTGCACTATCAATCGTCCACCCCCCCTTCTGAAAGGCTTGCAGGAGAAGGGAATCAGGAAGGGGTTGCGAAAGACGGTTGGTGACAAATGCGTGCTGAAGAGGGTAAAAAAGGGCAAACAACAGCAAAAACGCCAAGAAACGACCGGTTGTCTGCTTGTTTGTTCACAACGCCGCCCCTGCCATCGCCCACTGCCTTGAGGAGTTATTGACAGTTGCGGCTCGCCACGATAAACTACGTGTAGCAAATTTCATCGACACGTCATTCCTTTCAGGAAAACGGGAAGGCTGAATGTTCTTGTCGTGTTTAGGTTTCAGGCCGGGTTAGGTTGACAAAAGATGACGCGATGCTCACAATACCGAGGTACTTGGGCAGCGCTGTAAAAGGCAACCGGCGGCGTTAACGCTGTTTTCTGATATGGAAACCCTACTTCTCAATCCACCCTCATTTAAGGGCTTCGACGGTAGTGCGGGCTCGCGCTACCAGGCGTGCCGGGAGGTCCGCTCGTTCTGGTATCCGACCTGGCTCGCCTATCCGGCAGGCATGATACCGGGGGCGAGGCTGCTCGATGCCTCGGCCGAGGGCATAACGCGGGAAGAGGTTATCCGTGAGGCAGGCAGCTACGAGCTTGTCGTAATTCACACGGGCACACCGACTTTCGAGAATGATGCGGCACTGGCGATCAGCCTCAGGGAGACGCACCCTCACCTCGTGATCGGCATGGTCGGCCCTCATGTGACCGTCTCCCCCGAAGAGAGTCTCGCGGCGTCACCGGGTCTCGATTTTGTCGCAATCGGCGAGTTCGACGACACGGTCGTTGAGATTTCGGAAGGCCGATCGCTTGATACGGTGAAGGGGATCGTGTTCCGTGCGAATGGTTCTATTCACCGGACCCTGCCAAGACCGCTCATCCGTGACCTTGATCGCCTTCCTTTTGTGACAGGCGTCTATGCCAGGGACCTGCACATCGAGAATTACTTCATCGGTTACCTGAAGCACCCCTATGTCTCATTCTATGCAGGGCGTGGATGCCGGGGTCGCTGCACCTATTGTTTGTGGCCGCAGACCATAGGGGGGGGCACATACCGGGTACGCAGCCCGGACAATATCTGCGAGGAGCTCTCATGCGCGAAAGCGCTCTTTCCCCAGGTGAAGGAGTTTTTTTTCGACGACGACACCTTTACGGACCATCCGCAGTTGGAAGAGATCGGCCGGAAGGTCGGCCGCCTCGGCGTCACCTGGTCGTGCAACGCCAGGGCCAACGTGCCGAAAAGGACGCTGGAGATGCTCAAGGACAACGGGTTGCGACTCTTGGTGGTTGGCTTTGAATCGGGCAACCAGCTCATACTGAACAATATCAGGAAGGGTATAAACCTCGAAGGGGCGCGCAGGTTCTCACGGGCAGCAAAAGAAGCCGGCGTGCTCATTCACGGCGCCTTCATACTTGGCTTGCCGGGAGAAACGCGGTCGACCATGGAAGAGACCATGCGGTTCAGCCGTGAGATCGACCCTTACAGCATGCAGGTTTCTCTTGCCGCTCCATATCCGGGAACAGCGCTTTACGAGCAGGCAAAGCGCGAAGGATGGCTCGTCGGAGAGGGAGGAGGGCTCGTGCGGGAAGGCATCCAGAATTCGGTCATGGCGTATCCATGGCTCTCAAAAGAGGAGATATTCGCCGCGGTCGAAGTCTTCTACCGGCGCTTTTATCTGAGGCCCGCCCCGATTTTGAGGATTTTGAAGGAGATGCTCAAAGACAGGGGTGAATTCTCCCGGCGGATCAGAGAGGGGAGGGAGTTTTTTTCTTTCATGGCGAAGCGAAAGGCGGTGGCGTGATGGCCGGAGGGTCCACGCCGTCAGGGGAGAGCAGGTACCTCGTCGTTACGGCCGATGATTTCGGTTGCTCCCCTTCCGTCAACCGGGCCGTCGCCGCAGCCTGTGACGGGGGCGTGCTCTCCGCTGCAAGCATCGTCGCGGGGGGGGATGCCTTTGCGGAGGCAGTCGACCTCGCCGCGAGATACCCGAAGCTCTCGGTGGGACTCCACATCATGCTTTCCGACGGGTGGCCGGTTCTCTCACCCGCCGACGTCCCGGGTCTCGTCGACAGCGAGGGCCGTTTCGAGAGAAGTCCGATGCGGGCCGGCGTTACGTATTGGAGGTTGAGAAAGCACCTCGCCGACCAGATCGGGGCCGAGGTGAAAGCGCAGTTCGACAGGGTGGAAAAGGCCGGTATCCACCCTACTCATGTCGACTGCCATCACCATCTCCATATGCACCCGCTCCTGTTCGAAATCATCGCGAGGGAGGCAGGCGGGAGGGGTATCGCCTGGATAAGGATACCCCGCGAGCCCTTATCTCTCGTGCTCGGCCTCCATGCGCCCCTTTGGGACGTAAAGGCCTTTTTCACGTGGCTCGTTTTCGGACTTCTCGCCGACCGGAATTTGCGGATAGCCCACAGACATGGACTGCGGGCCTTGGACAACGTGTACGGGCTTTCCGGAACCGGGAGGATGGATGAAAAGTACCTTCTCGCCCTCCTGCCCTACGTAAAGGGTGGGGCGAGCGAGATTTACCTCCATCCGGATTTGGGTTCGTCACCGGGCCGGGGGGAGACCAAAGGGGTCACCTCAAAGCGGGTACACCATCGTCTCAAAACCCTGGGCCTTCAACTCGTGGGTTTCAGAGAGCTTTCGGGGCAGCCGCTGCATGTCAGGCCGGCCTATGAGAGAAGCACCGCACTGTAAAGGGGATTCTATTGCACATGCTCATTGATAACCTTCGCCTCTTGTCTGCTGAAGCTGAAGCAGGGCAAGAGCCCACGCACCGCCGGGACCTGGCCGGTCGGGTGTCGGTTGCCATCGAACGGAGTCGCCACTACTTCATCCGCTGCCAGCATCCGGATGGTGACTGGTGGTTCGAGCTGGAATCGAATGTGACGATCACTGCGGAATATCTCATGCTCCTCACTTTTGCGGGCATCGAAGACAAAGAGAGAAACGCAAAGATTGCGAACCATATCCTGAAGCATCAGAGGCCCGACGGCACATGGGCAATACACAAGGGCGGCAAGGGGGACCTCAGTACCAGCATAGAGGCCTATTTTGCCCTGAAGCTCGCAGGATATCCCGCAGAGGACCCCCGCCTCGAAAGAGCCCGGCGATTTATCATCGCCAACGGAGGCCCGGCGAAAAGCAGGTTCTTTACGAAGATATTCCTTGCCCTCTTCGGCCAGTATGACTGGAAAGGCATCCCTTCGGTTCCCGTGGAGATCGTGCTTCTGCCTCCCTGGTTCCCCCTCAACATCTACAATTTTTCAAGTTGGGCAAGGGCCACCTTTGTGCCCCTCTCGGTCGTGCTCGACGCGAAACCCGTCAAGGCTATTCCTGAGGGCCGAGGGGTGCAAGAACTCATAGCTCGTGACCCGGCCGGCGGGTCAGCCACACGGGGCAAGGGCATTCTCTCGTGGAAGCGGTTCTTTGCGCAACTGGATAAATTGATAAAAGCGACCGAGGAGAGCCGTGTGCGGTCTTTCAGAAAGAAGGGTCTGGAACGGGCCATGCGTTGGATCCGGGACCATCAGGAAGAGACCGGCGACTGGGGAGGGATACAGCCGGCCATGGTCAACTCTATTCTTGCCCTGCTCGTTGAGGGTCACGACCTTTCATACGGGCCGGTGCGGAAAGGTCTTGAAGCGCTGGAAAGATGCACCATCGAGGGGGAGGATGAGCTGGTGCTCCAATCGTGCATCTCACCCGTGTGGGACACCGCCCTCACCGCCCTCGCCCTTTTCTGCTCCGGCCTGAAGGAAAGCCATCCTGCCATGGTAAACGCCTGCCAGTGGCTGGCCGGCAAGCAGATATTCAAGAAGGGGGACTGGAGCGTGAAGAGGCCCCACCTTGAGCCGGGGGGATGGGCTTTCGAATTCGTCAACAACTGGTATCCCGACATAGACGACACCGCGGTCGTGCTCATGCTCCTGAATAGGTGCGGCCATGATCGGTTCCTTAAACCCGAGGACTTTAAGAGAGCGGTCGGATGGGTGCTGGGCATGCAGGGGAAGGACGGGGGATGGGGCGCCTTTGATGTGGACAACAATGTGGAGGTGTTGAACCAGATACCCTTCGGAGACCTGGAGGCGATGATCGATCCAAGCACGCCCGATATCACGGGCAGGGTGCTCGAGCTGCTTGGCTGCATCGATTATCCCCCGTCGAGCAAGGCAGTGAGGGGGGCTCTCAAGTTCCTTAAAAAAACGCAGGAAAGGGATGGCCTCTGGTGGGGCAGGTGGGGGGTCAACTACATCTATGGGACGTGGTCGGTGCTTACAGGCTTAGCCTCGATGCACGAGGATATGACAAAACCTTACCTACGAAAAGCCGTCGCCACACTCAAGCGATACCAGAACCCGGACGGCGGATGGGGGGAGTGCTGCGAATCTTATGCCAACCGGAATTTGAGGATGCGCGGGAAGAGCACGGCTTCCCAGACCGCCTGGGTGGTGATGGCCTTGATCGCTGCAGGAGAAGGCGCGTGCAGGGAAGCGATCAATGGCATAGAGTTTCTCCTCCGGAGACAGGCGTCCGACGGGACCTGGGAAGAGGAAGAGTTCACCGCCACCGGCTTCCCCAAGCACTTCATGATCAAGTACCACAATTATCGGAACTGCTTCCCCCTGATGGCGCTTGGGAAACTCCTCACACAGGAGAAGGGTCTTTTCGCCGATACCCTGGAGACTTAGATAATGGCCAGGGCACTGGTGACGGGGGCGACCGGATTCATCGGGTATCACGTCGCGAAGGCGCTAAGGAAGAAGGGGTTTGACGTGCGTGCCCTTGTCAGGAAAGGCTCGGACACAGCAATCCTCGCGGCCCTCGATGTGGAGCCTGCGCCGGGGGATCTTCGGGATTACAGCGCAGTGTTGAGGGCAACGAGGGGCTGCGATCAGGTATACCATGCAGCCGCCGATTACCGGCTGTGGGTTCCTGACCCGGAGACCATGTATGCCATAAACGTCCAGGGAACGGTCAACGTCATGCAGGCAGCGCTGGAGACGGACGCTGCAAAGGTCGTCTACACGAGCACCGTAGGCGTACTCGCCCCCGCAAAGAATGGAAAACCGGGCAGCGAGGAAACCCCGGCCAGGCTCCGGGACATGCTGGGACATTACAAGAGATCGAAGTTTCTCGCCGAACAGGAGGTACGGAGGTTTATCGGCAAAGGGCTCCCGGCGGTGATTGTCAATCCTACCGCCCCTATAGGGACGATGGACAGGAAGCCTACACCCACGGGAAAGATAATAGTCGAGTTTCTTAATGGAAAGATGCCGGCATACCTTGATACGGGACTCAATTTCGTGGATGTCGAAGATGTGGCGGACGCACACGTGCTCGCATCAAGGTCCGGCGTCGTGGGGGAGAGCTACATATTGGGAAACGCCAATCTCACCCTGAAGCAATTCCTGCAGCTCCTGGCCCGTTTGACGGGAAGGAAGCCACCCCGGTGGAAACTGCCCTACACGCCGGTGCTCTGCCTTGCATTTATCGATGAGTGCCTTGTGAGACTCTCACGAAGAAAGGAGCCGGCAATCCCCCTCGACGGCGTCCGGATGGCGCGCCACTACATGTTTTTCGACTGCTCGAAGGCGGTGCGAAAGCTGGGGATGGCACAGAATTCACTTGAAATAGCAGCCCTAAAGGCAATAGACTGGTATAGGGGGAGTGGTTATGTGCCGGGGCGTTCCTCGAGGGGATGCGCATGACTGAGAAAGAGCCCGATTCCAAGACTGGCCGGAGGGACAGAAGGCTTGGGGACGAGTGGCTTGACTGGAACGGGTCTACAAGCCCGCAAGAAAACGAGATTGACGAGAAGCTGAGCACTTTCCTCACCCTTGCGGCCGGGTCGGTCCTCATTTTCATCGCATGTCTCCGGTTTGGCTGGTATTTAACAAAGCCCAGAATCGATCAACTCAGCCCCCTTCTTTCGAGGCTCATCGAACGGTCGGCCTTTGTGCTGGCCGTGATCATCCTTATCCTGGTCGCGCTGGAGACCACGCTCCTCCTGAAATTCAGAAAATCTGTTTTCCCTTATATCTGGGCGGAAAAACTTCTGCTGTCCCTTCTTTCGAAAAGCATGTGGCTTGGAGGAAAGCTCGGTATAAGCAAGGACAGGGTGGGCAATTCTTTCATTAAGGCTCACAACCTGATAGTGAAAAGCCACGCGCGCCAGCTGAACGTCGATACACTCCTGATCCTCCTCCCTAGATGCCTGGAGAAGGAGGCAAAGCGGCAGGTGGTCGAGCGGGCGAACGGAAGAGCCGTTCAGGTCGTCACCGCTGCAGGAGGCGAGGAGGCCAGAAAGGCGATCAGAGAGCATAAACCTTCTCTCATCCTTGCCGTCGCCTGCGAGAGAGACCTTATCAGCGGCATCAGGGACGTGGCCGAGCGGATTCCCGTCCTCGCCATCCCGAACAAGAGACCTGAGGGCCCTTGCAAGAATACTCGTTTGCACCTCGATGCGCTCGATGACGCGCTGAAGTTCATCGCCGGCATGGCAGGCAAGACCGTGAATCCTTAAAACCACCCATCATGCGTTTCTCGCCAGGTCTTTCCGCTGCCCTTACGGGCTATTTTTTCAAGAACATCCTCAAGGGACGCAAGCGATTTCCCTTCGTGCTGATGCTTGAGCCGACGCACCGGTGCAACCTCGCATGCGCCGGCTGCGACAGGATAAGGCTCTACACAAAAGGGCACTCGCAGGACCTGACCCTCGGTGAATGCCTAGGGGCCGCGGTCGAATCACACGCCCCGGTGGTCACCGTAACGGGCGGGGAGCCCCTCCTTTACGGAGACCTAAGGGGGCTGCTTACAGGGCTGATCCGTTTGAAAAGACATATCTACCTTTGCACGAACGGACTTCTTGCCGCCTCGTTTGTCGACGCATATCCGCCCCATCCGCGATTGACGCTCAGCTTCCACGTCGACGGTATGCAAGAGACACACGACCGCATCAGCGGAAGACCGGGGTCGTTCGATGCGGTCATCGAGGGTCTGAAAGCTGCGAAAAAAAAAGGGTTCCGCGTGTGGACAAACACTTCGGTCTACAAATGGACCGATACGGTCGAGTTGATCGACCTCTTCTCTCTCCTCAAGGATCTTGGTGTGGACGGCATCCTTGTCTCCCCCGCATTCGGCTACGAGAGCGTTTCCGATGACATTTTCCTGAGGAAGGAAGAGGCGGCGGAGAAGTTCCGGCAGATGCGCGGTCTGTTCCGCGGGCTCCCCATGACGGGCACCCCTCTCTACCTCGATTTTCTGGAGGGAAAGGGGCAGATGGCCTGCACCCCCTGGGGCAGCCCAACCCGCAACCCCCTCGGCTGGAAGTCGCCATGCTACCTCGTTACCGATACCTACTACCCGTCATTCGCCGAGCTTATGGGAAAGACGCGGTGGGAAGCATATGGGCCGGGCAGAGACGGCCGGTGCAGGGATTGCATGGTCCACAGCGGATTTGAGCCGGCAGCCATGCGGGAGATTTTTGCCCATCCCGGGAAAATGCTCCGGTGCCTTCTCTGGAATGTGTTGCCCTCCTGATGGAGACGCTCCTGTCACAGATCCTGGGCACGATTACGCTGAGGCCTTATTTTGTCGCCTTTTTACTCGCCTATTTTCTGGCCTGCACGCTCCATCTCGGTCTGAAGCGGGCCCTCCTCTTCGCCGTCGCAGGTTACGTCATTGCATGGGCATCCGAATACTCTTCCATACATAACGGCATCCCCTACGGCCACTACTATTATACGTGCCAGACAAAGGGCAGGGAACTCTGGGTCCTCGGCGTTCCGTTCATGGACTCCATGAGCTTCGTCTTCCTTTCCTACGCGTCATACTCGGTGGCCCTTTTTGCCATCAGCCCTGCCATCCGGGGCGGCGGCGTCTACCTCCTGGAAAGCAGAAAAATCAGGCATTCCCTGAAAGTGCGCCTCCTCGGCGCACTCTTCTGCATGTGCCTGGACGTCATCATAGACCCTGTCGCCCTGAGAGGCGACAAGTGGTTTCTCGGCCAAATATACGGTTATCCTGATAAGGGGATCTATTTCGGCATCCCCATTTCGAATTTCGTCGGTTGGTTCGTTGTCGGGTTCCTCCTCATCCATACGCTCCAGCTCATCGACCGGCTTCTCAGCGCGAGAAGGGTGAGAGACCTCTCCGGCGCTACGTGCACCTGGAGGTATCTCCCGGGGCCCGCCCTTTACCTCAGCATCATCATCTTTAATCTCTCCGTCACCTTCCTCATCGGGGAACGCAATCTGCTGTGGGCGGGCATCCTCATCGTGCTCCTGCCGGTGGTCCTGTGTGTCTCGCTCATGAGGACCAGGCTCAACGGGATCGCGCCCGATAAGGCAATCGTTGCGCACCTCGAGGATTTTCCGGGGGCTGTGGTGCCCGGGAGGGGCTGATTTCCCCGGGGCAGAACGTGTGAAAAAATTGCCTTTTTGTCGTCACCAAGCCTGCCCCGGAATGCCTGTATCCGGGGGCGGATGCCGGGGTCCAGGCCTTTTGTAACGTACTGAAAAAGCTGGATGTCCCGCCTTCGCGGGATTAATGCCCGCCACGCTCTGCCGGCTTTCGCCGGAATGACGGAAAAGGGTTCTCAAACGATTTTTTCACACATTCGAGCCCCCGGTTACAATACCTGAAGTAAGGCGGTCGCTGCCCGGGCCAGGTTGTGTGAGGCAATCTTCGAGCTCCGGCGGAGTGCCAGTGCATGGGCCAGAAGGCGCGGCCGGGTGAGGAAAAGTCTGAGCGCCCGGGTGAGCCGGTAGGTGCCTGCGTTGTCGCAGACTTCCCACGGGTTAAAAGCAAGGTCGACATCCACCCCGTCGCTGACAGCCCTGACAGCAAAAAAGGGCAGTCCGTGGTGCAGGGAGAGTTGCGCCAACCCGAAGGTCTCCATCTCGCATACGGGGAGCGTCATGTCGGGGGCCACAAAACGTACCAGTTCCTGCTTCTTCATCCACCCCTTCAGGGTAAGGAACGTGCCGGCCCGGATGGGAAGACGCAAGGAGAGCATCTCCAGAAGTTTTCGATTATCAGGGAGGGAAAGCGTTTCAACCCTCTCCCCTTCGATGAGACGGATCTTCGAAGCCCAGATCAGGTCGCCGACGGAGGCGTCCCGGGACAGGGCGCCGCAGTAGCCGAGGGAGATCACCGCGTCAAACCTGCCGGCGTGAAGCATGCGAAGGAAAACGCGCGTGGCGTTTTCGATTCCCAGGCCTGTTTCGGCCACGGTCAGCGTATGTGAAGGGTGGCGGACGCAAAACGCCCTGAAGGGGAGGCCATGGATCCTCGTCTTGCGACCCATCGGCCGAACTGCCTCCCGGACCTCTCTGGGGAACGCTGCAAAAAGGAGTAGTTTCATACTCCCCTATTGTACCCTCTCCGGCGGCTCGTTGTCACCTCTGTCGCACCCATGACAATCCTTTCCATTTTCCTTTTCATACTCATTATTCTGGGGAGTTTCTATGCCCTTTTCTCCCTTGCATGCATTTTCGGCTTTTTTAAAAATCCCGGCCCCGATACGGGCCGGCCTGTCCCCGACGCAGAATTGCCGGCTGTTTCTATTCTGAAACCGATAAAAGGCATTGACCCCTATGCCGCCGAAAACCTGTCCGGCTTCTGTGTTCAGGACTATCCCTGCTTTGAAGTGCTTTTTGGTTTCCGGGACCCCGACGACCCTGCTCTCCCCCTCGCCATGGCGGTTGCGGCCGCGGCCCCGGGCGACGCCCGTGTGGTGGTAAACTATGGGGGCTCAGGGACAAACCGGAAGGTGCTGAATCTCCAGGCATTGGCTGACGAGTCACTTTATCCGATGCTTGCACTCAGCGACAGCGACATGGTTGCCGATAAGGATTACCTGAGACGCCTGGTCACGGAGTTCCGGGGCGGCGGCAAAACCGGAATAGTCACCTCGCTTTATAAAATATCGAGTCCCGAGTCGGTCGGGAGCGCCCTTGAATCCCTCAGCATAGCCCTCGATTTCATCCCCTCGGTGCTCGTGGCGAGGCGCCTGGAAGGCGTGACGTTCGGCCTCGGCGCCTCCATCCTTGTCTCGAAAGAGGCGCTCCGGGACATCGGGGGCTTTGGCGCCCTCACGGAGTATCTCGCGGACGATTACCAACTGGGGTTCAGGCTCTGGAAAAAAGGCTACAAAAACATTATCAGCCGCCATGTGATCGAGAACCGGGTCGGGCCGATGAGTGTCGCGAGCCATCTGACTCATCAGGTGAGATGGGCAAGGACGTACAGGGCATCAAGACCGGGGGGTTTTTTAGGCTACGGAATAACTCATATTTTTGCCTTTGCCCTCTTGCTTCTTTGTGTCAGACCAACCGTGGGTTCGGCCGTCACCGCGGCATGCGTCCTCGCCCTCAGATATGTCCTCGCCCTGGTGCTTTACCGAAAGGTGATCAACACGAGAAAGTGGCTCAGGTGGCTTTTCCTCATACCTCTCAAGGATATGCTCGGATTTCTTGTCTGGCTTTGGAGCTTCGCCGGCTCAAAGGTCCGCTGGAGAGGGACCTGTTACCGGGTAACCAGGGGCGGCAAAATGGCGCAGACATACCATCGGTCCCCGGCACATCTACAGCTTCGAGAGGCTGCTCGCGGTCCTCGCGAATAAGGCCGAGGCCGGCTGCGAGGAGGTCGATCTCGTAGAAGCGCCTTTCTCTATGGGGTGCTGAAAAAGCGGCGCATCTTTCGCCCCGTCCTCACGCCATATCCCTTTCGAGTACCTCCGCGAGGGTGCCTTTGAACGGGCCCTGGGCTTCCATCTTTATCGAGGTCAGAACTGCGGCGAATCTCAAGGACTCCTGGACGGAGCGATCCAGCCTTCGCGCCAGGTATGCCCCGATTAGCGTGTCGCCGCGGCCGGTCCTTCCCTGAATGCTCCTGTTGCAGAATCTCTCAAAGTAGTTTTTTCCTTCACGGCGCGCGAGTACTCCGTCCGCTCGTGTTATTACCGTCTCGCGGCTCCCCCAGCCGTCCAGCATCTCCGCCGCGGTGAACAGATCATCCGTACCTGTCAGGCATCTGGCCTCATTCACATCCAGTTTCACGCAATCGGCCATACGGAAGATGTCCCGTTTTTCCGGCACATCCCGATAGTGTATCTTCTTTGACGTCTGGTCAAGCCGCCAGACAAAGCTCTGCATATCGACTGATAACCGGAACCCTCGTCCCTTGAGCGCTTCCATGAAATCGAGGGTAAATTCCTGGTCGCTCAAACCACCGAGCTGGACGAGACACGGCTCCACAGGCGGCATCTCCTCTATGCGGAAGAATCCTGCGCTCGCGACGAGAAAGAGCCGGCGCTCGTCGACATTGGCAGTGGGGTAGATGACCCGCATCCTGCTGGTCTCGCCCGCCGGCTGCACATACACATCGATCCCGGCGGACCGCAAGGATTCGAGAGGGGTGTGGTCGGCTTGGGCCATCCTCGTGATCACGAGAAGTCTTTTACCAAGCGGGGCGGCTGCCATCGCTCCGAAGAACGGCGCCCCCCCGTAAACGTATTCCGGCTCTCCCTGGAAGGGTTCGATTTCCCCTGCCGCCACATGGCCGACAAATACGATGTCGTATCGGTGCATCTCTTCCGTTTTCATTTAGGCTGTCCGGGCATCGTCCAAAAGTTCGGCCGCGGGTGCGACCCAGCAAGGCAATATCGAGCTGGGTACGAACGTGTGAAAAAATCGTCTTTTTGTCGTCACCCCGGCGGACGCCGGGGTCCAGGCCCTTTGTAACGTACTGAAAAGACTGGATTCCGGCTTTCGCCGGAATGACGGCAAAGGGTCCCCAAACGATTTTTTCACACGTTCTACCCCGCCTGTGGCAAAAAAATAGGTCGAGAGCCCCGTTATGCTTTTACCGCATTTTATTGATTTATACCACAAAAATGCTGAATTGTTGGGGCGCCTCAGCGTGCGGGTCGGTTGAATGTTGAATAAAAGGGTACTTTGCAAGATAAAGCCTCGACTGAACGGGCGTCCATCGTCTACACGCGGCGCGGGACGCAGCCCGGGGTTTCCGTTTTGCGCCGGGTTATGGTATAAGTAGGGATGGAAAACACGGAGCGTGCAAAGGTGAGGTGGGTCGATATCGTGCCCACGACGCACAACGGGATGGAGATGTTTCTCATCCGGGACCCGGAAGGGCTCGCGGGTGACTCGCTCCTCGTCTCAAGGGACGTCCTGTTCCTCATCTCCCTGATGGACGGGAGAAAGACGGTGCTCGATATCCAGGAGGCATATATGAGGGCCGCCGGTGGCGCCTTGGTGCCGTTTGACCGCATCATCTCGGTGATCGAGACGATGGACGCCCAGTTTCTCCTTCAGAACGACAGGTACGAGAGGCACGTGGCTGCGCTTAAGGACGCGTACGCGGCCTTGTCCTGCCGGACGGCATTCCTGCCGGGCAGGAGTTATCCTGACGATGAGGCGGGGCTTCGCGCCTTCATGGCGGGGTTGCTCAGGCAGGGGCAGGCGCCGGCCGGAAAGGACCACGTCAAGGGGATTATTGCCCCCCATATTGATTACGGGCGGGGCGCGGACGTATACCGCCGGGCGTACAGGTTTCTTCCAGTGGATGAGAATACGCTGTTTGTCATCTTCGGCACCTGCCACAAACCGGCCCCCAGGGTGTGGAACATTGCGCTGAGGGACCTGCGGACACCCCTGGGCACGGTGAAAGGCGCGGCTGAGGTGGGGAGGCTTTTGAGAGAGGATGCGCTGCTCGGGACCTATGTGGATGAATGGCCGCACCGGAACGAGCATTCGATCGAGCTGCAACTGCCCATCATCCAGTCTCTTCTGGGGCATGGGCGATTCGAGGTGCTTTCTATCCTTACCGGTTCCTTCCACGAGTATATGGAGGCGGGCAGGTCGCCGAGCTTTGGGGAAGCGGCTGAACTGGCCGAAAGGCTTAAAGAAATACTCAAGGCGCACGAAGGGCCGTGTGTTGTTATCGCGGGCGCGGACCTGGCGCATATCGGTGCGCAATTCGGCGATCCCCCACCGCTCGATGCTTCCACGCTGGAAGAGTCGAGGCAAAAAGACGGCGCTCTTCTTGAGACGGTGGCGCGGATGGACGCAGCCGGCTTCTTTGAAGCGGTGCGCGGCGAGGGCGACAGGAGGAGGATCTGCGGGCTCGCGCCGATCTATTTCCTTCTCTCCATGCTCGGTCCCTGCGGGGGAGAAGTCGTCGGTTATGATCAATGGACTGACGGGGCGTCATCGGTGAGCTTCGCGGGGGTCGTCTTTTCCTGATTCCTTTTTGTGGCGCGCTCTAAAACCTACTCTCCCGTGATCTGTATAATCACTTCTCTCTCCCGCGGCCGGTTGTCGAACTCGGCCAGCACGACTTGCTGCCACGTGCCCAAAAGCAGCCTGCCTTCCTCGAAAGGGAGAGTCAGTGAGGGGCCGGTAAAAGAGGCCCTGATATGGCTGAAACCGTTCGCGTCACCCCAGGTGTCGTCGTGGTAGTAATGTTTGCCTGACGGCGCGATCTGCTGATAGAATTCCTTCATGTCAGCGATGAGGCCGGGCTCGTACTCAAAGGTGGTGACGGCCGCCGTGGACCCGACCACAAAAACCAGCACGTTCCCTGTCCGCAGCCCGGACGCCTCCAGCGCCCCGGCCACATCCCGGGTGATGTCGATCATGTCGCCGGCGCCTTTCGTGTGCAGCCTGACGTGTTTGTTCACGATTTTCACCGCTCACCGCACTATGGTCAAGGAAGACCCGGGAAAAAAAATCGGGACGACTGGACTTGAACCAGCGGCCCCAGCGTCCCGAACGCTGTGCTCTACCATGCTGAGCTACGTCCCGTGTAAGTAAACTACCAAACTTCAACGGAAAATTCCATTACTTTCGTGGCGCGTGCTCTTGTATTGATGATCGTAGATGATTGTGCTTCACGAAAGACGAAGGCGGGCCCTTCCTTAGCAGACTCTCCAAATTCGCCCCCTTTCGCACTGGCCGAAGGCTGTAATAGTTGAAAAAGGAGCGTGTTTCAAAGTATCATAACCGATGGGACAGATCGTTTTTACTATCGGATTGAAAGAGAATTTCTTTGAGGACGTCAATCTCCTCGCGCTGAGGTGGTCGCGAGAGCCCCGGATCGTCACCCTGACAGGGCCGGCGATCAGGCAGGCGGTGACGGAAAAGGCTTCCGCGCTCTTTATCGAAGAGGGCCTCGTCCTCGCGCTGCTCGACCCTTCAAAAGAGGTGATCCGCCAGATCGAGACGGGGCTGCGGGTGTTGAAGGAGAGGGCGGGGGTCATCATTTATTCCACGTCCGACGACCCCGGTCTTCCGCCGTCTCTCGGCGCGGTCAGGGTAGACCTGGAGCAGGAAAGGGAGAAGCGGATCGAAGAACGTGTCCGGGCGGCGGTAAGGGCGGACGGCAAGAAGATGTCCCACAAGGCCTTTGCCCTTTTGAAGGAGCGCATACGCGACGAGGCGCTCATGGAAGGGGAATTGGCAAAGGTGATCAGTTACGTGGGAGACAAAGAGGTCATTGAGGCCAAGGACATCGCGGCCGTGGTGACGGAGGAGCTGCACGAGGAGGATCTCATCGCCCTTTCCGACGCGATGGCGCGGAAGAACAAGAAAGAAATACTGGCGATCCTTGAGACCCTCCTGGGTCAGGGCATGAATATACTTGCCATACACGGCTTTATGACGCGCTATATGGGTCTCCTGCTCCAGGCGAAGGAGAGGGAAGGGTTCTTCATCGGCGTGCCCGATTTTCGCGCATTTTCCAAGGCCTTCGGGAAATTGAAGGAAGACCTAGATGGCGTGCCGCTGGAAAAGAGACACTATCTGGCCTTCCAGAAGCCCTACTATGCTTTCAATCTCTTCAAGGCGAGCCGGAAATATACGAGGGAAGACCTCCTCTCCTTCCTCGACATGCTCGCGCATTTCGACGCCAAAGTGAAAAAGGGCACCAGGCACGACCGCACCAACTTCGAGGCAGGGTTTCTAGAGGTGTAAGTGTTCAAGCGAACGTTCCTGCACATTATCCTGTTTGTGCTGACGGTCCTCTCTACCATTTGGGTGGGGGGGCCCTTGTACAGCCTTGCGATCATGACAATACTCCTGTCTCACGAGATGGGCCACTACCTCACGAGCAGGCGATACGGCGTGCCTTCCACGCTGCCCTATTTTATCCCTTTCCCCTACTTCCCCTTCGGGACGTTCGGGGCGGTGATCAAGATGAGAGGGGTGATCTTCGATAAGCGGTCCCTCTTCGATATAGGCGCGAGCGGTCCCCTGGCCGGCTTCATTCTTTCGTTTGTCTGTGCGTGTATCGGCATAAAACTGTCGGCGGCCGTAAAGATGACCGCCGCCGCGAGCGCCGGGTTGATACAGCTCGGCGACCCCTTGCTCTTCAAGACCCTGGAGTGGGTGATCGTGGGGAACCTCCCGTCGAATTATGAGCTGGTGCTGCATCCCGTCGCATACGCTGCCTGGGTCGGACTCTTCGTGACCGCCCTGAACCTGATGCCCATCGGCCAGCTCGATGGGGGGCACATAGCCTATGCGGTCCTCGGCAGGAAGAGCATATGGGTGTACCGGGTGCTTCTCCCTCTCCTCGTGGTCCTTGCGATTTTCTACAGCACCGGGTGGCTGGTCCTTACGATACTCCTTTCGGTGTTCGGCATACACCATCCTCAGCCCGTCGACAGCGTCACCCCTCTCGATAAGAGACGGAGGGTCCTGGCCGTGGTGATGCTCTTCATTTTCATCTTCTCTTTTGTGCCGGCCCCTTTTCCGGGGGGCAGCCTGATCGAGCTTGTGGGTAGGTTGTTCGGAAGGTAGTCCTACGCACGTCACCCTGTTTGCAATGAATGTTTTTGGTCGCGTTCCTGTGTTCCACCGGCGAGGGCGACCCGCGTGTTTCCCTGGTGGTTTTTTTGAGGATGTCATGACTCATAACTTTTTTATTTGACATTTCCCTTTTTCTATGTAAACATTTCCCCAACCTATGATGAACGTACGGGGGTAATGACGCCTCTTTTGCCTGATGACGGGCAAAGGGGGCTTCTTGTTTCACCTTACCCTTCATTCAAAATGAAGGACTGGGGTCCAATAAGAGAGAAAGGGAGGAATGATATGAGACTCAGCGGAAAGATAGCAGTCATCACGGGAGCTGCGCAAGGCATCGGTGCCGCCTTTGCGGTCGGGTTTGCAAGAGAGGGCGCAAAGATCGTCATAGGCGACCTTGCGGATGCCGGAAATACGATAAAGCGAGTGGAAAAAGAGGGTAGTGAAGCGATCTATGTCAAGACGGATGTGAATGACGAGAGCCAGTGCTTTGCCTTGATCAAGGCAGGTGTCGATCGGTTCGGCGCGATAGACATTCTCATTAACAACGCGGCCGTATTCGCCAATATTATTCTAAAACCTTTCATGGATCTCACAAGCGAAGAGTATAAACGGGTGGTAGAGATCAATACGAGCGGCGCTTTCCACTGTATCAAGGCGGTTTTTCCCTCTATGAAAGACAAGGGAGGAAAAATCATCAACATGTCCTCCGCGTCGATTCTGGAAGGCGTCCCGGGCATGCCCCATTATGTTGCTTCAAAAGGAGCCATCATGGCCTTAACCCGGTCTATGGCACGGGAATTAGGCGACTTCAATATCAGGGTCAACACCATTGCCCCCGGCTTTACCCATTCGGAGGGCGGGGATCAGTTCGATCGAAGCAAAGCATTGCCCTTACCGCCACTCGATGAGCTGCAACTGCAGGGGCGCTGTCTAAAGAGGCCCGGTAAGCCGGAAGATCTCGTCGGCCTGGCGCTCTTTCTCGCTACCGACGACAGCGCCTTTGTTACCGGCCAGATGATCGTCCACGACGGCGGTCTCTCGCTTTACTGAGAACACGAGAAGGGGCAGAATAAAGGAACTAGCCGTGATAGACCAACTCATGTGGGAGAGGGGACCGGACCAAGAGCGCACAAGTATGCAAATATGCAGAAGGAGGAAAAATGGCCAGAGACTACAGCATGTATATTAACGGTGAATGGGTCGCCGCTTCGGACGGCGCGGTGTATGACGATCTCGACCCCTACACGGGTGAAGTCTTCGCCCGCGTGCCAGCGGGAAAACGGGCTGACGCCAAGCGCGCCGTCGAGGCCGCCGCCGCCGCTTTTCCCGCCTGGTCACGGACGCTTCCGGTCGAGCGCCAGGCTTTGTTTCTGAAGGCAGCCGATATTCTCGAAAAGAAGCAGGACCAGATAGTGACGATGCTTGCCGAGGAAACGGGGTGCACCTTTGGCTTTGCCATGTTTCAGTCGATGTTCACGCCCGGTCTCCTTCGGGAAGCGGCTGCGCAGGTCCACGGTGCCACCGGGGAAATCATCCCGGCGGACCTGCCGGGGGCATTCTACATGGCCATACGCCAGCCCGTAGGAGTGGTGGCGGGTATAGGGCCGTGGAATGCGCCGCTCATCCTGTCGCTGCGCTCGGTCTGCCTGCCTATTGCCTATGGAAATACGGCGGTCCTCAAACCTTCGACCGAGTCGGCCGCAGCCGGCGGCGTCGTCCTCGCAGAGGTCTTCCACGAGGCCGGTTTTCCGAAAGGCGTCCTCAACCTCGTGACCAACGGACCGGGAGGCAGCGCCGAGATCGGTGACGAGTTCGTCGAGAACCCGAAGGTGCGCCGCATAAGTTTAACCGGTTCGAGTGCCGTCGGGCGCCTGCTGGCTGAAAAGGCGGGGCGGTACCTGAAGCGGGTGGCGCTGGAGCTCGGCGGGCAGAACCCCATGATCGTTCTGAGAGACGCCAACGTTGATGACGCCGTGAACGCGGCTGCCTTCGGCGCCTTCCTCCACCAGGGCCAGATATGTATGTCAACCAGGCGCATCATAATCGAGAAGCCCGCGGCGAAGGAGTTTACGGATAAATTCGTCAAGAAGGTTTCAGCCTTCAAGGTGGGCAACCCTAAGGAGCCCGATACGATTATCGGTCCCCTTGTCAACAAGGTCCAGTTCGATGCGGTCAAGAAGAGTGTGGACAAGGCAGTCAGTGAGGGGGCCAGGATCCTGTGCGGCGGCGTGTCGACTGGGTTGTGCTATCATCCCACCGTAGTGACCGATGTGAAGCCAGGGACTGCATTTTCGTGCGAAGAAACCTTCGGGCCTGTCGTTTCGATAATTGAGGTTGAAAACGCGGACGAGGCCGTCGCTGTTGCAAACAGCACCACCTACGGGCTTTCGGCGAGTGTGTTCACCAATGATTTTATGAAGGGACTGGATATGGCCGAGCGCATCGAATCAGGCATGGTCCACATCAACGACCAGACCGTGCATGACGAGCCGCAGGTCCCGTTTGGAGGAGTAAAAGATAGCGGCTGGGGCCGGTTCGGGGGCCGGGCAGCGCTGGAAGAATTTACCGAGCTGCGCTGGATCAGCGTGCAGCGCACCCCTCGGCAGTATCCTTTCTGATTGGCGCCTGATAACTGACGAGGCGCGCGAGGGCGCGGCAAGAGGGACCGTATGCCTCTCGACGTGTCGCATGTAAATAAGTTTTTCGGCGGACCCTATGAGCCCCGGGATGCCTCCTTTCAGTTGGAAGGGGGGCATCCCGGGGCTCATAGGACCACCCTCCTCCCCCTCCTCAGTCGAATTGATCGCCTCTTCGGAATGGGTAAAGCCAGGGGCTATGGCAGTGATCCCGGTAGTAAAATCGCTCAACTCGCGGGCCAGGCATGTTGTGTGGGGGACGCCGGGGTAGAGTACCCGCAGTCCAGGTCTGCTTTTGCCGGATGCCTTGTCCCAGGCGTCCCCCACTTTAGCTAGCGCACTTTCCTGCTATCGCTGCCCCCACGGCGGCGCCAATTTCAGTTTGTATCCACCCTTGACCGCCGGGTAGAAAAGCATCTGCTTCCCATCCCACCACTGGTTCGCGGTACTCGAGAAAAGGGCCAGGCCGTTAGCGTCGAACTTCAGATCGCCCATCACGGTGTTCTTATACTCGCCATTCCGGAAGGTGTCCCTGACCGCGGTCTTGTCGTATGATTGGGTCCTCTCGATGGCCATAAAGAGGGTCTGGGCGGTCCCGTAGAAGGCGCCTGTGCTGACCGACCGTTTATGAAACTTGGCGGTATACCTCCGCCCGAGTTCTTTGCATAAAGGATAGGGAAAGTCCTCGGACCAGAACCCGTCGCATATGACATAGCTGGCGTCTTTGCCCAGAGCCAGCGCGAACTCGTTGGCCCAGGTTCCCTTCCAGCCGTGCATGTACTTCACGTTGAGCTTCGCTTCCTTTATTTGACGGACCAGGGTGATTGCGTCCGTAGGAGCGCCATAGAGCAGTATGGCGTCAACGTTTTTCGCTTTCATCTTGAGGATTTGCGAGGAGTAGTCTTTGGCGCCGATAGCCCACGGCTCATCCACGGCGTACGTGTACCCGTGCTCCTTCGCATGGGCCCTGAACCCATTTCCGAAGGCCATGCCGTCGGGACTATCCTCCATCAGGAGCGCGACGTTCTTCGGCCGGTCTTCTTTCTTCAGCATGGTCTCCCAGATGACGAAGGGCACGTCCGAGGCGCCCGTGGCCGAGAAGAACATCACGCTGGACCACTTATAATGTTCAGGCGTCCACATCTCCGGCCAGTGGGTAGTCGTGTGATAGTACACCTGGTACTTCTCCGCCGCATTGCAGGCAGGCACGCTCATGCTCGCGGAATGGGTGCCGAGCATCAGGTCGACCTTGTCGATCTTGATAAGCTTCTCCATAGCCGCCGCCACTTTTGCCGGCTCGCTCTCGTCGTCCGCGACGACGAGCCTTATGGGGAGCTTCTTTCCGGCCTCTTTGATAAAGATACCCCCCTTCTTGTTCCAGTCGGCAACCGCCTGCTCGTAAGCCCATTTCAGCTCCAACCCGTCCGGCGCGAGCGGACCGGTCATGGAGACAGGGGCGCCGATAAGGATTTCCTTACCGGCGGCCATTGCCGGACTATTCAGCACAGCACAGACCAGAAGCGCGCATAAAAACAACCCGAGCCACATCACACCTTTTTTGCCCTTCATCTTCGCTACCTCCCTTTTTTTTAAAAACTGACTATTTGGTTAATCAGCACGTGCCCCGTGATGAGCGAAACACCCCTCTGCGCTTTCCCCGGCTTCACCTCCCTCTCCGCTCTATTCGCCCTGCACCCTCCTCTCCATCAGCCGAACTATCCCGTTAGGCATGAAGAGCATGACGAGGATGATGATAACGCCCGAAAAAATGGGATGGACCGTAGGGAAGTAGATATTTGCCGCGGAGAAGACGGCAGTCATGACGAGACTTCCCACGATAGGTCCCACTACCGTTCCGCTTCCGCCTATGACGCACATAAGCACCGGATAGAGGGTCCAGCTTAAGATAAGATAACCTTCGGGACTTACCTGAAAGAGATAGTACGCGTAGATGCTGCCGCAAATGCCGACGAGAAAAGCGCTTATCCCGAAGGCGAGGACCTTGTACTTCAGCACGTGGATCCCGCTCGACGCCGCCGCTGTCTCATCCTCCCTGATGGCCACCAGGGCGAGCCCGAGCCGCGACCTGGACATGAAGTAGACTACGGCGGTGGCAAGCAAGGCGAGACACAGGGCTGCCCAGTAATGGGGTCTCAGGCTGGTATAGAAGGTTGACGGGAGGACAATGCCGATCGGCCCTCCGGTGAACTGCCCGCCTTTGACGAAAGCGACTTTCAGGATCTCGCCGAAGCCGAGGGTCCCGAGGGCGAAGTAGTCGCCGCGAAGCTTGCCGAGCAAAGGAATGCCGATGGCAACGGCGAAGACCACGGGCACCAGGCCGCTGAGGACCATGGTGATCGGGTCGAAGTAGTAATGTCCCGTCCCGAACAGATCCGCGCGCCAGATCATTGCGGTCGTATATGCCCCCAGAGCAAAAAAGGCATGGGTGCCGAGGCTGATCTGTCCCGTGTATCCCGCGACGAGGTTCCAGCCCTGGGCCAGAACAATATGGCAGAAGGTGAGGAACAAGAAAAAGACGAGGTACGATTTCTCCGAATCGGATACAAAGGGAACAAATACCAGCAGCAGAGCGACGAGGAGAGCGATGCCTATCGATCTGGCGTTTCTCATGTCCTAAGCCTTCTTGATTGACCGGACAAACAGCCCTTCCGGCTTGAATAGCAACACCAGAAGAAATACCGCGTAGCCCATCGCGTCGGCCCATCCGCCGCTGACGAAAAAGGCGGCCCAGCTTTCAAGGAGACCGAGAATAATGCCGCCGAGCAACGCCCCGGATACGCTGCCCAGGCCGCCGAGGGCCAGGGCGATCATTGCTTTCAGACTGAAAACAAAACCGAAGTAAGGATCGAAAGGGTAGGTGGTGGAGATCGCGATGCCTGCGATCCCTGAAAGGCCTATGCCGATGGCAAATGCCATTGTGTTGACCCAATGGGGATTGATGCCGACCAGCCTTGCCGCCTCGATGTCTTCCGAAGCGGCGCGTACGGCCTTGCCGACGAGGGTCTTCTTCAGAAAAAGGGTGACCACGGCCGTAGAGAGGATGGCCATGACAAACCCCATGAGTCGGGTAAAAGAGATGTCGAGACCTCCCACCGCGAGAGACGAAGAGGTGTAGCTTGTCGAGATCGACCGGGGATTCGGGGTCCACACGACCGCCATAAAATTCTCCAGAAGAAACATCAGACCCACCGCAATCAAGAGAGAGACATTCTTGTCTTCCATTTTCTGGGCTCTTCTGAAGAGCGCCTGGTACAAGCCGCCTCCCAGAAGAAGGGCCGCCGGGGCGATTATGACTGTTGAGACATATGGGTCGACGTGGAGCAGAGTGAAGAGCCAGTAGCACGCATAGGCCATGAGGACGATGACGGCCCCCTGGGCCAGGAAAATTATCCGCATGGTGCCAAAAATCAGGCTGAGACCGATGGCGGCGAGCCCGTACATAGTCCCGAACAGGATACCGTTGATAAAGAGCTGCATGAGGAGACCGGCAGTGAGGTATTCCAACATAAGGGTTACTCCAGTGTCCCTAAATAGGCGTTCTGCACGTCCGGGTCTGCAATCAGCTCTTCTCCGGATCCCTCCATGGCAATCTGCCCTGTTTTCATCACGTAGGCATGGCGAGACACCTTCAGAGCCTGGTATACATTCTGTTCCACGAGAAGAATGGTCACGCCCGCCCTGTTGAGACTCTCGATCAGCTCGAACATCACCTTGACGACCAGCGGGCTCAAACCCAGAGAAGGCTCGTCGAGCATGAGGATCGAAGGTTTGCTCATCATTGACCGGGCAATTGCAAGCATCTGTTGCTCACCCCCGCTCAGGGAGCCGGCGATTTGGCCGGATCTTTTCTTCAGGATGGGGAATAGATCGTACGCCCGTTCCAGGGAGTCTTTCGATGAAGACCTGGCCCGGTGGATATAAGCTCCCAGCTCGAGGTTTTCCTTCACCGTGAGGCGCGAAAAAAGTCTGCGACCCTCGGGAACGAGTGAGATGCCGGCATCGACCACGTCCTCGGGTCTCAGACCGGATAGTTTTTTTCCCGCAAATAACACCTCGCCCTTCTTAGGTCGAATCATCCCTGCTATGGTTTTGAGGAGCGTCGACTTGCCCGCGCCGTTTGCCCCTACCAGGGAAACGATCGATCCCTCTTCCACGTGGAGCGAAACCCCCCACAGGGCCTGAACCGCGCCGTACGCAACTGTCAAGTCTCTAATTTCGAGCAGGTGATTCGCCAAGGTATGCCTCTATGACCTTCGGATTTTTCGCCACTTCCTCCGGTTTCCCGTCGGCAATCATTATCCCGTAATCGAGCACCAGTACCCTATCGCAGATCCGGAAGATAGCGTCCACCTTGTGTTCGACCCATAGAATCGATACCCCCCTCTCGTCCCTGGCGCGCTTGATAATGGCAAGCATGTGCCTGATCTCGGACACGTTCAATCCCGCCATCGGCTCGTCGAGCAGCGTCACCACCGGAGTTGAGGCGAGCGATCTGGCAACCTCCAATAGCCGGCGATCCGACAGGGTGAGGCGAGATGCCCGGATATCCATCTTATCTTCCATCTCCACAAGCTTCAGGGCGGCCAGGGCCCTCGACTTTGCGTCTCTGCCGCCGCCTTTCCGGCCATAGACAGCCCCTACCATCACGTTTTCAAAAGCCGTCATCTTGTTGAACGTCTTCACCAACTGGTAGGTCCTCGATATCCCCAAATGGCATAATCTGTGAGGAGCAACGCCCGTAATTTTCTTTCCTTCAAGAAAGACATCGCCCGCGTCCGGACGGTATATTGAGCTGATCACGTTGAAGAGCGTCGATTTTCCGGCGCCGTTTGGACCGATGAGCCCCAGCAGCTCTGCCCGACCGAGGTGCAGGCTGACGTCTGTCAGGACCGTCAGGCCACCGAAGCTCATGAAGATCCCGTCCATACGGAGAGTAGTTTCCTCGTTGGTCATATAAGCATGCTCGATCGGGGTCGGCGGCGTGGTCCACGTGGGCGTGATCGCTTGTCCGGCATCGTCATTCCCTCCAGATATTTCCACTATAAGCCCACTCGCTTACATGTCAAGAATGAAAACTAATCTGAATAAGAACTAATCCGTTAAAGCACATTTTGTGCTGCTAAGCAAGGGAGGTTCAAGTCATATCATCTTATAAGTTCATAAGATCGATCTTTGCGCCCTCTCTTGCAAACCCGACCGCAAAGGCGGCACCGATGCCTTGCGCAGCTCCTGTGATGACTGCTGCCTTTCCGCTGAGTCTCATATCATTCGTCCCTTTCTCTCTTATTGGGTCCCATCCCTTCATTTTAATGAAGCGCACGGTGAAACAAAAAACCTCCTTTGCCCGTCATCAGGGAAAGGAGGCGTCATTACCCCCCGTACTTTCATCATATGTTTCGCTAATGTACACATAGAAAAAAGGGAATGTCAAATAAAAAATTACCGTTGAAAAAATACCATCATGTTCGCACCGTGCGACACGCCGGTGCTTTGCTTTGCCCTATTTGACAAGGAAGAAACCGTGGGGTATTACTTATGCGTAAGGTCCAGTGATGTTCGAGGCTGTCACTTGAGCCGATGGAAGACAGTTTATGGGCATGTATATAGAAACAGGTGTCGGAAAGGCACTTGCGGGTAAAGATATCGAGATGGGGCGAAGGGCCGCTGCCGAGGCTGTCCAACAGTTAACTCATTTCAAGCCGACACTGACAATAGTCTTCGTCTCGTCGGAACTCAATATTGAAGAAGTGAACAGAGGCGTACGGGAGGTTGTCGGAGATTGTACGGTAATAGGCACGAGCTCGGCAGGCGAAATAGCCAACGAACATTTTACGCACAGCGTCGTGGTTGCCGTTATTGCATCACCGCGGCTGCGGGTGAAGGCAGGTGTTGGAAAGGACGTAACCTCCGATTTCAAAAAAGCCGTTAATCAGGCATTAACGACCGCGGGCGTCTCCGAATATTTCAACTCCGAGCACCCGCTGCATCAGATGCTGCACATGTCTACTTCGAAAAAGGCCGGTCTTTCGCCGGTATTCCTGATCGTATTTTCGCCGGGCGCCACGAAGAGACAGGTTTCCCTGAGCCATGACATCCATACCGAGCTGCGGAAGGCCTCCGGGAACCGTATCCCCATATTCGGAGGGACCTCTTCAGACTACTTTCATTTCGAAGCGAACTACCAGATCATGGACGATTGCGTCTACAGCGACACAATCGTCCTTGCCTTTGTCGAAGCGGAAACCCTCTTTGGACTGGGAATGGCACATGGTTTTTCCACGACTACAAAGCGTGCCCTCATTACGAAGGCTTCGGGCCATATCGTCCACGAGCTTGACGGCAGACCGGCAGTTGAAGTCTGCAGCGAGCTTCTCGACGTCCCTATCGAGCACCTGGGCGACGGGATAATCTGGTTCAGCCAATTCCCCTTCGGTACCGTGGACGTGTATGGGAACTCGCTTCTCCATGTACCGGAGTGTGTCCTTCCCGATGGCTCCATCCAGTTCGGACCTCTCATGAGAAATGACCAGGTTCTCACCCTCATGCGTGCCACGCCTGACGATATAGTACGGGCGGGTCTCTCTTCCTACAACAACGCTGTCAGGCAGGGAGGACTGAAAAAACCCTCCCTTGCCTTCATGTTCTCTTGCGCATTGAGAAGGAGGTTGATGGGGGACGATGAGTGGAAGGAGATGGATCTTCTCCGCAGAAAGGCAAAAATACCCGTGTGCGGCTTTTACACCTTTGGGGAACAAGGCATTTCCCCTGACGGCCTGCCTGTCTATTCCAATCAATCGGTGTGTACCCTCGTCTTTTCCGACGAGCTCAATCCCATCAGCGCTTTTCTGCACAAGGGAAAGCGTATTTATTACGAATTTGCGTCACAATTGAAAAAGAAAGAAGCTCAGATGAAGGTGATGAGCAAAATCAGTCAGATTATACAGGAAGAAAGCGACCCGACGCGACTGCTCACACAGTTGTCCGACAGCCTTAACAACATTTTCCCCTGGGCTGATTGGCGATTCTACCTCTCAGCGAGTATCGCGCGCACTTTTTACCTCGTGAAAATGCGGTCCGATGAAGGATTTCCTCCACAGATAAGCGACGGGAAGATATCCCCGGGCTTTACCTCTATCCGGCTTACCAGCCACGGCAGGCGGTTGGGCATTCTGCTGGCGCAGGAGAAGCCGGGAGCCGTCTTCCCGTACGAAGAGGAGATGGCAATCGCAAAAACGATCGCGAGACTTACCGCCAGAGGTTTGCAGAGGATGGAAATAGACAGAAGGCTGACCAAGAAGCTGGTGCAGCTCGAAGTGCTGAACCGGCTGAGTCATGAAGTCTCAAAATCTATCAGTGCGAACACAAAGCTCAAGAACATCATAAAACACGTGAGACGCATCCTTAAGTTTTCGATGGTAAGTCTCTGGCTTGTCGATCCCGCGTACGAGTTCCTTATCAGAGAAGCGTCGGATGGAGACAGAGAGTCAAAACTGGCAAATCGGTACACGGAGTACGACGAACACCTTGCAAAGTGGCAGATCGGGAATTGCCGGCCCACCTCGATAGATGATCTCTCCAAGGACGACTGTTTTGTGAAAACCACTCCCCCCCTCACGATGGCGTTTATCTCGCTGCCCATTTCCAATAAGGGGCACATCGTAGGTATTCTCAACCTGTTCTGGAAGAGCAACGCAGAACTCTCCTTCCGGCACGATCAGACAAAAGAGACCGTAGAGTTTCTCGGCGGTATTGTGAACCACCTGGCCATATTCATCGAAAATAAATATCTTCAGAAGCACACGACCTTTCTTAAGGAAATCCATCACAGATTAAAGAACAATCTGCAGAACGTCGCGAGTATTCTGCGGCTGCAAATCCGACGTTTGGAGGGAATGTCGGCCGAGCAGGCACTCAATGACAGCATCACCCGCATCATGAGTATTGCCGTCGTCCACGAAACGCTCTGCCAGGGAGACATCGGCATGGTGGACCTGCGAACGTTAATCGGCAATGTGAGTGGACTCTCCCTTGCCGGCCAGATAGAACCCAGTATGACCGTCGATATCTCAGGGCCGAGTGTAATGATCCCGTCAAGGGAAGCCACGTCCCTTGCCCTCGTGGTCAACGAGTTGATCCAGAACGCCGCGCGGCATGGGTACAAGGGGCAGAGCGAGGGTAAGCTTTCGATACTGGTAGAGCGGTTTGCAAGAAACATATCGGTAACAATCCAGGATGACGGCCGTGGACTGCCGGAAGGCTTTAGCTTTGAGAAGGACGGCAATCTCGGTCTCATGATCGTGCGCACCCTGGTCAAGGACGATTTGCGCGGCAGGTTTATCCTGAACGGCGAGGGAGGGACGGCTGCCAGGATCACGTTTCCTTTGCCCAAAAACTATTATGAGCTGAGGAGATCATGAGCTTTCGGATTTTGATTGCAGACGATGAGCCGCTCATACGGATCGACCTGAAAGAGTTACTGGAGGGCATCGGCCATCAGGTGGTCGGCGAGGCAAGAGATGGCCGGGAAGCTCATGATCTGATCAAGCAGAAGAACCCGGACGTAGTCATATTGGACATAAAGATGCCTTATGAAAGCGGGATAGACCTGGCAAGAAAGATAGCCGGTCGCTACCCGGTTGTGCTGGTCACCGCATATTCGGAGCGGCAACTCATCGAGCAGGCACGGGATGCGGGAGTCATGGCCTATCTCACCAAGCCCTTCCGGGAGGAAGAGCTTGCACCGGCAATCGAGCTCTCTGTAAGGCATTTCCTTGATAAGTCTCTCCTCGCTGACCGTGTGTTGCGGCTGAAGGAGGAGCTCGATACGCGTAAGCTGGTCGAGCGGGCGAAAGGGCTCCTTATGGAATCGGAAGGTCTCACGGAGGCCCAGGCCTATCGCCGCATCCAGAAAATGAGCATGGACAAGAATAAGTCATTAAAAGAGGTGGCGCAGGCTGTTATCACCTTGCTGGGGTAGATATTTTGTCCGGTTCATCCGACTAAAGCGTATTTCGTCTTGTGGAGAGCCATGATAGTCAGCTTGATGATAGCAGCGTCTCCACCCTCCCGGCCGGTGATTCCGCGGATTGTCTCAGCAGGTCAGGTGAGGCGCTGACAGGAAGCGTCAAAAGAAGGTTTTCTGGTGGCGCCACGCACATAACATCTTGTGTGCAGTATGCTCCGGCCCGGACGCCGCCCCGGCTTCGCGCCAGGCATCAAAAATCGCCTCGCCCCTGCCGAGCGGACGGGCGACCGGTCGGGTGGCGAGCGGACACCGCCGCCCGACCGGCCCATTGTGGCTCGATTGTCAAAGAGCGACGCGGCCTCTGGGACCTCTCGAAACCGGCTCAAACGGGCCGGGCTATCTCATCTCTCCATGCCTCTCAAAATGACTGCCCGGTCTCATAAGATTTTCCCAGTTTCCCGCTCTCCTGTCAAAGTGACAAGGAGGGGCGACAAGCAGGAGTGACAAGGAGAGATGACAACCGGAAGTGACAAAAGCATCTTTTCCGGTTTTCTCAAGACAATGACGGATAGGCGATTGGGAGCTGTCGAACGGTCCTTCTTGTAAGACAGTTTCTCACCTCGTGCCCATGAATACCGTCTTTCTCACGGAAAGCCTGAATATAATCTATCGTTCTTCCGGACCACACAGCATGGTCACTCGGGTTCTTACGTCTCCTCGTGGCGGAGGTTGCCGCTCTGATCCTTATCCTGGTCAGTTCGGAAACGTAATTACGATCTTTCCTTTAGCGATCCCCTTATCGATCTGGGTATACGCTTCGACTGCCTCATAAAGGGAACACGTTCTCGCAATGTCGGGAGCGGTGAGTTTGCCCTGTTCAAACGCAGGCCTTAGACCGTCCAGAATATCACCCGAAGCAACGGTATCGAACAAGGACGTATTGACGCCGAAGAGCGTAAGCTGCCTGCGGTAGAAGTCGAGTAGATCAAAACTGACCCGCGTAGTTCCCACTGTGGTGATGTTCACCTGCCGTCCGTTCAGGCCCAGTGATTTAAGGCCCGCTTCAAAGAGCGGGCCGCCCACGCAATCAAACACGACGTCCACGCCCTTACCCTGCGTGTACTCGTTAACGCCGTCAGCAATGTTGTCCGACTCACTCCCAAGCCCAAGATCAATTCCCAGTTCCTGCACTTTCCTCTCGTCCGGAGCCTGCCGGTCTACCCCGATCACCCGGGCAGCCTTAGTTTTCGCTATCTTGATGACAGAGCTGCCTACGCCGCCGCTTGCGCCTGTCACCAAAACCACTTCGCCATCTTTTAGCCGGGCCTTCTCGATCAGCCCGATAAATGCGGCAAGGTAATTGACACCGAGACTTGCCGCCTCCACCATGGACAGAGATTTTGGCTTAAGCCGCGCGCCCCTCCTGGGCAGGGCTATATACTCAGCGTGGCTTCCGTCCCGCGTGAAGCCGATGTCACCTCCCGATGCCCAGACTTCCTGTCCGATCATCTCCTTGTCGCCGGCAATGATAACTCCTGCCAGATCTCGGCCGGGAGTGCGCGGCAGGGTGGTTTGTGCGAATCTTCCCTGCACGTTCTTGACATCGGAGGGATTGATCGAAGCTGCGCGAACCTTGACCACAACCTCGTCGGGCCCGGGAACCGGTTCCGGTACTTCTTCGACGTGAAGCACTGCCTCCACGTCCCCAAATCTATTGAATCTCAACGCCTTCATCTGTTTTGCCCCCTTTATCAGGAAACCTTTTGGCCGCTGCCTCGCGGTTCAGGCGCGAGGCATAGTCTTTCTCCTTAAAGTAGTAGTGATATTGAACCCCGTCAAGGCATAAGTTCTGGGGCGGCGTGGCAGACCCCTCGCCCGTCTACATAACTCAACAACATCCGTCCACATAATAATTGACATCCGGCCCCTTATCGCGTATATCGTGACACAATGGCTGAGAGAAACATTTTTGCGGAGATGGACCCCATCTTTCATCCCGGATCGGTAGCGATTATCGGTGCGACGGGCAAGCTCGGGAAGGTAGGACGGCTGTTCATGGCCCGCTTTGTAGAAGCCGGATTTCGAGAGCTCTATGCCGTCAATCCGGGTGAGCGCGAGATCATGGGGATAAAGTCGTACCCTACGGTGCCGGACATCCCGCATCCGGTCGACTTTGCCATGATACTAACCCCGACAGATTCGGCCCTGCAGGCGGTGAGGGAGTGCGCGGCAAAGGGCGTAAAGACCATCGTGATCACCACTTCAGGCTTTGCGGAGGCAGGAAGAAAGGGGGAAGAGCTGCAAAGGGAGATGGTTCGTGTTGCCCGGTCCGGTGGCTGCCGCATCATAGGACCCAACTGCATCGGCATCTACTGCCCTTCATCACGATTGCCTTATTCCCTTGGACAGGGTATGAAATCCGGTTCTGTGGGTCTCGTTTCCCAGAGCGGCTTTTTTGCCGATTACGTCACGCACAGGACTACAGCCAATGGTATCTACTTCAGCAAGGCGGCAAGCTGCGGCAACGAGTCTGACCTTACCGCAACAGACTTTCTGGAGTACCTTGGAGAAGACCCCGAGACCGAAATGATTATCGCGTACATTGAAGGCCTGAAGGATGGCAGGCGGTTCTACAATGTCTGTAAAAAGGTTTCGAAGAAGAAACCGATCATCCTGTGGAAAGGTGGAATGACCGAGGGCGGGGCGCGAGCTGCCGTTTCCCACACGGGAGCTATGGCGGGTTCCGGTGCAACCTGGGAAGGGGTTATGCGGCAGGCGGGGATCGTGAGCGTCAAAAGCTTCGAAGAGGTTTTCGACTGTCTCCACGCATTTCGCCTTCAACCGCTTCCATCCGGCAGACGGGTCGGCATCGTCAGTGCGCCGGGCAGTACCGCGGTGGCTGCGACCGACGTATGCCTGGACCTTGGTTTGGAAGTGCCGAAATTCTCCACCCGCACGACGGAGCGGCTACGCAAAGCGATGCCACCGGTCGGAGGCAGCATCAACAACCCGATCGATCTGAGTCTCGCGTCGGCCGTAAACCCACGGTTGCACGGCGACGCGATCAGGATACTGGCAGAAGTTGCGGACGTCGACATGATACTGCTCATCGCCATTGTGGGAGGCGAGCTTCTCCGCGACATTGTTCTGCAGGCGACGGCTGACATCAAAACAAAAAAACCTCTCGCCGTCACGGAGATGGTGGGAACCGAGGAGTCGATCGGCCGTGATTTTCCCGTGCTTCTTTCGAGCGGTATTTCCGTCTATTCGGATGGGGCGAGGGCGGCTAAAGCCCTGTCCAGGCTGTGGGAATACGCCCGCTTTCGGATGCGCCTGCCGGCGGCGGCGCAAGAAAGATCCGGCTCAACGAGGAAAACACCGGCAACATCCGGCCGCGACGCGCAGGTCACGGAGAAGGCCTTACGGGAAAGGCGAACGGTCCTCTCGGAACATGAGTCAAAGGAGGTTCTGAGGGCCTACGGCATCCCGGTCACGAAGGAAAGGGAGACTCGGGATGAGCGGGAGTTCCGTGAGGCTCTTGAAGAGATCGAGTTTCCTCTCGTCATCAAGGCGAGTGCGCCGGCTCTGGCCCATAAGACAGAACAGGGCCTGGTCTATCCGGATATCCGCAACGAGCAGGAGGCCGTGGCTGCGTTCACGCAAATAATGGCCAAGTTCAAAGGGGAGAAACCCGCCATCTTGGTTCAGGAGATGATCAGGGGGAGCAGGGAGCTGATGGTGGGTCTTTACAGGGACGAACAGTTTGGCCCTTGCGTGATGTTTGGTCTCGGAGGCATCTTC
>Ga0187864_10000651_pt1 | contig 37303 bp, 28 predicted proteins | sample June2016WEW_11_4_FD_132985 | JGI IMG/M metagenome (GOLD analysis project Ga0187864, IMG submission 132985) | Peatland microbial communities from SPRUCE experiment site at the Marcell Experimental Forest, Minnesota, USA - June2016WEW_11_40 | ecosystem: Environmental > Terrestrial > Soil >...
CAGCGGGGCGGCGGGCAGCGGGGCGGCGGGCAGCGGGGCGGCGGGCAGCGGGGCAGTGAACGGCGAGGCAGCGGACTACGGGGCAGCGGACTACGGGGCAGTGCCGGCCGGAGCCACGCCCGCGTTCCCCGTCTCGGCGGCGGCGCTGCCGGCCGCGGTGGCCAATTACCGCGGCCTCGGCTTCGACGCGTGCGCCACGCCGAGCGCTGGTTACATGCGGGCCTGGCAGCGCTCGCCGTACGGGGCCGTCGGCATCTACATCGGGGGGGCCGATCGCGCCTGCGACCAGGCCAACCTCACCCCGGCCTGGGTCCGCGGGCAAGCCGCGGCCGGCTGGCATTTCATCCCGCTCTACGCCGGGCCGCAGGCCGCGTTCGGCGAGATAACGGCCCCGGCCAGCCAGGGCACCAAGGCCGCGCAGGACGCGGTCGCGCACGCCGCCGCGCTGGGGTTCGGGCCGCAGACGCCGCTCTACTACGACATGGAGGCTTATCCCGCCGCAGCGGCGAGTGCCGCGCTGCGATTCCTCTCCTCGTGGACCGCCGAACTGCACGCGCTGGGCTACCGGTCGGGCGTCTACAGCAGCTCGCAGTCGGGAATCGCCAATCTGGCCCAGCAGTACTTCGGGCATCATTACGTGATGCCGGACGTCATTTACGACGCTCTGTGGAATGGCGCGCCGAATACCGCGGACAGCGTGTACGAGGCGGGTGAGTGGGCGCACGCCCAGCGACTGCATCAGTACAGCGGGAATATCGTGCAGAGCTATGGCGGCGCCTCGATTGACATTGACCAGGATTACCTCAATGTCGCGCTGCCCGACCCTGGCGGCACCTCCCAGGCCGCGCCCGCGATCGAGGTGCGGAGCGGCAGTTCGGTCTTCTATGCGGGGGCCGATCACCAGCTGTGGCGCAACGACTCGGCCGGCCCGGGCTGGTCCGCGCCCATCGACATGCGCACCGCGATCACCTCGGCGCCGAGCGTGGTCACGGTGGGCACCGCCCAGCTCGACGTCTTCTACCGCGGGGCCGGCGGATACCTGTGGTCCGTGGTCCGCGCCGGCGGGGTCTGGGGCGCGCCGGCGAAACTGGCGAACATGGGCATCCTGGGCGGCCAGCCGGAAGCCGTGGCCCAGCCCAACGACGTCATCGACGTGTTCTGGAAAGGCTCGCATGACGACCATATGTGGGTCGGCCAGTACAGCCCGCGCAGCGGCTGGACAGGCCCGCAGGGCCTCGGCGGCAGCGTGGCCAGCACGCCGTCGCCGGTCGAGACGTCGGCCGGCGATATCGACGTCTTCTTCCAGGGCTCCGACGGCAACTTGTGGGGCGTTACCCGCCCGGTGGGCGGCGGCTGGAGCAGGCCGTCCGACCTCGGGATGGGCATCATGGGCGGGCCGGCCCGGGCGGTCGCGCTGCAGGACGGGGGCGTCGATGTCTTCTGGCGCGGGTCCACCAGCCCGCACTACGTGTGGGCCGCCTTCCTGGCTCCCGGCCGCCGGACCCGCGGTCCGGTCCGGCTGAACGGCTCCATCAGCCTCTCGCCGTGGCCGGTTGCCGCGGCCGGGACCGCCGGAGTCTTCTTCCGCGGCACCGACGGGTCGCTCTGGGTGATTCCCGGCCGGTCCGGCGGCGGCTGGGCGGCCCCGGTCCGGATGCGCATGGGGAAGCTGGCCGCCGGCCCGTTTGCCGCCGTCGGCACCGGAACGAACCAGTACGAGGTGTTCTGGCGGGGCCCGGACGGCAGCCTGCGGGAGACCACGCTGTCGGGACGCAGCTGGACGCCCCCGCAGGACCTGCACGGGCAGGTCGGCTGACCGGCCGCTGGTGCCGCTAGTTGCCGATCACGCTGGAGGTGCTGCGCCACTGGATCGTCGGCAGCAGCGCGTCCGGCCGGACCCGGTGGGCGTGCTGCTTGGTGATCTCGAACAGTGACTCGATCAGCGTGTCCGACAGCAGGTGCGGCTCCAGGCCCAGCCCGAGCAGCCCGGTGTGCACCACGTTGTAGTGATGGTTTTCCAGCTCGACGCGCGGATTCTCCAGGTAGGTGATAGTAGCGGCGTCGGGGCTGGCCTCCGCGACCGTCCGGGCGATCTCGCTGATCGGCATCGCCTGGGTCATCTGGTTGAAGACCCGGAACTCGCCTGCTTCCGCCGGGTTCTCGCAGGCCAGCTGGATGCAGCGGACCGTGTCCCGGATCTCGATCAGGCCGCGGGTCTGGGTGCCGTTGCCGTAGACGGTCAGCGGCTGGCCGAGTACGGCCTGGATGACGAAGCGGTTCAGCACGGTGCCGAACACCGCGTCGTAGTCATAGCGGGTGGCCAGCCGGTCATCCATGGCCGTCTCGGGCGTCTGCTGGCCGTAGACGACGCCCTGGTTGAGGTCGGTGGCGCGGATGCCCCAGATCCGGCAGGCGAACTCGATGTTGTGGCTGTCATGCACCTTGGACAGGTGATAGAACGAGCCGGGCCGCTTGGGGAAGAGCACCCGGTCCCGGCGGCCCTTGTGCTCGATCTCGAGCCAGCCCTCCTCGATATCGATGTTCGGCGTGCCGTACTCGCCCATGGTGCCGAGCTTGACCAGGTGGATGTCCGGATCGATCTCGGCGATGGCGTAGAGCACGTTCAGGTTGCCGACGACGTTGTTCGTCTGGGTGTAGACCGCGTGCTTGCGGTCCACCATCGAGTACGGGGCCGATCGCTGCTCGGCGAAGTGGACGATCGCCGCCGGGGCAAAGTCGCGCACCGCCCGGTAGGTGAAGTCCGCGTCGCACAGGTCCCCGACGTAGACGGAGATCTGGCTGCCGGTGAGCTCCCGCCAGGCCCGCACCCTGGTTTGCAGCGAATCAATGGGCGTCAGGCTCTCCACGCCCATCTCGTAGTCATAGCAGCGGCGCGCGAAGTTGTCGGCCACCGCGACGTCATGGCCGGCCCGTGACAGGTGCAGGGCGGTCGGCCAGCCGAGATACCCGTCGCCGCCCAGTACCAGGATCCTCATGCCGTGCTCCTGCCTTGTCCGTGGCGCTCAGCGGGCCGCCGCCCTGGCGGCCGGCCAGCCGGTGCGCGAACTGCGGGGCCCGGCCGTCATTGAGGTGCGCCAGGCTGGGTAGTGCCCAGGAAGGGATTCGTCGTCGGCCCATCCGGCGCTTCCCGTACTGTATACGTGTCCCGCTGCACTACATGTCTCGCCGATGCGGGCGGATTCGTCAAGCTAGGACATTGATGACTGAGGTTCCAGCCAAGATCGCCAGGGCCGGATGGCGTGCCCTTCCGGTCTCCCTGCGGCGGTTCATCCGCGGCAACACCGCCAAGCGCTTTATCCGGTTCGTCCCGGTTGCGATCCTCGCTGTCCTCGCCAGCCAGGTCACTTACATCGTCTGCATCGGCCCGGCGCACCTGACCGCCGGGATATCAGGCGCGGCCGGCTGGCTGGCCGGCGCGGCGGTGAGCTACCTGGCCAGCCGGTGGGCGTGGGAGCGCAAGGGCCGGCCGGACGTGCTGCGGGAGACCCTGCCGTTCTGGGCGGTGTCGATCTGCGCCGGGGTGATCCTGACGCTGGCCAGCAAGCTGGGCGTGCACGTAGCCGAGGCGATGGGCCTGCACGGCGTCGCGCGGGTGGCGGTCGCGGACGGCTTTTACTTCGCGGCGAACTGCGTCACCTTCGTGAGCAGGTTCGTGATCTTCCACTACGTGCTCTTCACTGACCGGCGCGGCAGGGAGCTGGCGGCCGCCCGCCCGGCCGACCCGGCGGTGCAGGCGGCCGGCCCCGACGGTCAGGACGAGCCGGTTTCCTTCGCGCTGGCCGGCGAGCGGCCTGCCGAGCCGCCGGCCCGCCGCTGACGCTCCCGCCACCAGGTGCCCAGGATGACCTGGGCGAAGCGCAGGCCGTAGAGGAAGTTGCGGCCCTTCTTGCTCTCGCCGACCTTGCGCTTGTGGATCGTGGCCGGCTCCTCGGCGACCCGGTACCCGTGAGTGATGACGCCGATCAGCAGCTCAGCGGCCTGATACTGCGGCTGCGTCAGGCTGACCGCGCCGGTGACCTCGGCGCGCATGGCGCGCAGCCCGAATGACGGGTCGGAGACCCGCTGCCCGGTCAGGGTGCTGATGGTCAGCGCGAAGACCCGTACGCCCAGCTTCCGGACGGGGTCCTTGGTCTCCTCGCTGCCCTTCGTCCGCGATCCGGTGACGAAGTCGGCCTTGCCGGCCAGGATCGGCGCGAGCAGGCGGCCGATCTCAGCCGGGTTGTACTGGCCGTCCGCATCGGTCGTGACGATGTACCGGGCGCCCCCGTCGCGGGCCAGCCGGTAGCCGAGGCGCAGCGCGGCGCCCTGGCCGCGGTTGACGGGCACGTCGCAGACCAGCGCCCCGGCGCTGTCCGCCTCCTTGCCAGTGCTGTCCATGGAGCCGTCCGAGACGACGATCACCGCGCTGCTCAGGCCGCAGACCGAGGCGGGCAGCGCCTCGACGACGGGCCCGATGGCGCCCTCCTCGTTGTAGGCGGCGATGACGATGGCCACCGGCGGCAGCACGGCTGCCCTGGCTCCGTAGTGGTCGGCGAACGAGCCGGCCGCCGCGGCGTCGATGGCCTCGTCGCCCATCCCGGTGATGCTCACTGTGCTGCCTCCGCGAACTCGGGCCAGACCGTGGCCAGGCCCGACTTAAGGTCATGCTGTGGCGCGTAGCCGATGGCGCGCGCGGCGGAGATGTCGACGATGACCGCCGGCATCTCCCCGGCCTTGGCCGGAACGTGCTGCGCCGGCAGTTCCGCGCCGGTCACGCTGCGCGCGGCAGCCAGGATGTCATTGACGGGCACCGATTCGCCGGCGCCGAGGATCAGCGGCCCGGTCGCCCCGGCCTGCCAGGCGGCGAGCATGCCGGCCACGATGTCGTCGACGTGCACCAGGTCACGGACCTGATTGCCGTCCCCGTAGATCTGAACGCCCCGGCCGTCGCGGGCGGCCCGCATCAGCCGCGGCACGAAGCTGTCCTTCTCCGCCATGCCGGGCCCGTAGACGTTGGAGAAGCGCAGTGCGCAGCCGGCGATCCCGTAGCAGGCGGTGTAGCTGCTCAGCAGCATCTCGGCGGCCGCCTTGGTGGCCCCGTAGGGACTCAGCGGGCGGAGCGGGACCTGCTCGGTGATCGTCTGGAATCCGACGTCGCCCGTCACCGCGTTGGTGGAGGCGAACAGGAAGGTGCCGACGGAATGCGCCCTGGCCTGCTCCAGCAGGCTCGCCGTGGCGTCCACGTTCACGCTGTAGGTGCCGGCCGGGTCCCCGATCGAGTCGAGCACCCTGGTGACCGCGGCCAGGTGCACGATGACGTCCGTGCCCGGGCCGACCGCGCGTGCGGCGACCAGCGGATCAGTCAGGTCGCCGAGCACCATCCGGACTTCCTGGCCCGGTCCGCCGGGGAACGGCCGCTTGTCCGCTACCGTCACCTCGGCCCCGGCGGCGAGCAGGGCAGCAACCAGCCGCCGCCCGATGAAGCCCGATCCGCCCGTGACGAGGACGCGGGAACGAGTGGCATTCCCCATGAATGCTCCGTTTCGCAGGTATTCCGATGTGACCCGCGCGCTAGTTGCGGGTGTGTCCTGACCTACCCAAAGTTGCTGGGGACCAGCTGTGCGCAAGCCGAGGTTGACCTGAACATGACCAGGGTGCCCGGCCTACCTCGCTGACCGGGCCGAGCGGGGGCAGAGCGGTCTGCGGTGCCCGGCCGCGTCCGGCGCGCGGGACGGCTGCGCGGCCAGGCTCACGCGCGGCCAGCCGTTCGCTAGCAGAAGCGCCAGGCCAGTGTAGCGGCGTCCGCTGACGAGTCATTCAGCACGTCGTCGCCGGGGGTGCGCGACACGTATGTAGGGTCCCGCATTTGGGCTGGTTATGATGGGAGTCTGGTTGTGACATCACAACCAGACTAGGAGTGCCCATGACCGAGCCGTCGCTTCCGGAGCTGGAGGCAGAGCGGGACCGGCTGTATGCGCAGCTCAACCGGGTTGGCGACTTCCGGCGCGGCTCGGTGACCGAGAACTGGCGCAAGTGCGGGAAGCCGAACTGCGCGTGCGCGCGGCCGGGTCATCCTGGCCACGGGCCGAGGTTCCTGTGGACCCGGTCGGCGGGCCGCCGCAAGACGGTCGGGCGGCAGCTGGCGGCGGCGGAGGTGGAGAAGGTGCGAGCTGAGGTGGCCCGGCATGCGGAGTTCACGGCGATCAGCGAGCAGGTCGCGGAGGTGAGCGAGAGGATCTGCGAGGCCCGGCCGGCGGCCGGGACGGGCGCGCCCTCTGCGCCGGAGGGCGAAAAGGGGGGCTCTTCGAGGCCCTCGCGCGGGAGAAGGCCGCCGAGATAGGCAGGCTGGCGGCCGGGGCCGCAAAATCGCTGGGCTGCGATGGCGCCGGCTTGCAGGCGGCCGAGGCCGTGATCAGGGCCGGGATGCTGCAGGCCGACTGCGGCATCCTCGGGGAGCTGCTGGCCGCCGACCCCGGCTACCGGGGCCCGCGCGCGGACTGCGGGAACGGTCATGAGGCCGTGTTCGTGGCCTGCCGGGACAAGGTCATCGACACGGTGCTCGGCCCGGTTGCCCTCCGGCGGGCCTGGTACCACTGCGCCCGGTGCAAGCACGGGCTGGCGCCCCGGCACGCCGAGCCCGGGGTCACGGGTGCCTCCATGCCACCGGGACTGGCCGCGATGACCAGCCGGGCGGGGGCCGCCGTGCCGTTCGCCAGCGCCGCGGGGCTGCTGGAGGACCTGGCCGGGGTCCGGCTCACGGTCAAGCGCGTCGAGCGGGCCGCCGAGGCCAGCGGCGCGGCCCGGGCCACCGCCTCCCGGGACCGGGCCAGGCTCATCGCCGGGCGCAAGCTGGTGCCATTGCCACCGCAGCCACTGCCGGACAAGCTCTACGCCGTCATCGACGGGACCGGCGTCCCGGTCACCGGGAAGGAGGCCGAGGGCAGGGACGGCAAGGGCGAGGACGGCCGCGCCCGGACCCGCGAGGTCAAGCTCGCCGTCTTCTTCACCCGGGACAAGGTGAACGAGGAGGGATACCCGGTCCGGGACCGGGCCTCCTCCAGCTACATCGCCACCTTCGCCCGCACCCTGGAGTTCATGCTGCTGGACCGCAAGGACGAGTGGCTCGCCGCCCGCCTGGAGGACCTCGACCACGGCTACATCGACGGGATCTGCGCCGCCGCACGCAAATACCCCCTCGAAGGGGTGAAGAAGGACGAGGCGGACAAGGCCCTGCACTACTTCGAGAACAACGCCCCCCGGATGCGCTACCACTGGTTCCGCCAGTGCGGCCCGTTCGTCGGCTCCGGCGTCGTCGAGGCCGGCTGCAAGTCCGTCATCGGCCAGCGCCTCAAGCAGGCCGCCATGCACTGGACCGTCCCCGGCGCTGACTCCATCATCGCCCTGCGCTGCGCTGAGGCCAGCAGCCAGCCGGAAGCCGTCTGCCGCAACCAGCACAACCAGACCGCTGCCGCCTGACCAGCCCCCACCCGAAGACGATCTTCACCACCTACGAATCTGACGCGCACCCACGACAACCTCAGATCTGCCGCCACGCCAAAGCGCTCTGCCATCCCTCCGGGCGTCGATGGCGGCATCTGATCGCTATGGCTGTCGCTGCAATGACGCTCGCCACCGCAGCGCTCGGCCTCGGCCGGGAGCTGATCGATCACCCCGTCTCGCCAGCACCGGCGATCGAGATCATCGTGGTGGCCCCAGGCGGAGGTGCTTGCATGCTCAGCCAGCGATGCCAAGACAGCAGAGCGTCCGGCCACCAGTAGTTGGGGTGCTGGGACTATTCGGCCGAATAGTCCCAGCACCCCTTCTCTGTGCTCGTCGACGCCCTGCTCATCCGCAGCCTGCTGGTGTCGGCCCTCATGCACCTGATCGGCCCGGCCAACTGGGCCCTGCCCGGCTGGCTGGATCGCATCCTGCCCCGCCTGGCCGCCGAGCCCGGCGAAGCTGCCCTCCCGGCTGCTCATCACGATGCCGTGGACCCAGCAGCGGGCCCGGTGAGTCAGCCTGCGGGTGGAGCAGCCGTCGCCGGCTGTTCCACCCGTGCGCCGATGCCCTAGCACCGCATCGCGTTTACTGTTGGCGCCATGCCGAGCGAGTGTCCGGGGAACATCCGCGACCAGGACGTGCGGAACGCCGGCGGTGCGCCGCCGCCGGCGGCGACGGCTGGCGTGCGGCGGGTTACCATCCCGGCCGCCATCGCGGCGGTCCTGGTCACGGTCGTCGGGGTCGGCCTGGCCCTGCCCGGCAAGTCCGCCGCCGTCATCGTGGTCGCCGCCACGGCCACGCTGGTGGCCGCGGGCGGCACCGCCTTCATCTTCATCCGCGGCCCGTCCATCGGCCCCGACATCGCGGCCCTGCTCACCGTCGGATTCGCGGGCGTGGCACTGGCCGGGCTGCTGCCGAACGCGCCCGGGTTCGTGATGGTGTACGTGGCCATGGCCGCACTCGGCATGCGCGCGCCGCCGATCCCGGCGATCATGGCCGGGCTGGCCGTCTTGGCCGCCATGAATCTCGCCGCGCTGCTGGCGGGCGCGCTGTCCGTCTCCGACCTGGTCAGCCAGGATGTCGGTGCCGCGTTCGTGTTCGCTGTCGGCGCTTTCACCCGGTCAGCCCGGATTGCGCAGGACCAGGCGCGGGTAGCTCAGGCGCGGGCCGAGGACCTGCTAACCCAGCTGCGGGCCTCCCAGGCAGCGCAAGCCGAGGCGGCTGCGCTCACCGAGCGCGCCCGGCTGGCCCGCGAGATCCACGACATCCTGGCCCACGCGCTGTCTGGCCTGGTCCTGGCGCTGGACACGATGGAGCTGCTCGGCCGGCAAGCGGAGACCGGTGCCGGCACCATGGAGCGGATGATGGAACAGGTCAGCCGCGGTCAGCGGATAGCGCGTGACGGACTCACTGACACCAGGCGCGCGATCGCCGCGCTGCGGGGTGACGAGCTGCCCGGGCCCGCTCTGCTGGACCGCCTCGTGCGAGACGCGACCGCCGCGACCGGAGTCCGGGCCACGCTCAGCGTCACCGGCCCGGAGCGGCCGCTGCCGCCCGAGGTCGGGCTCGCGCTCTACCGCACGGCGCAGGAGGCGCTGACCAACACCGCCAAGTACGCAGGTCAGGGTGCCGATGCCGAACTGCGGCTGGCCTACGAGCAGGATGCCGTCGAGCTGGTCATCGAGGATTCCCGGTCGGCGGACCCGCCCGGCACCACGGCCGGGCTGACGTTCGGCGGCTACGGGCTGACCGGCATGCGCGAGCGGGCCGAACTGCTGGGCGGGAGCCTGACGGCGGGGCCGACCGGCCCGGGCTTCGCGGTCCGGCTGCGGCTGCCGGCGCCCGCGACGACCGCGCTGCCGGACTCTCCTGCACACGGCCTCGCCAGCGGGCTAGCGCCATGACTCCGGCCGATCCCGCTAGCCCCGGCACCGGGACTTCACCGCCTGGCGCGCCGGTCCGGGTGCTCATAGCCGATGACCAGAAGATCGTCAGGGAAGGGCTCGTCTCGCTCATCGGACTGCTGCCGGGCATCGAGGTGGTCGGTGCGGCCGTCGACGGCGACGACGCCGTCCGCCAGGCCGGCGAGCTGAGCCCCGACGTCGTCCTGATGGACCTGAACATGCCGCGCTGCAACGGGGTCGAGGCCACCGAGCGGCTGCGCGAGGAACAGCCCGAGACCCGCGTGGTCGTCCTCACCACGTACTCCGACGATGCCTGGGTCTTTTCCGCGCTGCAGGCCGGTGCCCTTGGATTCCTGACCAAGGACGCCGGCGCCGACGAGATTCACCGGGCCATCACCGCGGTAGCCGCCGGCCAGGCGCAGCTTGACCCGTCAGTGCAGCGGCGGCTGCTCGACGCCCTCGGCAGCGGCCGGCACTTCGCCGTGGCCCAGGCCGCCGGCGCATCCGGCGCGGCCGCCGATTCCGGGCCGGCCCGGCTCCCCGACGAGCTGACCCCGCGAGAGGTGGAAGTGCTGGGCCACATCGCGGCCGGGCTGTCCAATACGGAGATCGCCGCGACCCTGTTCGTCTCGGAGGCCACGGTGAAGACGCACATCAACCACATCTTCACCAAGACCGGCCTGCGCGACCGCGCGCAGCTGGTCGGGTACGCGTTCCGGCACGGGCTGGCCACGCCCAGCTGAGGCCGGCGCCGAGCCAGGGGCACGCTTCGCGGGTCGCGGGCCCTGGTCTATGGGCCCGGTCAACCCGAGGGTGGAGCTCAGGCCAGCGGAAAGCTCCACTCGGGGACCGATGGCCTGGCAGGCCCGCCGACCTAGCGTTCATGGTGCCGGTCCTAACGGGGACCGGCTACCCACCGGAGGAACACCATGAATGCCACGGGATACATCATCAACGCGATCCTCGTCCTGCTCGTGCTGCGCCAGATCCGGGAGAGCCGGCTCGACCTGATAAGTCTCGTGCTGCCGGTCGCGCTGGTGGCCGGGGCTGCTGCCTACTACCTCCGCGCGGTCCCGACCGCGGGCAACGACATTGCGCTCGACCTCACCCTGGCCGCGACCGGGGCGGCCCTGGGCATCGGGTGCGCGATGGCGACCCGCATGCGGCGCGGCGGCGACGGCGTGGCACTCGCCAGGGCCGGCGGGGTGGCTGCCGTGCTGTGGGTTGCCGGCATCGGCTCCCGGATGGCCTTCGCCTTTTTCTCCGGCCACGGCGCCGGGCCGGCCATCGCGCGGTTCTCTGCTGTGCACAGCATCACCAGCACGGACGCCTGGGTGGCGGCGCTGGTCATCATGGCCCTGACCGAGGTCACCGCCCGGCTCGTCGTCCTGAGGCTGCGCGCCCGCAAGCTCCCCGTGGCTGCCGCCGAGGCCGCGCCGCGGACGCCGGCTCGCGCGCAGGCCTAGCCGAAGGCGCACGACATCAGATCGCAGGGAATCTCCCGGCGCGCCGGCGGGGGCTTCCCGCCAGGAAGACCAGCCAGAGATTCGCTCGGACCGGGTCCGGCTGACGCCGGGTGCCTGAGCAGGAAGGGATGCGTCATGGACACCAGCCCGAGGGCCAGCGCGGCCGGATATCTCAGGGTGTCCGATGCCGATCGTGACAGCGCGCTAGCAGAACTGAGCGAGCATTTCCAGGCCGGCCGCCTGACCGCTGCCGAACTCGACGAGCGGACCGGCCAGGCACTCAGCGCGCGGACCGGGGAGAACCTGGCCGGCCTGATGGCCGACCTTCCGCCCCTGGCCGTCGCGGAGGTGACCGACGCCGCTGGCCCCCGGCGAGCCGGATACCGCGCCCTGGCCGCCCGGGCCGCTGTAGCGGTGGCGGCCATCGGATCCGTCGTGGTTGTCCTGGCTGTCCGCGGACCCGGGCACGGTGCCCTGTTCCCGTGGTGGCTGATCCCGTTCGCCTTCCTCGTCCTGCGCCGGCTGGGCCGGAGCACGGCCCGGCGCAGATGACTGCGCACTGGCGGCCCTGGTGTCCCGGATAACAAAGTGCCGTTTGGGACATGGTGCCCTCACTAGTTCCGCCAGTGCGGCCTGTTCGTCGGCTCCGGCGTCGTCGAGGCCAGCTGCAAGTCCGTCATCGGCCAGCGCCTCAAGCAGGCAGGCATGCACTGGACCGTCGACGGCGCCGACGCCATCATCGCCCTCCGCTGCCGCGAGGCCAGCAGCACCCGGGAAGCCATCTGCAACAGCCCCCGCACTCAGACGCGCACCGCCTGAGCAGGAGCATCCCGAAGATGATCTTGGTTCCCTACAAAATTGACGCGCACCCCGTCGCCGGCGGCCGCTGATGGCGGCTGATGGCTGGCGATGCGCGGTGCGGGCGCGGCCGCTGTGCCATCCTGGATTCGCGGTACGCTGCGACGGCTGCGCTCTTCGGCGGCAGCCCGCTCGCGCGCAGTCCCTTCACCTGCAGCCCGGTCGCCGGGACAGCGCCGGCCGCCGGCCCCGCACCATGGGCTGACGTGGCCGGGGGCGCTGACGTGACCGGCGGTGCTGACCGCGGCCGGGGGCGGCGGACCGGAACTGACTGATGCGCCCGGGGAGCGGCGATGACCGAGGAGGTGCCGGAACGTTGAGCTGGCCGGCCAGCCCGCCCGGCGAGGCTCATTCCGCGGAGGAGGAGTCCTACCGGATCCTGCGCTCCCGGATCGACCTGTCCAGGCTGCCCAGGTACAGCCGGGACGTCACCGAGCGGGTCATTCACGCGAGCGCCGACTTCGATTACTCGACTGACTTGGTCTGCGACGAGGAGGCACTGGAGGCGGCCGTCGCGGAGCTCTCGGCCGGCGCCCCCGTAATCGTCGACGCGGAGATGGTGGCAGCCGGGATCACTGGCAGCCCGGTGATCTGCAAGATGCCGGAAACGCTGACCCGGCGGCTGGCCAGGACCGCAGGAATCAGCCGGGCCGCGGCGGCGGTCCGGCTGGCCTTCGGCGAGGCAGGCCCTGGCGCGGTGTGGGTCGTCGGGGGCGCGCCGGCCGCGCTGCTGGAGATCCTCAGCCGGGGAGTCGAGCCGGCTTTCGTGATCGGGCTGCCGGTCGGGTTCGTCGGTGCCGCCGAGGCCAAGGATGCGCTGCGGGCCAGCGGACTGCGATCGCTGACCAACGTGTCCGAGAAAGGCGGCCCGGCCGTGGCTGCCGCCGCTTTCAACGCGCTGCTCAAGTCGGCCCTGGCCGTGGCGGGATCACAGGCCGGGTGGGGACCCGGCGGCCCGGCCGTGCCCGATGACGACGGGGAGTGGCCGTAGCCGGGCCGCAGGAACCAACCGGACAGGCCGCACGACTCCCGTTTTGGCGTCCCGAACGGTAATCTGCACATCGCGGCGCACAATTACCCCGTGGCAGGGCGCTGTCACCCCGCGGAACGGCCATCCCGCGGAACCGTGGCAGTCCTCATGTCAGGGAGGTTGGTGCGGTCGTGTACCTCGGCAGCTGGTGCCGGGAGTTACTGCGGGCCTGGTGCGGGCATCTGGGTCAGGCAGTGGCACCCCGGTGCCAGGCAGCGCAGATGAGCCGCTGCGCGGGACAAAAGACGTGGCAGGAGCGCGTTCTATGGGATAGGACGGCTCGCCTGGGGCTGGAGGCCCGGAGGCATGACAGAGGGACAGGGCTTGGCCGCTGAGCCGGTGCCATGGAACGGCGCCGGCCAGCCAGTCGAGGCTGTCCCGGACCGGGTCGCCCGGCCCGCCCGGCCCGCGCGGCCTGCTAGCGCGTCCTGGCCGACTCCGGCCGCGCCGTCGGCTCCGCCCGCGCCGGTGGCGGCGGACGCGGACCGCGGCCCTGCCAGTGTCCCGCCCGCCGCTGCGGCTGATCCGGCCGGCCGCCTCCCCGCGGCCGGGCCTGCCTCGCCGGCCGACCCGGCGGGACGGTCCGCCGAGGGCGCGCACGCTGCTCAGGGCGCGCAGGAGGGCGAGGACAGGGCCGGCGGTCCGGCCCGCGATGGCCGCGATGACGCGCAGGCCGGGCAGGCACGCCACGGCGCTCAGCCCGGCGAGCCTGGCTCCGGCGGGCGGGACATCACGGCGGGCAGCTCGATCTGGGATCCTCCGCCGGCCTCGTCGGCTGCCCGCGCCGCATCAGCCCCGGCGGCATCGGCCCCGGTGGCCCATTCAGCCCCGGAGGAGGCTCCCGGTCAGGCTCCCGGCTCAGCTCCGGCCGAGCCGTATATCCGGGTGGACGCCCGGCGGCTCGAGACGGCGCTGCTCGCCTTGCGGCACCCCATCGTCACGGTGCCGCTGCTGCTCGAGGCCCCCGGCGTGGCCGAGGCGAGGGCTGAGCGGCGCAAGCTGCTCAGCCAGATCGACGATTACCTGCTGCCCCGGCTGCGCCAGTCGGGCGCGCCGGTCCTGGTCGCACTGGTCGGATCGACCGGGGCGGGTAAGTCGACACTGCTGAATAGCATCGCCGGATCGCAGGTCAGCGCGACCGGGATCCGGCGGCCGACGACGAACAGCCCGGTGCTGGCCTGCCATCCCAGCGACGCGCACTGGTTCGCCGAGAATGTGTTCCTGCCGACGCTGCCGCGAGTGCGCCAGGAAGGGCTGGCCATGCCGGGCCGTGACGGCCTGCTGGTGCTGGCCGCCAGCGAGGGCATACCGCCGGGCGTGGCCCTGCTGGACACGCCGGACATCGACTCTGTCGTGCAAGCGCACCGGGAGTTCGCGCACCAGTTCCTGGACGCATCGGACCTCTGGCTGTTCGCGACCACGTCCCGCCGGTACGCCGACGCGGCAGTCTGGGAGCTGCTGCAGGATGCGCGAGACCGGGGAGCGGCCCTGGGCATCGTGCTCTCACGGGTCCCGCCCGCGGCAGCGCCCCAGCTCACCGCGCATTTCGATGCCATGCTCGAGGCCAACGGCCTGACCGGCATCCGGCGGTTCGTCATCCCGGAGACCATCATCAGGGACGCGAAGCTGCCGGTCGATGTCTCCGGCCCGGTGCGGGAGTGGCTGGAGGACACCGCCCGGCAGGATGATCGCCGGGTCGCCGTGCTGACCCAGACCATGTCCGGCGTCCTCGACACCTTCCGGACCAGGGTCCCCGCGCTCGCCCAGCATGCCGACCTGCAGCTGGCACTGCGCCGGGAGCTGCGCGAGACGGTCGGCGAGGCGTACGCGGCGTCCCTGCACGAGCTCGACGAGGCCAGCAGGAACGGCTCCCTGCTGCACGGTGAGGTCGCCGCCCGCTGGCAGGAATTCGCTGGTACCGGCGACCTGCTGCGCACGCTCCAGGTCCGGCGCGGCCGCGGCCGGTCCAGGAAGCGCCGGATGCCCGCCAGGGCGGCGTCCCTCAAGGCCGCTATCCAGACCAGCCTGGAAGCGCTTCTCGCGGCCGTCGCTGACCGGGCGGCGGAGGACTCGGTCGCCCGGTGGCAGCAGCATCCGGCTGGCGCGGCCCTGCTCGCCGGCCTCAGCGCCGAGCCTGATGCGGGATCAGCCGGAGCGCGATACCTCGCGGCGGCCCTGGCTGACCTGGGCCTGGCCGACGCGGCCGGACCGCAGGGGGCAGAGCCGCCGCCGGACGCGGCGGCACTGGCCCGGCCCTCCCCGGCGTTCGAGGCGAAAGCGGCGCAGGCCGTCCGCGCCTGGCAGGAGCATGTCCTGCAGCTCGTCCAGGCCGAGAACGTGACGAAGCGCTCCATCGCCCGGGTCGTCTCCTTCGACCAGGAGTCACTGGCGCTCGTGCTGGCAATCGCCGTCCTCGGCATCGAGGCGGCCGCTGGCGACGATCCCGCCGACGGTCCCGACCCCGGCGCCAGCGGCGCGGACGCGGAGCTGGCCGAGAGCAGCAGCGCCATCCCGCAGCGCCTGCTGACCTCGCTGTTCGGGGCCGGGCTGCTGCGTGACATCGGCACGAGGGCACGGCTGGACCTGCATGAGCGGGTGAGCCTGCTGTTCGAGGCGGAGATCGGCCGCTTCGGCGAGGTCCTGGACGGTGCCGGGGTGCCCGATGAGAGCGTGTCAGCGCAGCTCTACGAGGCCAGCTACGCGCTCGAGGGAGCGCGGTGAGCGCCACGGCATACGAGCCGGCTGACCGCCCGCAGGCCGGCCAGTGGTCCGAGGCGCCGCCGGCCGGCGAGCGGCTGAGCCGGCGCTTCAGCGTCCCCGGCTACGCCGGGCCGGGTGTCTCGGCGCGGCTCGGCGCGCTCGCCCGGCTGGTCCAGATCGGCTCCGCCCGCACGGGGCCCGACGGCTTCAGCGGCCAGCTGCTCGGCGAGGCGTCTTACCTGCTTTCGCGGGCCGGGGAGCGGCTGCGGCTGTCCGCCGATCACACGGTGGTGGCGCTGGCCGGCGGGACCGGGAGCGGCAAGTCATCGCTCTTCAACCGGCTGGCCGGCGCTGACTTCTCGACCGTCGGCGTGACCAGGCCGGTAACCAGGGACATCCACGCGTGCGTGTGGGGCGTGTCCGGATCGGGCTCGCTGCTGGAGTGGCTCGGCGTGCCGCGGCGGCACCGGTACGCCCGGGCGAGCGCGCTGGACAGCGGCGAGGAGTCGATGACCGGGCTTGTCCTGCTGGACCTGCCCGACCATGACTCGGTGATGGCGCACGCGAGCAGCCAGGTCGACCGCATCGTGGGGCTGGCCGACCTGATGGTCTGGGTGCTGGACCCGCAGAAGTACGCGGACGCGGCCGTGCACCGGCGGTTCCTGGTCCCGCTGGCTGGTCACTCCGAGGTGCTGACCGTCGTGCTGAACCAGTCCGACCTGCTGGACGCGGCGCAGATCGACGACTGCGTGCATGACCTCAGGCGGCTGCTCGACGCCGAGGAACTGCATGACGTGCAGATTGTCGTGACCTCGGCCGCCACCGGTGCGGGCGTCGACGAGCTGCGGAAGGTGCTGGTCGAGGCGGTCTCGGCGCGGAAGGCGGCGACGGCCAGGATCGCGGCCGACATCGACCGGATGGCGGAGCGCTTCGCCCCGCTGGCGGGCCTGACCGGTGACGGCGCGGCAGCTGACGGCGCAGCTGACGGCTGGCTCGGCGGCGCCGGATCCGAGGCCGCCGGCGGGGACGGTCCTGCCGCTCCGGCCGTGCCGCAGGTCGCCGCCGGCCAGCTCGCCGACGCTTTCGCGGGCGCCGCTGGCCTGGTAGCCGTCGGTGACGCGCTGCAGAGCGCGCGCGAGCTGCGCGCCGTTGACTACGTGGGCTGGCCGTTCAGCTGGCTGGCCGAGCGGCTGCTGCATCGCAGCCCGGTCCGGAAGATCCGGCTCGGCAGGCTCTGGGACGAGCTGCGCAACGTCACGACCGGCCCCACGGGCGCGCAGCAGGCCGAGATCGACAACGCGCTGACCCGGCTCGCGGATGAGGTGGCGCCGCAGCTGCCGCCGCCCTGGCCGCGGACCGTGCGGGCAGCTGTCCGGTCGCACGCGGCCGAGGTCCCGCAGGCACTCGGCGCCGCGATCGGGGAGGGGCTGCCCGCCGAGAACAAGATCGCCGGCTGGTGGCGGGTCGTCGGCGTGCTGCAGGGGCTGCTGCTGGGTGCCGTGATCGTCGGGATCATCTGGTTCGCGACCATCCTGGCGTTCGGCGTCTTCCACGCGGGCCACGTACCGCGGCTGTTCAGCGATACCTCGCTGCTGCTCCCGGTAGCAGCCCTGGTCATCGTCATGCTGGTGCTCGGCTGGCTGACGGCGAGGATGAGCATGAACGCTGTCCGGGCGGCGGCGCAGCGGGAGAATCAGCTGGTCGTACACGACATCCGGGAGCGCATGGCCGTGGTCGGCCAGGACCTGGTGGTGCGCCCGGCCGAGCGGGAGCTGGCGGAGCTGGAGCGGTTCCGCGCGGAGCTGCGCACGGCGGCCGACTCGCGGGACTGATAGGTGTAATGTTGTAATCCTCCACCGGAGGAGCGAACATGGCACCTGATCCGCCGCTTGACGCCTACTCCGTGGTCGTCGCGGGCGTCGCGGCCGGGCTCACGCCGCGCGTCGCGAGCCTGCGGGTCCCGCAAAGCGCCGCCCGTCGCGGCGGCGAGAGTCTTGGCTCGGCGGTGGTCTTCACCCCCGACGGGTTCATGCTCACGAATGCCCACGTGGTCGGCCACTCCGGCCAGGGCACCGCGCTGTTCGCGGATGGCGCGAGTGCCCCGTTCTCGGTGGTCGGCACCGACCCGCTGTCTGACCTCGCCGTGGTCAGGGCGGACGGCGTGACGCCGGCCCCGGCCGTGCTCGGCGAGGCCGATGACCTGGTGGTCGGGCAGCTTGTCGTGGCCGTGGGCAGCCCGCTCGGGCTGGCCGGGTCCGTCACCGCAGGGGTGGTCAGCGCCCTCGGCCGGTCCCTGCCGACGCGGAGCGGGTCGGCCGGGCGCCTGGTGGAGGACGTGATCCAGACCGACGCGGCGCTCAACCCCGGGAACTCGGGCGGCGCGCTGGCTGACTCGCGCTGCCGGGTGGTCGGGATCAACACGGCCGTGGCCGGCGTGGGCCTCGGCCTGGCCGTTCCGGTGAATGCGACCAGCAGGAGGATCATCGCCGCGCTGATGCGCGACGGCCGGGTCCGGCGGGCCTACCTGGGCATCATCAGCGTGCCCGCGCCGCTGCCCGCGCCGCTGCGGGAGCGGCTCGGCCGCCCGAGCGGCTTGCGCGTCTCCGAGGTCGTGCCCGGCGGCCCGGCGGCGCGGGCCGGGCTGCGGGCCGGCGACCTGCTGCTTTCCGCGGGCGGGAGCCCCGTGACCAGGGCCCAGGACCTGCAGCGGCTGATGTTCGGCGAGGCCATCGGCAGGCCGCTGGCCATCACGGTGACCCGTAATGGTGCGCTGGTGGACGTGATCGCCGAGCCGTCGGAGCTGGTTGCGGCCTGACGGCCAGCCGGGCCACGCGCGCCCTGCGGGCGGCGCCCTGCCAGGGCGGCGGGCACGCATGATGGCACGGTCGGCTCCCGTTCCGGGGGCAGCCGTCCACAGCCCCCGTGCCGCACTGACCGCCGTCCACAGGCGCGCCGTCGCCGCGGCGCGCGGCAGGCTGCCGCCGGGATCGTGGACGGCAGGCGGCAGGGTGCCGCCGCGGTGGCTGCCCGGCTGCGATGGCGGCGCGGCAGCCAGACAGCTCAGGAGGTCCCGATGTTCAATGAGGCGCACATCAGCCTGACCGGCTACGTGGCCACCCAGCCCCGGTACAGCCCGACCCGGACGGGAATCCCGCGACTGACCATGCGGGTGGCCTGGACACCGCGCCGGATGGATCAGGTCACGGGCGAGTGGGCGGATGACAGCACGTCCTTCCTGACCGTGCTGTGCTGGCGCAAGCTGGCCGAGAACGCGGCGACCTGCCTGCGCAAGGGTGATCCGGTCGTGGTCAAGGGCCGGTTCTCGATCCGCGGCTACGAGGACAAGAACGGCGTTCAGCGGACGGCCGTCGAGGTCGACGCCAGCTCCGTCGGCCACGACCTGGGCCGTGGCGTGGCCCAGTTCCAGCGGGTCCGCCCGCAGACCGGGCTGACGGCCATGGAATATGCCGCGGAGGGGGCTGCCCCCGGCGGGGCAGCCACCGGGACAGGCCCTGGCCCGGACGGGGAGGTCAGCGCCGCGGGACCGGACGAGCGCGGATCGGGCGAGGGCAGCGCCGCGGCGGCTGATGAGATCTTCGATGACGGCGCGATCGAGGCCCTCGCCGCCCGCGCCGAGGCCGTGGCCGCGCCATTCTGACCACTGGCGGCGGCCAGGACGCCCGGCCCTCGCCGCATCGGCGCGCGCGGGCGCCCCTGGTCATGAGTCCTGGCCGCTGCCCCTACCCTTGATGACATGCCGGAGTTCATTTATCAGATGAGCCGTGTCCGCAAGGCGCACGGCGACAAGGTCATTCTCGACGAGGTGACGCTCGCGTTCCTGCCGGGCGCGAAGATCGGGGTCCTGGGGCCTAATGGAACCGGCAAGTCGACACTGCTGCGGATGATGGCCGGAATCGAGCAGCCGTCGAACGGGGAGGCCCGGCTGATGCCCGGCTTCACCGTGGGGCTGCTCGATCAGGAGCCGGTCCTGGATGAGGCCAAGACGGTGCTGGGGAACGTCGAGGAGGCGGTGGCTGACACCAAGGCCGTGCTGGCCCGGTACGGCGAGATCGCCGAGCAGATGGCCACCGACTACTCCGATGAGCTGCTCGAGGAGATGGGCAGGCTGCAGGAGCAGCTGGATCACCGGGACGCCTGGGACCTGGATAGCCAGCTGGAGCAGGCCATGGATGCGCTGCGGTGTCCCCCTGCAGATGCTGACGTGAGCGTGCTGTCCGGCGGCGAGCGGCGCCGTGTCGCGCTGTGCAAGCTGCTGCTGGCCCAGCCGGACCTGCTGCTGCTGGACGAGCCGACCAACCACCTGGACGCGGAGAGCGTGCTGTGGCTGGAGCAGCACCTGGAGAAGTATCCGGGCACCGTGGTGGCGGTGACCCACGATCGTTATTTCCTGGACAATGTGGCCGGCTGGATTCTCGAGCTCGACCGCGGTCATGCCTACCCGTATGAGGGCAATTACTCGACCTACCTGGAGACCAAGGCGGCCCGGCTGAAGATCGAGGGCCAGAAGGACGTCAAGCGGCGCAGGCGGCTGGAAGAGGAACTCGAATGGGTCCGGTCCAGCGCGCGGGCCCGCCAGACCAAGAGCAGGGCGCGGCTGGAGCGCTATGAGGAGATGGCGGCCGAGGCGGACCGGGACCGCAAGCTGGACTTCGAGGAGATCCAGATCCCGCCGGGCCCCCGCCTGGGCAGCGTGGTCGTGGAGGTCAGCGAGCTGAGCAAGGGCTTCGACGACCGGGTTCTGATCGAGGACCTGAGCTTCACCCTGCCGCCGAACGGGATCGTCGGCGTGATCGGGCCGAACGGAGTCGGCAAGACGACGCTGTTCAAGATGATCATCGGTGACGAGAAGCCGGATGCCGGGACGATCAGGGTCGGCGACACGGTTCAGGTCGCCTACGTGGACCAGGGGCGCGCGCGCATTGACCCGGACAAGAACGTCTGGGAGGTCATCTCGGACGGGGAGAGCTACATCAGGGCCGGGAAGACGGAGATCCCGAGCCGCGCCTATGTCGCCGCCTTCGGCTTCAAGGGCGCTGACCAGCAGAAGCCGGCTGGCGTCCTGTCGGGCGGCGAGCGGAACCGGGTGAACCTGGCGCTGACCCTGAAGCAGGGCGGCAACCTGCTGCTGCTGGACGAGCCGACCAACGACCTGGACGTGGAGACGCTGTCGTCGCTGGAGAACGCGCTGCTGGAGTTTCCCGGCTGCGCCGTCATCACCAGCCATGACCGGTGGTTCCTGGACCGGATCGCGACGCACATCCTGGCCTGGGAGGGCGGCTCCAGCTGGTTCTGGTTCGAGGGCAACTTCGAGGCCTACGAGAAGAACAAGATCAGCCGGCTGGGTGCCGAGGCAGCGCGACCGCACCGCGTCACCTACCGCAAGCTGACCAGGGGCTGACGCCGGCGCTAGCTCGTCCGGCTCACGTCCGAGCTCGTGATGACGCCGCTGGTCACGGTGTAGGTGCCCTGGTAGGTCCGGATCGACCCGTCGGTCTGGGTCGCGGTCAGCCGCGCGGTCACGACGCGGCCGCTGGTGGACAGGATGGTCACCGCGTCACGCGCGGTGCCCTGGTAGCCGCTGACAAAGGCCGAGTAGGACTGGCCGGTGTCCCGGCCGCCGAGCTTCCAGGCCCCGGCGTAGTCGTGACGGCTGATGGCGGCGAAGTAGGCACGGACCGTGCCGGCCGGTGACCTGTGCCGGGCAGCCAGCGCGGCCGGCCTGCCGTGGGCTACGGCGGCCGCCGCGGTGGTCGCCGGCTTATGCAGCAGCTTGTGCGCGATCTCGGCCACGGCGAGTACGGCGACAAGCAGCATGATCGCGGTGAGTACGGCCAGCCGGCGGCGCTGGCGGGGCCGCCCTGGCGGCCGGCGGGCCGTCCCCGGCGGGGGCGATCCCGAGCGGGGCGGCAGCGCCTGTCCTAGCGGCGCCAGGTCCCACGAGTCCGGGTTGGACGGGTCCGCCCTGGCCGGAGCCGCGCTGGGCGGAGCTGCGCTGGGCGGAGCTGCGCTGGGCGGAGCCTGCCGGGACGGAGCCTGCCGGGCCGGGCTCTGCCGGGGCGGGCTCTGCCGGGGCGGGCTCTGCCGGGGCGGGCTCTGCCGGGGCGGAGCGTGCCTGGCCGGGTCTGGCCCGCCGGGGCTCAGCCGGGGCAGCCGTGCCCGCCCGGTCGGGTCGCCCGGCACGGCCGCGTCACGGGATCGCGGCGCCGGCGGTGGCCCGGAGCGCCGCGGCGGGCCGTGCGCCGGGGCCATCCGCCCCGGGCCCGCCTGCATGGTCGGCTCCGCCCAGCTCGGCCGGGCCGGGCCGGGCCCTTCCTGGCCGGCGGCCGGCGGCGCGCAGGCGGCCCGCATCGCGGTCGCGAAGGCCGTGCAGGTGGGGTAGCGGTCGTCGGGCGACTTGGCGAGCGCCCGGGCGAAAACCCGGTCGATGGCCGGCGGCAGTCCGGGCCTGCGCTCGGTGAGGGGCGGCGGCGCCGCGGCGAGCTGAGCCCACATCAGCGCCATGTTCTGGTCCCGCTGGAACGGCGGCGCCCCGGTCAGCATCTCGACGGTGGCGCAGGCCAGCGAGTACTGGTCAGCGCGGCCGTCGACGGCACGGCCCTCGATCTGCTCCGGCGCGACGTAATCCAGCGTGCCGAGGAACTGGCCCGTCAGGGTCAGGCCGAGCGGCGCGAGCGCCTGCTTGCTCAGCCCGAAGTCCGAGAGGTAGGCGTGGTCGGTGCGGCCGTCCCCGGCCTTGGCGATGAGCAGGTTGGCCGGCTTGACATCGCGGTGGACCAGCCCGTGCGCGTGCGCGGCATCCAGTGCCGATGCGACCTGGGCGGTGATGGCGGCGGCACGCAGCGGCGGGAGCGGGCCCTCGCGCTCGACCAGGGTCCGCAGATCGCCGGTGGGGACGTAGCGCATGACAATGAAGAGGGCGCCATCGGCCTCGCCGGCCTCGAAGATCGGGATGATGTGCGCATGATCCACGGCGGCCGCGGCACGCGATTCGTGAATGAACCGCCGCCGGAACGGGTCGCTGCGAGCCAGCTCGGGATCCAGCAATTTCAGCGCGACGTGCCTGCCGAGCCGGACATCCAGGGCCCGGTAGACGACAGCCATGCCCCCCCGCCCCAGCTGCTCCTCGACCTGGTAGCCCGCGATCCGGAAGCTGGCGGCCGACCCGGTTGCGGGCGAGCCGATCTCCCCGGTCACTCACCCTCCCCGGATGACCGCCCTCCCGCACCGGGTGCCGGGTCGGTCCGGCGCCCGCATCGCGGCGGCGATGGCGGCGTGAGAAAAGGAACTAGCTAAGTATCAGGGCCATCAGCGGTCATCTGTCAACGAACGGGAGGTTAGCTGCCAGCGGCGCTGGCCGCGCGGCAGGGCCCTGGACGCGACCCGGTCAGGCGGGCGTCAGCCCGAGATCCGGGCCGCCGTGATGCTCAGAGGGCTGGTTCACCAGGCTGTGCGCGGCCATGACCAGGTACTCCCAGAGCTGCCCGGCGTAGGGCTCGGCCAGGTCAAGCTCATCCAGCACGGTCCGCATATGCCGCAGCCAGGCGTCCCGCTCGGCCTCGCCGATCGCGAAATGCGCGTGCCGCATCCGCAGCCGCGGATGACCTCTCCGCTCGTTGTAGGTGGCCGGGCCGCCCCAGTACTGGATGAGGAACAGCCGCAGGTGCTCCTCGGCAGGCCCGAGGTCACGGCTCGGGTACACCGGGCGCAGCTGCGGGTCGGCAGCGACTTCCTGGTAGAAGCGGTGCACCAGGCGGCGGAAGGTCGGCTCGCCGCCGACCGCATCGAACAGGCTGACCTGATTCTCGTTCATGACGTGCTCCAGGGTACGGTCCGGCCGCCGGGCCCCGCGCACCCGCCAGGCGGATTGCTAGCCCGGTGGCGGCTCGGGGCGGCCGGGCCGGATGCGCCGGGCGCGCCGGCTATCCGGCTTCCCGGTCCCGCTGCCTGGCTCCCCGGACCGGGCCGCCGGCTCCGCTCGCTGGCCCTCTGCCGCAGTCTGGCCGCCCGGCTCGCCGGGCCGCCCGGTTGGCTGCCGCGGCACGGCGCCCGCCCCGGCCCGTCCGCCTGGGCCGCCGGCGCTGCCCCCGCCGGCGCTGCCCCCGCCGGAGTTGCCCCCGCCGGAGTCGCCGCTGCCCGAGTCGCCGCCGGGCGGGGATGTCATCGACTCCTTGAGCCGCTGCCGCAGCTCGCGCGCGACCTCCCACTGGCGCAGCGGCGCGGTCCTGGCGGTGACGCGCATCAGCATGGAGTCGGCCGTCAGCTCCTGGATGCCCCAGACCTCGGGCCGCTCCAGGATGACCTCGTGCCAGGCAGGCTCGCGCCACATGGCCGTGGCAGCGCTGGCCATCAGCTCGCGGATCCGTCCCGCCTCGCGGCTGGCCGGGACCGGAACGTCGACGACAGCCCGGGCCCAGCCGTGCGATTCATTCCCGGATTTCTTGATCGTGCCATTGCGGATGTGCCAGATCACGCCACTGATGTCACGCAGCCGGGTAATGCGCAGGCTGACTGCCTCGACCGTTCCGGAGATGCCGGCCACATCAATCACGTCCCCCACCCCGTACTGATCCTCGAGCAGGATGAAGATGCCGGCCAGGAAGTCCTGCACCAGGTTCTGCGCGCCAAAGCCCAGGGCAATCCCGAGCACGCCGGCGCTGGCCAGGATCGGCGCGAGGTTGAGCCCGAGGTAGCCGAGCACGGTCATCACCGCGATGGTGAAGATGGTCACCGACGCCGCGTTGCCGAGCAGCGAGGCCATGGCGCTGGCGCGCTGCTGGCGGCGCTCATGCCCGGCCCTGGGGAGGCCCTCGGATGCCCCGGTGGCCCTGGCGGTAATCCGCCGGATCAGCCGCAGCGCGGCGGTGCGCAGCACCAGCGCGATCAGCAGCACCAGCGCGACACGCAGCGCCATATAAACGGGGCCCACGAGGTAAATGCTGGTAACGTCGGCCGCCCGACCGCTGTGTGAGATGTCCCAGACCAGCCGGCACAAGATGGCGGGGTTCGTGCCGCAGTGGCGGGCCAGCGGCTCAGCGGCTGCGGCGATCGCAGCGTTCCGGGACACGGCAGTGATCCTTCCGGGGGCGGGCAGCGGGGGGCTCCCCTTATGATCGCAGTCCAGACGGTGGCTGGCGGCGGCATTTCGATCGCGGTCACGTCCGCACCGGAAACGCGCGCGGATTCAGAACGAGGATGGCCGGCCGGACGATTGGCCCGAACCCGGCTGATAATAATCGACGGAAAGCAATGGCCAAGTTACACTGCGTTAGTACGTGAACCGCTCGGGGGGTGACCGGCGGATCGCGCACCTGGGGGAGGAGAGCAATGTCGGCCGAGCGGAATGCGCTGATCGCAGCCTTTGACGGAGGGCGTGATGGCCATTGCGCCACCGAGCCGGAGCTGGTCCTGCTGGGAACCGCACGCCAGGAACTCGCCCGCGCCCGCGAGATCAGGGCGCGCGAGCTGGTGGCAGGTACGGCGGCCGCGGGAATCGCCGCCGTGATAGCGGCCGAGTGCGGGCCCGCCTTCGGCACGACCCGCATCCGGGCGTACCGGCTCGCGCTGGGCATCGCCCTCGCGGACGTGGTCGCGCAGGTCCGGGCCTGGTACCTGGCGGAGGGGCGGAAGGCGCCCCGGTTCAGCGAGACGCTGCTCTCGGCCTACGAGGGCGGCCAGAAGCGGCCCGGCCCGGAGTACCTGCACTATCTCTGCGCCGCCTACCGTGCTGACCCGGATGACCTGGGCTACGCGGGCCCGTGCCTGTGCGGGCGCTCGCACCGCGCTCTGTCCGTGCAGCGGTGGGAGCTGGCCATGGCCGAGGCGCCAGCCGCGCCGCCGCTCGAGGCGGCGCCGCCCAGCCTGCCGCCGGCGCCGGCGCCGGCGGAGGACGCCGGCGACGAGGATGACGATGAGCTGCGCTGCACGCTGCTGCGGCTGATGACCGAGGCGGGCACGGGCGTCGACAGCCGTTTCCTCGGCGCGGTGGACCGGATCCGCCGCCGGATGGACGACGCGCTGCTCGGCGGGACGGTCTCGGCGACGATGATCGACCGCTGGGAGCAGACCACGGCCGGGTACGGCCGGCAGTACATGACGGTGCCGCCGCTGCGGCTGCTCTGCGACGCGCTGCTGGATTTCGGCGACGTCCGGCGGATGTGCGAGGAGCGGCAGCCGCTGGAGTTTTCCGAGCGGCTCTGCCGCCTCGCCGGGAAGCTGGCCGGCCTGGCCGGCATCGCCATGATTGACCTGGGTGACCAGCGGCTGGCCCGGTCGTTCTTCCGCACCGCCAGGACAGCGGCCGACGAGACGGGGGACCGGCGGCTGCGGGCCTGGGTGGCCGTCCGGGAGGCCCTCGTGCCGCTGTATTACGGCGACCCGCGGGAGGCCGCCTCGCTGGCCGGGGCCGCGATGGACCTGGCCGGCCGGCATGCCTGCGTGGCCGGCGTGATGGCCCCGGTGGTGGAGGCCCGCGCGCTCGCGCGGCTGGCGCGGCAGTCGGGGCGCGGGCGGCGCGAGGTGCTCGACCGGGCCAGGGCGGCCCTGGACCGCGCGCAGGACAGCCTCGCCGACCTGCCGGCCGGGGACACCTGCGATACCGCCTTCGGCTACACCGAGCGGCAGCTGCTCTTCTATGCCGGTGACACGCTGGTGATGGTGGGGGACTGCCAGGGCGCTGAGCGCGCGTTCGCGCAGGCGCTGCGCCAGTACTCGCCGGCCGAGTTCCTCGACTCCACGCTGGTCGTGCTCGGCCAGGCCCGCTGCCTGCTGGAGTGCGACGAGCCGGAGCAGGCGCTGCGGCTCGGCCGCGACACGGTGCTCGGGCTGCCGGCCGAGCACCGGACCGAGATCATCCTGGAGGTCGGCCGGGCGCTGGGCCGGGATGCGGCAGCCCGGTACGCGGGCCTGCCCGCCGTGCGTGACTTCCGCGATGCCATCCGGTGCGCCTGAGGCGGCAGGCTACAGCCGCAGCCCGGTCTGAGCGGCGGCGAAGGCCAGCGTCTCGGCCGACAGCGCGACCGACCGGCTCACGGCCCGCGCGCCATGCCCCACGTCGGACTCCCGGCGCAGCAGCACCGGGCGCTCGGCGAAGGGCGCGGAGGTGGCGTGCTGCAGCGCCGCGCACATCTTCCTGGCGTGCAGCGGGTCCACCCGGGTGTCGCTGTCGAAGATCGTGAACAGCACGGCCGGGTACCTGACCCCGTCCCGGACGTGATGGTAGGGCGAGTAGGAGAGCAGCCAGCCCAGCTCCCCCGGGTCCGCGGCCGTGCCGTACTCGTCGCTCCACAGCTCGCCGAGGCCGAACCGCTCGTAGCGCACCATGTCCAGCAGCGGCGCCGAGCACACCGCCGCCGCGTACAGGTCGGGGCGCTGGGTGATCGCCGCACCGACCAGCAGCCCGCCGTTGGAGCCGCCGGCGACCGACAGCTGCCCCGGCGTCGTCCAGCCGCCGGCGATCAGTGCCCCGGCGGCGGCGTGAAAGTCGTCGAACACGTTCTGCTTGCGATCCCGCATGCCCGCGCGGTGCCACTCCTCGCCTTCCTCGCTGCCGCCGCGCAGCCCGGCAATCGCGTACCGGCCGCCTGCCTCGACCCAGGCCAGTATCTGGGCCGAGTAGGCAGGCGTCAGGCTGATGTTGAAACCGCCGTAGCCGTACAGGATCGCCGGCCTCGGCGTCCGGTCGGCGGCCTCGTCCGGGCCGGAACGGCCCGTGCCGCTGCCGGTCGTGCCGCTGCCGGTCGTGCCGCTGCCGGTCGTGCCGCTGCCGGTCGTGCCCCTGCCGGTCGTGCCGCTGCCGGCCGCGTGACCGGCGCTGCCCGGCCGGGCGCCGGAAACGATCAGCATCCGGACGGTGGTGCCGTCCTTGGACCGGTACTCGACCTGCTCGGCGGTGATGCCGGACACCTCGGCGGTGCCGGGCGGCCGCTCCCACACGCTGGCGGACTGCTCAGCGGCGTCGTAGCGGTAGATGGTCACCGGCGTGACATTGTCGGTATAGGCGAACCAGGCCTCGTGCCCGCCCTCGGGGTGCTCGGTGAAGCCGCTCACTGAGCCCAGGCCCGGCATCGGGACGGCGGCCAGCCGCCGGCCTGTCGCCAGGTCATGCACGGTGACCTCGCTGATCGCATGCCGGGACCAGGCGGCCAGCAGGACCGGCCTGGCCAGCTCGGCGCCGTCGAGGATCGCGTAGCTGGTCAGCACCGCCTCGCTGTCCGGCCCGATCAGGTCAGTCCAGTCCGCGGGGCGTGCCGGGTCGGCGACCGCCAGCCGGCCCCGCGGTGCGTCGCGGTCGGTGAGGATGTACAGCCGTCCGTCCCGCCCCACCCGCGCATCAGCCTGCGCGTCCACGTCCTCCTGCACCACGCGCAGCTGCGGCCGCGCCGGGCCGGTGCCGGACAGGTCAGCCAGCCACAGGTCGTTGCGCGGCGCGGTGCCCTTGCTCGCCCCGATGGCCAGCCAGCGCCCGTCGATGCTGACGGCCACCGAGTAGAACTCGGTCTTATCCCGGCCCGCGCCGAAGATCAGCACGTCCTGGCCGGCTGGCTGGCCGATCTCATGCAGGTAGACGCGCCGGTGGTACTGGTCCTCGCCCGGCGGCACGTCGCCGGGCGCCAGCCTGCGCACGTAGTAGAAGGACGTCCCGCCGGGCAGCCAGGCCACCGGGCTGTACCGGGTCCGGCTGATCGGCTCATCGACATCGGCACCAGTCTCGACGTCCATGACCCGCAGCGACGATTCCTCCGACCCGCCCTCCGACAGCTGGTAGGCGAGCAGCCGGCCCTCCCGGTCCGGCCGCCAGGCGTCGAGGGTGGTGATTCCGGCCGGGTCGAGCGCGGCCGGGTCGATCAGCGCCCGCTCGCCGCCGCCCGGCGTCGCCGTGTACAGCACGGCGTGCTCCTGCCCGGCCTCGCGGCGGGTGCAGAACCGGCGGTTGCCGCGCCAGACCGGCGGGCTGACCGCGCCGGTGTCCAGCAGCTCGGTGAGCCGGGCGGCGAGCCTGTCCCGGCCGGGCAGCCGGTCGCGCTGCCCGGCGTAGAGGGCGTCCTGCGCTGCCAGCCACTCCTTGGCCGCGGCGCTGCCGGGATCCTCGAGCCAGCGATACGGGTCAGCCACGATGCGGCCGTGGATGGTGTCGGCGACGTCGCTGCGCTCCGCGTCCGGGTAAGGGGCGCCTCCGTTGCGGGAATCTGGCCCGCGGGAATCGGTCATGACACGCACCCTATGACCGCTCTGACCGGCTGCGGGACCCGGCAGGCCGGCGCCGGCCCGGCCTCTGGTCACGTACCGCCGCCGCGCGGATACGCTATTGGTGTTGGCGGACGAGCCGTCCGGCAGTCACACTGGTCACGGGTGCCCCGGCGGCACGACCGGCGCTACCCGGCTGGAGGTGCGGTGCGTCGGGTATTGCTGCTCAATATCACTTATGAGCCGCTGACAACTGTCGGCCTGCACCGAGCCGTCTGCCTGGTCCTCGGCGAGAAGGCCGACGTCGTGCACGATGACGCCGACGGGACGACCCTGCATTCCTCATCCCTCCATCTGGTCGCTCCCTCGGTGATCAGGCTGCGCCGCTACATCCGCGTCCCGCACCGCAGCCGGGTCCCGCTGACCCGGGCGGCGCTCATGCGCCGGGACAACTACCTGTGCGCCTACTGCGGGGTCAAGGCTGACACGATCGACCATGTCATCCCGCGCAGCCGGGGCGGCCAGCACGTCTGGGAGAACTGCGTGGCCTCCTGCAACCGGTGCAACCACCGGAAGGCCGACCGGCTGATCGAGGAACTGGGCTGGAGCCTGCGCTGTGCCCCGGCCGTGCCGCGGGGCGCGCACTGGCGGCTGATCGGCGCCGCGCACGACGGCGATCCGCGCTGGGCTGCCTACCTGGCCGAGACGGCGGCCTGAGCGGCCCTGGCCGGGACCGCGGCCTGACCAGCCGTTGCGCGAACAGGGACGACTGCGGCGACGGCAGGCGCCAGGCACTCAGCGGGCCTGGCTGGCCCGGCCGCTGGCCGGACTGGCCTGGCCCCGTGCCGCTCCGGGCCGGCGGCGAGCGAGGCGGCGCGAGATCACCGCGAGCTCGCCGTCCTCGCCGGTCAGCACCTGAACGCCGGTCCCGAAGTACTGGGCGAGCAGGTCCTCGCGCAGCACGCCGGCCGGCGGCCCGGTGGCCGTCACCCGGCCGCCTGCCAGCAGCACCAGCCGGTCGGCGAACTGGCCGGCCAGGGTCAGGTCATGGATGGCGGACAGCACCGTCAGCGACCGCTCCCGCCGCAGCTCGTCGATCAGCTCGAGCGCGTCGACGCGGCGGCCGAGGTCCAGCGCGCTGGTCGGCTCGTCCAGCAGCAGCACGGGTGCTTCCTGCGCCAGCGCGCGGGCGAGCACCAGTCGCTGCAGTTCGCCGCCGGACATCGAACGCAGCGCCCGGCCCGCCATCGGGGCGAGGTCCAGCCGGTCGATGACGCTGGCGCAGGCCCGCCGGTCCGCCGCAGTCTCCATCCGCAGGTAGCCGATATGCGCGGTGCGGCCGAGCAGGACGTAGTCGCTGACCGTCATGTCGGGCGGCAGCTGCGGGCGCTGCGGCACGTAGGCGATCAGCCTGGCCAGCTCGCGGCGGCTCAGGCTGGCCGCCGGCCTGCCGGCCACGGTGATGCTGCCCTCGAAGCGCAGCAGCCGGGCGATGGCGTTCAGCAGGGTGGTCTTCCCGGCGCCGTTGGGGCCGATGACGGCCAGCCATTCGCCGTCGGCGGCCCGCCCGCTGATCCCGTCCAGCGCGATCGCGCTGCCGTAGCGGACCGTGAGGTCCTGGTAGCTGATCACGACAGGTCCTGGCTGGCCCGGCGGGAGCGGAGCACGAGCAGGAAGAAGGGGGCGCCGATGATCGCGGTGATCACCCCGATCGGCACCTCGTTGGGTGCCTGCACGGTGCGGGCGAGGATGTCCGCCAGCACCAGGAAGGCCGCTCCGCCGATCATCGAGACAGGCAGCAGGATCCGGTAGCTCGGTCCTGCGGTCAGCCTGACCGTGTGCGGGACGATGATGCCGACGAAGCCGATCAGGCCGCTGACCGACACGGCCGCGGCCACGCCGAGGGTGGCGGCGATCACGACGCTGAGCCGCAGCCTGGCCACGTTGACGCCGAGGCTGGTGGCCTCGGTCTCGCCGACCCGCAGCACGTCGAGCAGCCGCCGGTGGGCGAGCAGCGCGATCGCCGACACCGCGACGTAGGGAAGGATCAGCCACACATCCGACCAGGTCGCTCCCGACAGGCCGCCCAGGATCCAGGAGTAGACCGTCGCCAGCTGCTGGGTGTGCTGCTGCTGCAGGTAGGTCTGGAAGGCGGTGAGCAGCGCCGCCACGGCGATGCCGGCCAGCAGGATCGAGCCGGTGCCGCCGCCGATCGCGGCCGGCTTCCCGGACCGCTCGGCACTGGCGCCGAGCAGGTAGGTCACCGCGACGGCCACGGCGGCGCCGGCGAACGCGGCCGGCGGGAGCAGGCTCTGGCTGGCGCCGGTGACCACCACGACGGTGGCGCCCAGGCCCCCGCCTGCTGCCACCCCGAGCAGGTAGGGGTCGGCCAGCGGGTTGCGGAATATGCCCTGGTAGGAAGCGCCGCCGCCGGCCAGCATCGAGCCGACCAGAACGCCGAGCAGCACCCTCGGCAGGCGGATCTGCCAGACGATCGCGGCGTTCAGGGCCGGCACCGACAGGGCCGGGTGCCAGGGCAGCCTGATCAGGATGGCATCGGCCACTGCGGCCGGCGAGAGCCCGGCCGGCCCGATGCACACGCCGGCGACCACGGCGGCCAGCAGCGCCGCGCTGGCTACGGCCAGGGCCAGGGCCGGCCGGCCGGCTGTGCTGACGGCGGCAAGCCCGCCCCGCTGTCCCGGCTCAGCCAGGCCGGCGGCGCGGGCCGCGTCCGGCCCGGCTGGCCCGGCGGGGCTGGCGGGGCTGGCGGGGCTGGCGGGGCCGGCGGGCCGCGCGGCGTGCGGCTGCCTGGCGGCCCCGGCGGGTGCAGCCGCGGGCGTCGCGCCTGGCCCGCCGCGGCGCATCAGTCCGGTCACCGCGATCCGGACGCGACGTCGGCCTCGACCGCCTGCAGCAGGTCAGCGATGCGCGGCCCCCAGCGCGAGGCGATATCGGCGTTCAGCAGGATGATGTGCTTGTCCTTCACCGCGGTGAGGACGGACCAGCCTGGCCGGCTGTCGACGGTGGCCGCGTCCTGCCCGCCGCCGGTGCTTCCCGTGTCGGCCAGGATGATGTAGTCCGGATTGGCCCTGAGGATGTACTCGGCCGACAGGCTCGGATAGCCGCCAGCCGCGGCGGCGCCATGAGCGGCGTCAGCGATGCTCTTCATGCCCAGCAGCGAGAGCAGGCTGCCGATGAAGGTCGATGAGGTGACCGAGTAGTACGGGTCGACACCGACCTCGTAGTAGTAAGTGAGCGGCCGGGAGTGCCTGGGCTCGGCTGCCACGATCCTGCTGATCTGCGAGCGCAGCGCGGCGACCTCGCGCTGCGCCTGAGTGAGGTGCCCGGTGGCGCTGCCGAGCTGATCGATCTCGGCATACACATTGGCCACGGTGACGGCCGCCGGCAGGTAGAGCACGGGGATGGACAGGGCCGTCAGCTGCTTCTGGATCCCGTCCATGTTGTTGGAGATGACGACCAGGTCCGGCTTGTAGCCGGCGATCGCCTCCGCGTTCGGGGCGTAGGCCGACAGCTTGGTCTTCGGCGCCCGGCTGGGGTAGTCGGAGTCGCTGTCGACGGCCTTGACCTGGCTGCCGGCGCCGATGGCGTAGAGCATCTCGGTCGCCGTGGGGGACAGCGACACGATCGCGTCCGGCCGGGCCGGGATGCGCACGGCGCCGCTGGCCGTGCTGATGGTGACCGGGAAGCCGGCGGCAGCGGAGCTAGCCGCGGCCGGTCCGGCTCCGGCAGAGCCGGATCCGGAACTGCCGCATGCTGCACAGGCGACGGCTAGCGCGGCAGCGGCGGCCAGTGCTGGCAGCCGCCGGGCAGGAACTCGCATGATCATCCTCCGTTGGATCGTGGAGGACGAAGTGCGTCCGCTGCGATACCAACGGGGCATCGGAACGAGCCGCCCTTCCTCCGAGGACAGGTCGCGGACGCTGGCCAGGCGTCCGGGCTCGTCCTCAGGAGGAGGCATGACCGTTGCGGGACAGCGCCGGGATCTCACCGGCTTCGCTGGGCACAGCGCCGCCCCGGACTGCGCCCGGGACACCGGTACCATACCGCACCCGGCAGCTGAGCAGGGCCCGGGCGCTCGCGACACTCATGCCTGCCGCCGGATACCTGCCGCACGTGCCCCTGCCCGGGTACTCGCGGGCGGCTCGCCGGCGCCGCAGCGCGCCTGCCGGGGCGCACGCGAAGCCCGCCGAGGGCTCGCTAGCGCCCCCGGCGCGGATCCGGTGGGAGCGTGAGGAGTCGAACCTCGCCGGGCGCTGGGCCTGGTCCGCGCTGCGAGCCCGAGTCAACCGGCTCGCTTGCGCTCCCTCGGCTGTGCTGTACCTCCAGGCTGGCCCATCGGCGGGCGCGGCGCGAGAGGCCAAGGGCCCGGCTCGGCAGGGCACTAGGTCAGGGCCTCGGCCCTGGTCCGGAAGAATGCCGGGGCCCTTCCATCCCATACCTGGAAGGGCCGAGCTCAATCTGGCGTATGGCGCGGCGTGAATCCAGGACCGACACGCGCGGTGCTGCTGCCCGGATGGCGGCTGCCGCACGCCGTCAAGGGCGTGAGAATAACTAATTGCGTTCAACGGGTAACGCCACGTGCAATGGCAGCCGATAATGAGACAGACGCTGGCGGCGTGGGTACCCCCGAGCTCACGCCGCCGCGTCTTCCTGGCCTCCCCGGCCAGCCCCTGGCTCCGGGTCCCGGCGCCGCTTCCGGCCGGCCGGAAGCTCGGTAGGCCCGCGCCGGCGGTACACCTGCGGGGCCCGGGCCGGTAGCGTTCGGTATATGAGAGCTACCGGATTGCCAGCGGGCGACGGCGGAGCCCGCAGCCCTGATGCCCCGTTCGGGCGCATGCTCACGGCCATGATCACGCCGATGACCGGCGACGGGACAGTCGATGACGAGGGAGCTGCCCGGCTGGCCGATTACCTGGTCACCGACATGCGAAACGACGGCCTGGTGATCAGCGGGACCACAGGCGAGTCACCGACGACCTCGGACGCGGAGAAGGACCGGCTGCTGCGCTCGGTGATCGAGTCGGTCGGCGACCGGGCCGTGGTCGTGGCCGGGGTCGGGACCAACGACACCGCTCACACCTGCGAGCTCGCCCGGCAGGCCGAGCGCGCGGGCGCGCACGCCCTGCTCGTCGTCACGCCGTATTACAGCAAGCCGCCGCAGGCGGGCCTGGTGGCCCACTTCACGGCGGTGGCGGACGCCACCGGGCTGCCGGTGATGCTGTACGACATCCCGGGCCGGACCGGCACGCCGATCGCGACCGAGACGCTGATCCGGCTGGCCCGGCATCCGCGGATCGTGGCCGTCAAGGACGCCAAGGGCGACCTCGGCGCCAGCTCGGTCGTCATGGCCACCACTGACCTGGTCTACTACTGCGGCGATGATCCGCTGAACCTGCCGTTCCTGGCGATCGGCGCGGCCGGTTTCGTCAGCGTGCACGGTCACGTGGCCGGCGACCGGCTGCACGAGATGATCGACGCCTACCGGGCCGGTGACGTGGCGACGGCGCTGGCCATCCACCGTGAGCTGCAGCCGGTCTACACCGGCATGACCCGCACCCAGGGCGTGATCACGACGAAGGCCGCCCTGGGGCTGCTGGGCCTGCCCGGCGGACCGGTGCGGCCGCCGCTGGTCGACGCGACCCCGGCCCAGATCGAGCAGCTACGCGCCGACCTGGTGGCAGGCGGTGTGAAGCTCCGGTGAGTCACCCGCATCCGGGGCTGGGCCTGCCGCCGCCCCTGCCCGCAGACGGCCTGCGCATCGTCGCCCTCGGCGGCCTCGGCGAGATCGGCCGGAACATGACCGTGTTCGAGCACGCCGGCCGGCTGCTCATCGTGGACTGCGGCGTGCTGTTCCCCGAGGACGACCAGCCGGGCGTGGACCTGATCCTGCCGGATTTCTCCAGCCTGGAGGGCAGGCTCGGCGACGTCGAGGCACTGGTGCTCACGCACGCGCACGAGGATCACATCGGCGGGGTGCCCTACCTGCTCCGGCAGCGCCGCGACATGCCCCTGGTCGGCTCCCGGCTCACGCTCGCGCTGGTGCAGAGCAAGCTGACCGAGCACCGCATCACGCCCGAGGTTGTCGAGGTCAGCGAGGGCCAGCGGCTCACGTTCGGTCCCTTCGGCCTGGAGTTCCTCTCCGTCAACCACTCCATTCCGGACGCGCTGGCCGTGGCGATCCGGACGAACGCGGGCGTGGTCCTGCACACCGGCGACTTCAAGATGGATCAGCTGCCGCTGGACGGGCGGCTGACCGACCTCGGCGGGTTTGCCCGGCTCGGTGCCGACGGCGTCGACCTGCTCATGGCGGATTCCACGAATGCCGAGGTCCCCGGCATCGTCACCAGCGAGCGCGTGATCGGCCCGGTGCTCTCCGAGGTCTTCGCCGCGGCCGGGCAGCGGATCATCGTGTCCTGCTTTGCCAGCCACGTTCACCGGGTGCAGCAGGTGATGGACGCGGCTGCCGAGCACGGCCGGAAGGTGGCCCTGGTCGGGCGCTCGATGGTGCGCAACATGGGCGTGGCCCGCGAGCTCGGCTACCTGCGGGTGCCGTCGGTTCCCGGCGGGCTGCTGGTGGATCTGCGCGAGGCTGAGGAGATGGCGCCGGATGAGATCGTGCTGATCTCGACCGGATCGCAGGGCGAGCCGATGTCCGCGCTGTCACGGATGGCCGGCCGGGATCACCCGATCCGGATCGCCGAGGGCGACACGGTCATCCTGGCCTCCTCGCTGGTGCCCGGCAACGAGACCGCGGTATCGCGCATCATCAACGACCTGACCAGGCTCGGCGCGCGCGTCGTGCACAAGGGCAACGCCATGGTGCACGTGTCCGGGCATGCCCCGGCCGGCGAGCTGCTCTACGTGCTGAACCTGGTCCGGCCGAGCAACTTCATCCCGGTGCACGGCGAGTGGCGGCACCTGCAGGCGCACGCCGATCTCGCGGAGCTGACCGGGGTGCCGCCGGGCAACATCGTGATCGCCGAGGACGGCGTCGTCGTGGATCTCGTCGGCGGCAAGATCGCGGTCACCGGGACGGTGCCCTGCGGCTACGTCTACGTGGACGGCCTGTCCGTCGGCGAGGTCACCGAGTCCTCGCTGAAGGACCGGCTGATCCTCGGCGAGGAAGGCTTCGTCTCGGTGGTCGTGGTCGTGGACTCCACCTCCGGCAAGGTCGTGGCCGGCCCGGAGATCCATGCCCGCGGCTCCGGCATCGACGACGCCGCCTTCGGCGAGGTGCGGCCGCGGCTTGAGGAGGCCCTGGCCAGGGCCGCTGCCGAGGGGATCAACGACGTGCACCAGCTGCGCCAGCTGGTCCGGCGGACCGTCGGCAAGTGGGTCAGCGATAACTACCGGCGCCGGCCGATGATCATCCCGGTGCTGGTGGAGGTCTGAGCGGGCTCAGCCCGGCGGGCTGCCGCGCAGCAGGAACCGCTGCAGCTTGCCGGTGCTGGTCCGCGGCAGGGCGGTGCGGAACTCGATGGCCCGCGGGTACTTGTAGGGCGCGATCCGCTGCTTGACGAAGCCCTGCAGCTCGCTGACCTTGGCGTCGCCTCCGGCGGCCGGGTCCCGCAGGACCACGAAGGCCTTGACGATCTGGCCGCGTGCCTCGTCCGGCACGCCGACGACGCCGCACTCGGTCACGTCGGGATGGCTGAGCAGGACCTCCTCGATCTCCGGGCCGGCGATGTTGTAGCCGGAGGAGACGATGATGTCGTCCGAGCGCGCCTGGTACCAGAAGTAGCCGCCGGCGTCCCTGACGTAGGTGTCGCCGGTGAGGTTCCAGCCATCCCGGACATAGCTCAGCTGCCGGCTGTCGGCCAGGTAGCGGCAGCCGGTCGGGCCCCGGACGGCCAGGCTGCCCGGCTCCCCGTCCGGCACCGGCTTGCCCTCGCCGTCGAGGACCACGGCGCGGTAGCCGGGCACCGCCCGGCCGGTCGCGCCGGGCCGGATCTCGCCGTCGGCCGCGGAGATGAAGATGTGCAGCAGCTCGGTGCTGCCGATCCCGTCGATGATGGCCGCGCCGGTCGCGTCGCGGAACGCCTGCCAGGTCGAAGCAGGCAGGTGCTCGCCGGCCGAGACCGGCCGGCGCAGGCCGCGCAGCTGCTCGGCCCGCCCGGCCGCGATCATCGCGCGGTAGGCGGTCGGCGCGGTGAAGCACACGGTCACGCCGCGGTCCGCGATCTGGTCGGCCAGCTCGGCGGGCGTCGCCTTCTCCAGCAGCAGGGTGGCCGCGCCGGCCCGCATCGGGAAGATCACCAGGCCGCCCAGGCCGAAGGTGAAGGCCAGCGGCGGCGTACCGGTGAACAGGTCATCGGCCGATGGCCTGAGCACGTGCCCGGAGAAGGTGTCGGCGACGGCCAGGACGTCCCGGTGAAAGTGCATCGTGGCCTTGGGGCGGCCGGTCGTGCCGGAGGTAAACGCGATCATCGCCACGTCGTCGGCGGCCGTGCGAACGCTGGCGAAGCTGTCCGGCTGCCGGCCGGCCAGCACCGTCAGGTCGGAGGGGCCGGTGCCGCCGTAGCTGATGATCCGCAGGCCCTCCGCCCCGGCCGCGGCGAGCTCATCGGTCAGCCGGTGGTCGCAGAGGGCCAGGCTGACCCGGGCGATGTCACAGATCTTGG
>Ga0187864_10000654_pt1 | contig 37235 bp, 31 predicted proteins | sample June2016WEW_11_4_FD_132985 | JGI IMG/M metagenome (GOLD analysis project Ga0187864, IMG submission 132985) | Peatland microbial communities from SPRUCE experiment site at the Marcell Experimental Forest, Minnesota, USA - June2016WEW_11_40 | ecosystem: Environmental > Terrestrial > Soil >...
AATAGGGACTTTCACGTCCCGGCGCCTGCGGCGTACAATAGATGCGTGCCAGAATTAAGTCGATTCTTCGGCATCATCATCCGGATGTTCGCGGAGGTAGGTGCGGAACATCATGTTCCACATTTTCACGCATACTATCGGGAGGAAGTGGGGATATACAGCGTCGATCCGGTGGAGATGATCGCTGGTTCCCTACCGAGGCGACAGAAGCGCCTGGTCGAAGCGTGGGCCGAATTGCATCAGAACGAATTGATGTTAGATTGGGACACCTTGCAACAAGGTAAGCTCCCAAAGCCGATTGAGCCGCTAAAGTAAGGCTATGAGTCATCCAATTTATCGTGTGGTGAATTTCGAGGTGGTGGCCCCGTATACCCTGCGGCTTGATTTCGACGACGCTACACGCCAGACGATCAACTTCCAACCCATTTTGGCAGGTGAGTTGTACGCGCCACTGACCGATCTGAAACTTTTCAATCAAGTTAGTATTGACCCTGAGGTGCATACGCTGGTCTGGCCAAACGGCGCAGATTTTGATCCGGCCACCCTGCACGATTGGCAGTTGCTTGGAACGGCGCTCACAGAGCGCGCTAGACGTTGGCAGGCCGCCCAGAGCGTAAAGACGCGGGCTTAATCGCATTACCGCGGGGGAGCGAGTATGGACATCCCAGCCATTCATCCCGGTGAACATCTGGCCGAAGAGCTTAAGGAGCTCAGCATGAGCGCCGCGGAACTGGCACGACAACTAGATGTGCCCACTAACCGCGTCACGCAAATCTTGAACGGCGAGCGGGGCATCAGCGGCGATACTGCCCTGCGCCTCGCGCATTTCTTTGGCACGAGCGCCGAGTTCTGGCTTAATTTGCAGAGCCTTTATGAAATCCGCCGGGCCGAACAGATTTCCGGGAGATCAATCAAAGTCTTGCCTACCCTCAAGGGTCTCGAGCGCGCCCATCCGTAAGAACGTTCACAGTCGAATACGAATTCTGAAGGGAATTGCGCGGGGTGAAAGGGCCATCCGGCGGGGGAGAACCCTCACCCACGCCCAGGCCGAACTCCGACTGAAGCGGTGGCTGGAATGGCCTGCGCGCGGTGCCGAGCCTACCACGCGCAAAATCATGGTGGCGTCTGCGGCTTGGAAGCTTCCTTGGACGTTTCACCGAAATCGGTGGGCTTTCGTTTTTCGACGGCCTCGACGTTGAAGAGTCTGAAATCCGCGTAGCGATGTTCATTCTGGAGGTGTTTGCCGTTCCAATCTACGTTGACGGTGACTTGCTGAGGAAGCTCGAGCTCCCTCCCGATGCTCTTGAACCCGACCTTAGCGAAGGCGATTTCGGTGGTTTGCCGTTCCAGCTTGACTTCTGCCAGCGGCGCCAGCAAGTCGGTGCGCAACCGGACGATTTCGTAAGTTTCGCTATCGATCCAGGCCAGACCCTGAGTGAAAGTCGGCAGGGCCAGATCGCGGAACTTAAAGGCCCCATGCACACGCGCTTTCCCCGGTTGCTGCGCGAAGGCAATTACATAGGTGCTTCGGCCGCTGATTTTCTGCCGGCCCAGGTATCGAAAGTCGGCTTGCGCCTGGTATCTGGGATGGAAGACAAGCGAGGCCGACAGGAGGGGTCATGGCGCATCGCTTTGGTCAGAGGCGTCAGGGCCAGGTCCGGGCGCTTCCGGCTTAAGAAGTCCTCCACACCGCGCGCCTAATCCTTCTCCTCCGTAGCCGACAGCTTGTCAAATGCTCCAAGCGTTTTCAGTCTCGGCGTCAGCCGCGCGATTAATTCGGCCTGCGCGAGCAATTGAGGGTCCTCACCCGGCGCCGGCAGCGTGAGAGCGTATAGGTGGGTTCGACTCACGACACCCTCCTCCGGCAGGAGCCTCCGGACTCGGTCTCTGCCGAACCAAGCCTACACCCGCTTTGTCTTCGGCTCATGGGCGAAGACCACTTGTCTACCGCCCGGCGCTCGCCCGCAGAGCGCCGCTCGGACAAATTGGCGCACCCACGGAATAACGACGGTGCCGACGTCGGGTGCAGGGGCGGCTTTGGGTCACCATTTGACGAGCGAAACTCGCCGCTCCCACACCAAACTGTGCCGCTTACAAAAAAAACCTTGACAGGCTACGCCCAACATGATAGCCTAGAACCCGTCTGCGCCGAAGGCGCAGTTCGGTCAAATTGCACAGCACCCCCCGACCTGCCCCTTCGGGACATCGCAGACACCACCAGTCGGGGTCTGCGGCGGCCTGAATTGCCTGGCTGAAAGCTGTTTATCGACGGAACAAAGCGAGAATGTCCATGAAAACAAACAGTCGAGGAGCTGAGGAGTCGAGGAGTTGAAGAGTTATGGGGCCAATTCAAGAGGTCGGATACCGGCGGTTTGTCACTCGATAACCCTCGACTCTCGACTCCTCGACTTGAATTCGACGGAACAAAGCGAGAATGTCTATGAAAACAAAGGATCGGGCTGAAAAACCGCATGAAGGGCGACGTAGCGCTGACCTTTAGGTCAGCACGCCGGAAATTACGACCCCTGAGTGCCGGCCTGAAGGTCGGCGCTACAGGAAATGGCGGAACAAAGCGAGAATGTCTATGAAAACAAAGGCAGACATTGCTAGGGAAGGCCGGAAGGGGGATGCTGCATGAAGGTTTTGGAGATCGACCGGGGCGAAATGTCCCAATCCCTCCGCGTGACGAGCCCCAACCCTCGGGTACCTAATACCCGATTGGTATCCCTCGACGCCCTGCGCGGCTTCGACATGTTCTGGATCACAGGCGGCACGGCAATCCTGATGGGCTTGGGAAAGGTTGTCGATCGCCCCTGGTCCGACAAGTTTCTCGAGCAATTTGAGCATGTGCCCTGGCGGGGGCTGCACTTCTATGACCTGATCTGGCCGCTCTTCATGTTTATCATGGGAGCTGCTATACCGCTTGCGATCGCCAAGCGGCGGGCCAAGGGCGAGACTGACCGGCGGCTCCTGCTGCACGCGCTGTGGCGAGCCATCGTCATGTTCTGCCTGGGGACGGTGACGCAGGGCAATCTCCTTCTGTTTGATTGGTACAAGTTCCGCCCCTGTTACAGCGTTTTGCATGGACTCGCCGCGGGGTACTTGATCGCCACCGTGGTGGCGGTAAAGGTAAAACCGAAATGGCATGTCGCTACGATCGCCGCCTTCCTGCTCGCTTATTGGGCCATCGTCATGCTCGTGCCGGTGCCGGGAGTGGGCGCGGGGGTCCTGACTCCTCAGGGCAACCTGCCGACCTACGTGGATAAGCTGGTCCTCGGCCATCTGCACTTCGGCGAGAACACATGGTTCCTGAGCTACCCGGGCTTCGGGGCCTCGGTACTGCTGGGCGTACTGGCCGGGCAACTGCTGATGTCCGGCCGTTCGCCGGGCAGCAAACTTCTGCGTCTGGTGGGAATGGGGGTGCTCAGCTTGCTGGCAGGGCTCCTCTGGAGCTTGTGGTTTCCCGTCATCAAACTGATGTGGACGAGTTCTTACGTCCTGATCTCGGGCGGATTCAGTTTTCTGGTCCTGGCCCTTTTCTACTGGATTGTCGATGTGCGCGGATACCGGAAGTGGGCCTTCGGTTTTATCGTGATTGGCATGAATTCCATCGCGGTTTACGTTGCCACCGAAATCTTTGATTTCAGCCGCGTGGGCAACATCTTCGTGGGGCACCTTTTGCCGCGCGTGGGCCGGTGGGACAGCCTGGTGGAGGCCAGCGCGGCCTTTACCATTATTTGGTTAATACTATTTTGGATGTATCGTAAGAAGGAATTTATTAGAATATGACGGTTATGAGGGGATCTTGCTAAGAATCGGCATCGTGGGCTTGGCCCAAGTAGGAAAGACAACGCTGTTCGAAATCCTCACCCGGGCGCACGCGGCCGGGCATGGCGGGGGAAAGGCCGAGGCGCACGTGGGCGTGGTCCGCGTGCCGGATGCGCGGCTTGACCGCCTGGCGGAGATGTATCGCCCGCAAAAAACCATCCACGCCACGGTCGAATACCTCGATACGCCCGGCAGCATCATTGATTTAACGCGGGCGGGCGTCCAGTCCCAGAGCCTGCGGGAATTGAATGCCCTGGCGCACGTGGTGCGGGCGTTTGGGGACCCGTCGATTGCCGCCGAAGGCGCTGTGAATCCCTCTCGCGACATTGAGAACGTCGAGTTGGAGCTCATCCTCTCGGACCTTGCGGTGGCGGAGAAACGCCTCGAGCGCCTTGAAAAAGACGTTAAAAAACAGAAGAACGCCGCGCTTGAAAAGGAGTTCCAGGTTCTGAAGGTCTGCAAGTCGAGCCTCGAGAAACAGGTTCCCCTGCGCGACGCCGCGCTGACTGCCGAAGACGAGCGGGTTATCCGTGGTTTCACATTCCTGAGTCTGAAACCCATGCTTTATGTTCTCAACTTGGGCGAGAAGGACGTGGGCCGTGCCAACGCCGCCGAACAGTTTGCGCAGCAAGCGGGGTTAAAACCGAGGCCGCACACCGCGCTGGCGGCAATCTGCGGCAAAGTCGAAGCCGAATTGGCGGAACTCAACGATTCCGAGGCGGCGGAGTTCCTGGCCAGTTATGGGCTCGAGGAGTCCGCCATCTTCAGGCTGATTCGTGCCAGCTATCAGCTCCTGGGTTTGATCTCCTTTTTCACCGTCGGGGAAGACGAATGCCGGGCTTGGACTATCCGCGCGGGGACCTCCGCCCTGGAAGCCGCCGGGGAAATCCATACCGATCTGCAACGCGGGTTTATCCGCGCTGAAGTGGTGAAGGTTGACGATCTGCTGGCAGCGGGCGGCTTTGCCGAAGCCCGCGCTCGCGCCCAACTCAGGCTCGAAGGCAAAGACTATATCGTGCATGACGGTGAAGTCGTGCACATTCGACATTCGGGGTAGGAGTCAGGAGACGGCGAATGCCGAAAATCGAAACTCGCTGGCCATGGGCGAAGCTCGGGTATTGAACTAGGTTTCGAACGCCGGAAGTCGCCAGTCAAGGACGAATTTCGAGTTTCGGATTTCGAGTTTCGGATCTTGCGGCTCCTGACTCCTGAATCCTGACTCCTTATTTTCGCTGCTATGTCCTACCTCTGGATCAGTCTCGCGTTAGGAACGGCCGCCGGATTGGCCAATCTATTGGGCGGCGGGGTTGTCGCGGCGTGGCCTTGGCGCCGGAGCGTTCTGACCTCTTTCATCGCCTTCGGCTCCGGCTTCATGCTGGCGACCACGATCACGGTGATGATTCCCGAGAGCTTCGAGCGCCTGCAGGGCGCTCGCGCCGCTCCCTGGATTCTGGTGGGATATTTCATCGTGCACGTCTTCGAACACTCTCTGCCGGCGCATTTTCACTTCGGCGAGGAGACCCACGCCGAGGAGTTTATACATCCCGGAGTGGCCTATGCGGCGCTGGGTGGTTTGTTGACCCACACGTTTTTCGACGGGGTCTCGATCGCCTGCGGCTTCCTGATTTCGAACTGGCTGGGCATCGTGATCTTCGGTGCGGTGATCCTCCACAATATTCCGGAAGGATTCACCATGGCCTCCGTCATGGCAGCGGCCAAGAAAAGCCGCGCCGCGGGCATGTGGGCTGTGGCAGGCTTGGGAATATCGAGGCTCTTGGGTATCCTGGCCATGGCGGTCGCGAAGCAATGGGTTAACTACGGCTTGGCGCTTTCGGCGGGAGTCACCCTCTACGTGGCGGCGTCGGACCTTATTCCGGAGGTCAACAAGCTGCCCGGTCCGCGCGTCGCCTTGACGGTTGGGGCCGGCGTGGCGCTGGTTCTCTTGCTGCGGTTCTGGTTTTTCGGGGCCGTCCTGCCCTAGGGGCTAGGTGCTGGGGGCTAGGGGCTAGGGAAAAACGGAACCGTCGAGCAAATTCCGCCAGACCCTAGTACCCAGCCCCCAGCCCCTTGTGCAAAGCTATGTATTCTGAACAAGTGCTTGACCATTTCCATCATCCCCGCAACGTCGGCGAAATCGAGCCGCCGGCGATCGTGGTGGAGACCCTAAACCCCGCCTGCGGCGACCTGATGAAATTGTGGGTGCGGGTCCGTGATGGAGTGATTGTCGAAGTCAAGTTCAAGGTGGCGGGATGCGTTCCGGCCGTCGCCTGCGGGTCCTGGCTGACGGAACGAATCAAGGGAGCGCCGCTGACGGAGCTTATACTACTAGCCTCTGACGGCATTGCCGACGGCTTGGGCGGGCTACCCGCTGCTTCCAGACACGCGGCGGTGCTGGCTTCGGATGCCCTCCGCCAACTGCTCGCCCGATTGCTTCCACCCCAAACCGGAATTGGACCCTGACGAGCGGCATGGCCTGCTCAAGAAATCGGGCTGGGCCGGGAGGCCGTGGCCGACAACTCCCTCGCGCAGAACGGGCAGTAGAGATCTCCGGCGCGGACGGCGTGATGGCAGGCGGGGCAGGCGGGGTGCAGGTTGAATTTGCACTTCGGGCAGAAATTGAAGGCCGAGTCCGACACGGTCCCGCAATTGGGGCATGTGACCCTCAGGGGCTGCCGCATCAGGAAGTAGATGATGAACCCAATTGCTTCGGGGACGAACATCACCACCAACGTCCAAAGGGTTACGTTCATTCCCCGTCTCTTCGCGTCGCGGTTGACGTAGCCGACCAGCAGCACGAAGAAAGCCAGTACTACGCCCCCGAACAATCCAATGAAAATCCGCCAGGCCAACGGGGGCGAGTGCGGGTCGCGAGGGAACAGGACCGCGTGCAAGAGGAGTTGCAAGCCCGCGAAGAGTATCACGGCGAGCCCCATGGCCCACCAGGGGATTACCTTCACCTCTTGAACGATGTCAGGCTTTGCTTCCGCCATGGTCATTCTCCCTAATGGCAGTGACGAGTGGCGAGTGAAAAGTGACGAGTACTGATACGATGCTTCTCACTGCTCACCGCCCACTGCCCACTGCCGACTGCCTACTGCCCACTGCCGACGGCCGACTGCCCACTGCAGACTGTCTACTGCCTACTGCCGATTGCCCACTGCCCTCTCCGCCTGCCGCCACGCGATAATCGCGGCGGCCACAACGGCGGGCGCTATCCACGCCAGCGCGAAGCCGGTGACCCACACCACGCGCGAAAGCGCCAAGCGATGTCCGATCCACTCGAAGCCCCGCCACATGAGCGGTGCTGAGACCACTCCCAGGACCCAGGACAGCGTACAGGAAATCCACAGGGCTCTTAGGCGCGCGGCGTTTTCCGCGATTTCTCGGGCTCGAACGCGAACTTGCATTTGGGTCTTCAGCACCAGCGAGGAGTCGAAGCGCGGTGCCGCAGCGCGAAACGCGCGCAGCGCCAGTTCGGTCTGACGCTCCAGCTTCTGGCAATGCACACAGCCTTCCAGGTGTGCCTCCAACTCTTCGCGTTCTGCGGCGGTGAGGCTTTCCACCTGCATCTTATCGATGAGCTGCAGCGCTCGTTCGTGGCTTTCTTCCCTCATGAGTAGATATCCTTCAGCCATTCTCGAAGCATTGCCAAGCCTCGATAGAGCCTTGATTTCACGGTCGACAAAGGTGAATCGACGATGCGGGCAATCTCTTCCAGTTCCAAGTCCTCGTGGAAGCGCAGGGTCAGCACTTCCCGGTAAGAAGCGGGCAGATGCGCCAGCGCCGTGGCCACGCGCGCAGCCTCTTCGCCCTGAAACGCCTGTTCGAATGCCGATGATGAGGCGGTGTCTTCGACTTCGAGAGGACGGCGGGTGTCCACCGGTTCCAGCAAGGCATCCAGACTTTCGGGTCGCCGGCGTCGCCGGTAGTCGATGGTCAAGTGGCGGGCGATGCTGAAGAGCCAGGTCTCGAACTTCCAGCGCTGTTGGTACTGGTGCCCCTTTTCGAGCACCCGGATCCAGGTCTCCTGAAAAAGGTCTTCAGCCTCGTGGCTCCGGCCGGTGAGCATGAGCAGGTAGCGGAACAGGCGGTACCGATATTGCTCGATGAGATAGTCGATCAGGGCGGGATCGCGCCGCCGCAGCCCTCCCGCCAACTCTTCGGCTTCCTGTTCCACCGCGCTCATAAGCCAGCTAGTCGCGAATCCCATTCTATCGTTGTATACGAGAAACGTCCTCCAAAAGACGCACCAAAACAGCCGGTTTGGTTTCGCAAGGCAATACCCTCTTGGCGCGCCTTGACGCACGTTGAACCGGTAGACGGTCAGGCGTACACTAGGAGGCGCCCGTCGGTCAAGATCGGCAATTCAGCTTACGTTGTGCAGATGAAAGGCGGCGGCGATGAAGCGGAAAGGTGTGGGTTTGAGTCGGGCGCCTCGGGCGTTCTTGCCGTATGTTATGCTGGCTGTGTCCGGGTTCGCCCTATTGAACGGCAGGACAGTCCGGACTCAAGTTGCCGACACGAGCGGGCAATCCTACTACTTGAACGCCAAACCGCTGCTGGACTATCCTCTTCCCGACCTCCTGAATGCCGCGCCGGAACTTCAGGGGCTGGAACCTGCCAAGAATCAGGACGACTTGCCTTCCATCTCGGACAAAGTCGGAACTGTAGCCGAGGATTTGATGGACAGGATGCCGGACCTGGTTTCGCACGAGGAAGTAACCGAGCAACGGCGGCGCGCCTCGGGCAAGGTCGAGGCCCACCGTCGAGTTGAATTCGAATACATGATCCTCGTCCATCGGCAGGACTCGACCATCAGCTTGGACGAGTACCGGACGGGGCCCAGCGGGACGCCGGTGGAGCAGAGTGGTCCGGAGGAGGGCTTTATGCTTACTCGCGGCTTTGCCTCCGCGTGGGAGCACTTCCTTCCCCCGGTTCAGGCGGCGGCGCGGTTCCGCTATCTCGGCCAACAGACTCACAATGGGCTCAGGTGCTATGTCGTAGCCTTTGCCCAGAAGCCGGGGTCGGCCACCATCATCGGCAGGTTTTCCTACTCCTACGGGGTCAAGTCGGTTTGCATCCTGTATCAAGGGATCGCGTGGATCGACGAGGCGACCTTCCGAATCGTTCGCTTGAGGACGGATTTATTGGCGCCCCGTCCTGACATTGCCCTCGAGCGGCTGACGACCGACCTCGACCTGGGCGAAATACGATTGCCGCAGATCGGCGTGCCCCTATGGCTTCCTCAGCAGGTCGCCCTTACGGCCGACTCGGACCAAGAGCACTTCCGAAACCTTCATCGCTACTCAGGCTACAGGTTGTTCCAAGTCGAATCCAAGATCCTGCCGGCGCCGCCCGGTGAACCCGCCACCAAGAAACCCGATTAAGTCCGTCGGGTTGCGGAAACGACTGGGTTCCGAAAGGAAAGGCTAGTCCGGCAGGCCTGCGATTTTCGCCGTCGCTTCCCACAGGCGTCGCGCCGCGGCGTCGTCTTGGGCGGCTCTTGAGGGGTTCACAGGACGGCACTTATGGAAGTACTTGCCGGTCACGCCGGCGACCTCGGGGGACGACGCAAGGTACACGATTGTTTCCGCGCCCTGCTCGGGAGTAAGGGCAAAGTGCTTGCCGACGCCCACTCCGAAAGAAATCAGTCCGCCGCTCTGGTCGCCGAAGCGAGTGGCCACGAATCCGGGATGCAAACAATTGGCCGCCACGCCCGTACCTTGAAGCCGCCGCGCGAGTTCGCGAGTAAAGAGGATGTTGCACAGCTTGGAGCGCCCGTACACTTTGAAGCCGGGCCCTCCGTATCGCAGCGATTGCCAAAAGCTGCCGCGGTAAGCTTTTTCAGATTGCAAGTCGTCAAAGTCGAGCGTAGCAGGCTCGTGCGCATCCGAAGCCGTACTCACGATTCGTGCCGGCGCGGAGGCCGTGAGCCGCTCCAGCAGGCCCTGGGTCACAACAAAATAGGACAGGTGGTTCAGGGCAAAGGTGCGCTCTAAACCATCTGCGGTGACCTGGCGCGAGCCGAAGAGAGCGCCGGCGTTATTAATCAGCACATCGATCCGGGGCTCAGCGCCCGCGATCTCCGACGCTACTCGCTTCATTTCGCCGAGGCGCGAGAGATCGGCATAGTGAATAGTGTGCTCGACTCCAGGCGCACACGCTTGGAGGTTTTTCAGGGCGGGATCACCGCGTTGCCGGTCGCGCGCGATCTGGACAATGCGCGCGCCCATTCTCGCAAGATTCTCCGCTGCGACCTTTCCAATGCCGGATGTCGCACCGGTGATAACCACCACCTTGCCTTGCATGTCTTGGTTCATATGCAGTTTTCCTGAAACAAACAACCCTCACGAGCATCCTAGCAAAGAGAAGTCCAGGTTGTCACTTGTTCAACGCAAAACCGGTGGGGACGGGAACTTTGTTGATTCCGGGCACGTAGAAGGTGTGAAGGAATCAGCCGGATGTCATCCTGAGCGAAGCGAAGGATCGCCGCAGTTTCCTACAGTTTGATGATGTACGAACAACTGCAGAGATCCTTCGCTCCGCTCAGGATGACACTCTTTCACAGCGACGTACGCTTAGGAGGAGGTTGAGGCATGCGCGTTTTTCTCGTCACGCTGGCGATTTCGACGGTCGCGGGCGTAGCGCTTTGGCAGTTTGGTCTGGCCCATAGAATCTGGCCTTCCCATCCCTTTCTTGCCACTGTGGTTGCCGCCGCCGGTTCCGGCATCGCAGCGCAGTTGGCCGCATCCCATGATCCGGTCACGGCTCGAATTGTGCACGAACCGGGATTCAGCGTCATCGGAATCTCCACTCGCACCACCAACGCCATCGAAATGTCGGGCCGAGGCGTCATTGGGAAAGAGTGGGATCTCTTTATGAAAGAGGGACTGCTTGGCAAGATTCCCGAGCGCGTGGACGCCAATATTCTCGCCCTCTACACTGATTATGAGAGCGACCACAGCGGCGCCTACACTTTCCTATTGGGTGCCAAGGTGAGCTCGGCAGGGAACGTGCCTCCGGGAATGGTGCTCAAAGAAGTTCCACCCGGCAAATACGCTGTCTTCACCTCCGCACGGGGTCCGGCGGCAAAAGTCGTCCCGGAATCCTGGCAGCACATCAATTCCTTGCCGAAGTCCGCGCCGGGAGGAGACCGGACATATCAGGCTGATTTTGAAGTGTACGGGCCGAGTGCCGCTGATCCGCAGCATGCCCAAGTAGAGATCTATGTCGGGATACGGTAAGAAGGCCTGTATTAGCCTGTCACTTCTTCGAGTAGATGACTTTTCCACCGCGGATCGTGTAGCGCACGTTCGCAAACGCCGTCGCGTCCTCCGCCGGGTCGCCACCAAGGACAACCAGATCGGCATCCATCCCTTTCGCGATGCGGCCGGTGCGGCCCGAGTATCTGAACCGGCGCGCCGGGTTCGTGGTGAGAGAGGCGAGGATGTGCCGGAAATCCATCCCAGCCCGCGACATCAGGGTGTACTCGAGCGCCGTGTCGTAATGATCGGTGTAACCGATATCGGTACCGAACAGGATCTCCCCGCCCGCCTGGGAGTAAGCGCGCAGTTCCGCGACCATTTGGGCGAGCCAACCCTCGCGATTCTGGTCAGAGAGCCCTCCCTTGCGCGCTTCGAAATCAAACAGCGTCAGAGTGGGTATGAGCGCCATATTTGCCCGCTTCAGCCGTGCGACGAAATCCGGCGTCCAGGGCGATGACTGGGGGACAGTGTGCGCCAGAATATCGACACCGCTCTCGATCGAGACGTCCACGCCCTCCACGTTCTGCGGATGCGCAAATACCGGCATGGAGTGGCGATGCGCTTCCGCAACCGCCGCCTTGGCGATAGCCAAGGGCAAAACCGCAACCTTGCCTTCTCCCTGGTAAGAACCGGCAAACAACTTGATGCCATTAGCGCCTTTCGCGGCATGATCGCGCACCAATGCGATCGCCTGATCTGGGGTCTCGGTCGGCAGGATCGAGATGTGATTGGCGCGCAGAAAATCGCGTACATACACCGGCGCGATCGTCCAGATTGGCTCGCCAACGGTAAACACATGGGGGCCGCGAAGCTCGCCGCTTTCGATGCGGCGGCGCAACTCGAGGGTATTGTCCAGTATTGAGGAGATGTCGAAGACGGTGGTGAATCCCCACCGGTTGAACATCGCGTCCAACTGTTCGTCCAGGTCTTGAGCGCGGGCCTCGTGAATATGGACCAAAGCAGGAGTTAAGACGTGGACATGGCTGTTCCAGAAACCTGGGGTCACGACCCATCCCTTGCAATCCATCACCGTCGCGCCACCTGGGATCTTGACCGAAGGGCTCGGGCCGGCGGCGAGGATAAGTCCGTCGTGTACGACGATTGAGCCGTTCTCGATGGGGGGTTCAGTGGGGGAGGGATAAATCTTCGCTCCGACAAGAGCCAAGTCGGAGGCGCCGCATGGACGTGCTGCAAAAACCAGCAGACCCAGAATAAGGAAGACAACCAGCCGTATGCGCATATCAGCAATATACGCCCTCGGCGTCCGGGTGAAAACCTCCTTTGACTGTCATTCCGAGTCCACATGGACCTGCGGCGCATCCAACGACATGAAAGTGGCTGTCATCCTGAGCGACGCGAAGGATCTGCAGTTCCGGTCCGACGCGAACCAATGCAGATTCTTCGCTTCGCTCAGAATGACAGACTTTCGAGAGAGTGCCCATGGGCTCGCAGCGCGGGGGTGACGCCGCTGATTCTAACGCGCGGCGGGCACCTGGTTCGCCTTCGCCACCTCGAGAATCGGCCCGGTGAATCGGTCGTATTTCTTCAAGGTTGCTTCGTCATGAGCCGCTAGTGCAGTTCGCACTGCTTGGATCGACGCTGGGGTTACGATTTCAAGCCGGCCCACAAAAACGCGAGTGAACTGGGCGGGCACAGGTTCGATTGTCACCGGCAGGATGTTATCGACAAAACCGCCCGGCACGATGTAGATCAGGCGGCTGCCTTCTTCGAACCAGGAATCACGCCAAGTCCGCATCATGGCGCTCGCTTCGTCTGGATAAAGGCCTCGCTCGACCAGAATCCCTTCCAACTCTGCGCACAAAGATTCGACTGTATCGGTCAGTGCGGGCGGATCCAGAACCGTCTCATCCGTGAGCGCGCCGCCGGAACGATAGCCAACTGCTTCACCCCGGCGCTCAAAAAGAACGATCGCCGGAACCTCCTCTTGGCCGAGATTCTTCACCCATAATCTCCCATCGGAGTCCAGTTCGGCGGATAGCGGCAGCGGAGAAGCTGAGACGCCCCGGTAGAACAGGAATTTTTCCTGCTGGTCGCCCTGCGGCGTCGTCACGCTCACCGGCGAGGAGGCGGTTTCTCGGGCGGTGTAGTAGCGGCTCTCCCGATCCTCGCGAGGAAAGTCCGTGACCACAGGCGGGGAGATGGACACGCTATCCCATGCAATGGTTCCATTCATCGGCAACTGGTCCAAATCGGTGTTGCGGAGAACTCCGCCGGGCTCAACGCGCCGAGCGTGGGGATACCATTCGGTGATGATTCCCTTGTCAAAGGTGACCTTGACTGACACCTTCACTTCCCGCGGAGAGTAGAAGTACATCACCGGCGTCTCCATACGAATCGTGCCACGTAACCCCAGTTTGAAGTCCGTGCTGCTGAAATGTTCCACGAATCCCGGGAGGTCTGTGGCTCCCGTTGAGGGCAAGGGCTGCCATTCGACCGCGTGACCGTTCTTGCCGGCAATCGCAGTGAACGTCCCCCACTCGTGAACCGTGAGGTCCGGCAAATTCAGTCCCCCTGCAACAAGCCAGCTCGCAATACAAATACCCGCGAACTCGACTGCGACCAAGAAAGCTAACCTTCGGGGCATCAGCGTTCTCCAGAAAGACTGCCTCAATCCTGAGCTCATCACTTTGACCTCCTGCTCTGAAAACGCGTAGGGGTAGGGCTTGCCCTACCCTCGTCGGTGCCAGCGGAAATGCGGGGACGGCAAGCCGTCCCCCTACAAGCGGCACGCCATGGCGTGCCCCTACGCTTTAGAGCGCAGAGAGCATCTGGCCATTAAACCTGGAAGCCAGATTCCGTGCCAAAAGAGGATCGCTACCTGAGCCTGCCAACGCCTTCTGTAGGTGTGCCTGGTGATCGCTTGCCGGGCCCTCCAGGGTGATGAGCGCGGCGGCGAATTCCATCTCCGGATCGGACGCGCGCAGGCGGATGGCCTTCTTCACGTAGTTATAGCCATCGAGGGCCCGGGCGGGATTTGGCTCGTCCTTGCCCATCCATTGTTTGTAAGTCTCAGCCAGGTAACCAAAGTCGAACCAAGCCAGAGCGTCAGGGCGGCCAGCGGCGTCGGAATCAACGGCGCGCAGGTGAAGGCGCGTGAGCAGCTCTTTCGCCACTTGCGGGTCCTGCCGGGCGAACAATGTGGCCCGGCGAAGAGTCTCCATGCGCACCAACACCGGCGTGCCCGGTGTGAGGATTGCGAGAGTGTCCCGAGTCAGGTTCGTCACATCATATTCCCCTTTCTCTTTCTGGTTCCAATCCACCAAAGGCAGCGACTTCGCCTGGCCGATGTCAATGGGGTGGCAGATCAAAGGCGGTCCCGCTTTTACCGATGCTGCAAATCCCAGCAAGGCCGCCGTCATGCCGATGACCGTGCGCGAAAACAGACGTGATTTCATGTTCTGAAGCCTCCTTGTATTGTTTTTTAGCCCTACGTCCAAAGAGACGCCTCAAAAGAGTCGAGTGTTAACAAAGCGCCTGCCCTGGCAGATCCACTGACAGGCAACTTACGCACGGCTGAGGTGAAAATTGAGGGAAGTCAGAAGGTGGGTAATCGCGAGGCGGCCTGCCTGGCTGCTACTTTGCGATTGCCTGCGGCGTGGCGCCAGACCACGAACGCTCCCAGTAGCGCCAAACCGAGATATCGTCAAACCCGAGGTCGTTCCACCACCGATCCAGCATGCGCTGGTCAAGGCGCAGAATACCTGCTTGAGTAACGCCGGATGGTAGCGGAACAAACTCTACCAAGCGGTTGAAGACTTGGGCCCGTTGTGGCTCATCGACTCGCGACAGCAGGTGCCATAGAGTGAGTGCGTCACGCTGGCGTGCCTGCGAAAGCACGATGCCGAGATCGGCAATGCGTTGCTGCGGGGTGGGGTCTTCAAAATCGAACCTCGTTAGCGCAGAACGCAATTCCGAAGACGCATCCTCGAAATAGGGAGTGCCGGGACCGGCTTTCGGCTTCGTCAGGCAGGCGGCTCCCGCAGGAATAAAGGACTCGCGCCCATTCAGTTTAAACCCCACCCATCCGAGCGAGGTGCGCACGAGCCCGGCTCCTGTGTCGTCCACCTTCAAGGTATACGCACAGCCCAAATCCACCGCCATTGCGGACGGAGTATCGACCACGAATTGGCCCGGAGGCGCCCAGATAAAAGTGTGGATTGTGCCGAGATCGAGAGCAATCCGCTTCAAGCCCGAGCCCATGTTCAACAGCCGCAGGCGTGTACCGGGATCTACCTCGATCTGGCCAATCTCTTCATCCCGAAGTCTTGCCCGAGCCTGTGGGCCCGTTTCGAGGGTTTGGCCGACGCCGAGCCGGCTCTTTCCTTCTTTCTCGCTGACGGCCTTACGCCCCAATCGAGGGGTGCCCTCCATGACCGAGACATCCCATCCCGCGGCCGTGTCGCGGTTCGGCTTCCTTTCGTACACCCGCACCGTTATGACGCACACGGCCGCCACTGCAGCCACCGCTGCCAGAGCCAGAACCCATCGCGGCCGGCGAGGCATCATCCACCATGTTGTGGCGGGCGAGAGTTCAGGGAATACCGGCCTGGGCCGGTGCGATTGAAATCTCTCGAGCAATGCTTCCAGCCTTTGAATTTCAGGGTCAGGCTCGCCTGACCTGTCCCATAAATAGTCGTTCCCCATCGCGTGGACTTCTTTCTTTGCTTCGTTGTTTCCCGCATTCATGATTACGGCCCTTCCTGTCCTGACCTGCCGGGACTGGGGCTCAGTATGGCGCGGAGCTGCTGCATCCCCCGGTGCAGGTTGACGCGCACTGAGCCGGCCGTCAGGCCGGTGCGTGCAGCGATCTCCGGGCCGGTCATGCCTTCCACAAGGCGCAGAATCAAAGGCTCCCGATAGGCGTCCGGCAGAGTTTTGATCGCGTCCAAAATCAGGTTCGCGGAAGCTTCCTGATCGCCGCGGCTCACGCGCATCTCTATTTCTTCCTCGGCCACATCCACGGCCAGTTGCTCCTCGGGGGCCGATCGGCGGTAGTGATCTTTGGCCAGATTGCGTGCGATGGCTGCGAGCCACGCCCCAAAGCTTCCGACTTCACGCAGCGTTGACAGCCGGCGGAGCGCCAGTACGAAGACATCCTGAACCAAATCGTCCACCGCCGCGATGGGGGCCTTCGCCAGCATGATTCCGTGGACCATCCGGGCGTACCGGTCGTAAAGGAGGCCGAATGCGGCGCGGTCCCCGCCGCGCGCCGCACACACTAACCTGGCGTTCTCGGAGAGTTCCAGTTGTTCCCCCACAAGCTGGCCTCCCAAGCCCGCAGTGAGCATTTCAAAACCCTCTTCCAGACTTGAGCCCATCGCTAGTCAATCCTTTATCTAGTATAGATGATTGGATGAGCAGAACTGTTAACAGCCGATCCGTTCGAAAATAGGAAGGGTTCTGGTATGGTTTCCACGAACCGCCGTGGGAATGAGCGACGGCCACGGATAGAGGTTCGCGCCTCGACAGTGGAAGAAGCAGGGTTTGGTGAAAGTATGGCACTTACTGGGACGAACTGGGTGTCGACTTGGCGTAATCCAGGACCCACCGCGGCGGGTCCGGTTCTAATCTGCCGTTTACTGTCACATTCCGCTCTTTGGCCCAGCGATATCCCCACATCGGCCCGTACTTGGTGACGTACGTGTCGGGGGTTTGGTAGGCAGCGTCAGACTGTGCTGCACCCAGGGACACGAACTTATAGTTCTGCGCCTCGAAGAGCTGAAGCACTTGCTCGATCACGTCGGCGTTAAGCCGATTGTCGTGCAAGAGCATCACCTGCGGAGGCTCGTAGCCGAAGACCTGTTTGTTGAGGGCGGCGTAATACTTGATCTCAGCATCGGTGTAAGCCAGATAAGCGAGGCGTAGCCTTTGAGCGGCTGCGTCGTCACTCCTTGCGATCATCCGGACGTACGCATGGTTGAAGATATAGTCGGAATTGTCGATTGTGCATGTGGCCAGCCGGTATCCACGCTGAGAAAGAAATGCGGTAATAGCATTCTTCTTCGCCTCCGTGTCACCCGTGTGGTTGAAAGGAAACCGGAAAAACGCAGGCTTCTTTCCGGCCTCTCTCATGAGCGGTCCGATCTCCCACTCGCCGCGCACAACCTCTTGCTCAAATTGTTCAGGCGAGAGACTGTTGATATCAGAATGAGAATAGGTGTGATTCCCGAGATCAAATCCCTGGTGTACCCACTCCTTGAGTATCAAAAATCCGGACGCGCCGAACGATTCAACAACCTGCTGGATCACAAAACCCGTGACCGGAACTTGGCGGGTGACAAAGGCAGTCAATAGCTTGCGATTGGCGTTCACAGCCGCAGGCGCCTCTCTCGAAACATTCTGCGGTGTGGCGGTGCCACCGGCATACGGCAGATCGTCAACCGTGATCGCTACTCTACCGCCTTGGGCAAACGCACTCGCCGACGAGAGTACAGCCAGCGCGACAGATGCGCAAAGCAACTGCAAGCCACGCATGTTCAGAATCTAATGGGCAGAAGGGGACAAGTCAATTGGAAAGCGCCGCTCCCAATGACCCGTCAGGGTCGAGCCCTAGGCAGGAACCAGTGCCAGCGACTTGATGATCTCAAAGAGTTCTTTGGGTTGAACAGGCTTGCAGATGTAGGCGTCCATTCCAGCGGCGAGGCAGTGTTCACGATCACCTTTCATAGCATGGGCAGTCATGGCGATGATCGGAATATGGGTTTGCGCCGCTCCTTCCTTGGCGCGGATGGCTGCGACGGCTTCATAGCCATCCATATCCGGCATGGAAACGTCCATGAGGACCAAATCGAACTTCTCCTTTTCCAGTTCTTCCAGGGCTTTGCGGCCATTATTGGCCACCACCACACTGTGACCGTGTTTTTCCAGAAGCCGGCACACCAGTACCTGGTTGACGACATTGTCTTCGGCCAGCAGAATGCGCAGGTTCTGACGGGCTTCGCGCAAAGAGTGACGGGTAACCAGAGGACCTTCGTGAGGTTGTTGATCCTTGGTCGCCAAGACATTGAGTACAGCGTCGAAGAGTTGCGACTGGACGATCGGTTTGACCAGATAGGCGGCGATGCCTAACTCCCGGCAGCGCGCCGCGTCACCCCTTTGCCCGGCCGAAGTCAGCATCATGATGGTAATCTTGCCCGAGTCGGTTTGCTGACGGAGGCGTTGCACCAGCGTGAAGCCGTCCATGCCCGGCATCTGCGCGTCCACCAGCAGCAGGGCATAGCCGACGCCCCGGCGATCGGCTTCCTGGAGCATGGTGATGGCTTCCGCTCCGCTGGGCGCCAACTCCGGCCGCATGCCCCAGTGGCGCAGCATCTCTCCCAGAATGCGACGGTTGGTCAGATTATCATCCACCACCAGCACCGGCAGCCCGGCTAAGTCCACGCGCTCCAGCGGCTCCATCGCCACCGCGCCCTTCGCCGTCCGCACCGGTACCGTGAAGTGGAAGCGGCTGCCTTTCCCCAATTCGCTCTCCACCCACATCCGACCGCCCATCATCGTCACCAGCCGCAGGGAGATGGTCAGCCCCAGCCCCGTGCCTCCGAAGGTACGCGTCGTGGAACCATCGGCCTGGGAGAAGGCTTCGAAAATGAGCTTCTGCTTCTCGGGAGCAATGCCGATGCCGGTATCCCGCACCGTGAAGTGCAACAGCGCCTGATCCGGAGTTCCGGACTCCAAAACCACTTCCAGGCTCACGTCGCCGCGCGGCGTGAATTTGATGGAGTTGCCGACCAGATTGATGATGATCTGGCGCAGCCGCGTGGGATCGGCCACCACCATCTCCGGCACCTCGGGGTGAATATCGCAAGTCAGCTCGAGGCCCTTCTCGTCGGCCCGCAAGACCAACAGCTTCAGGGTATCATTCAGGCTGTCGCGCAACTTGAAGCGAATCGGGTCAAGGTCGAGCCTGCCGGCCTCGATTTTGGAGAAGTCCAGGACATCGTTGAGGACAGTAAGCAAGGCGTCGGCTGAAGTTTTGGCCATTCCCAAGAATTCCCGCTGCTCGGCGGTCAGTTCCGTTTCCAGGGTCAACTCGGTCATCCCCAGGATGCCGTTGATGGGGGTGCGAATCTCGTGGCTCATGTTGGCCAGGAACATACTCTTGGCGCGGCTGGCGGCCTCCGCGCCCTCTTTGGCCTTTTGCAGCTCCAACTCCGTCCGCTTGCGCTCCACGATTTCTTTCTGCAACTCCTCGGTCCGATCCTTCACGCGGACCTCCAACTCCTTTTCGTGCGCGCGGATCGCCCGGATCCGGAGCCGATATCCCCCAACCGCCGTGACCAGCAGCAACAGTCCGGAAAAGGTGTAGAACCAGAGCGTTTGGTAGAAATGCGGCTTGAGATAAAGGTCCACAGCCGCGCCTTCCTGGCTCCAGTTCCCTTCCTCGTTGCGTGCGATCACCCGAAACCGGTAACGGCCGGGAGGAACGTTTGTGTAAGAGGCGATGCGACGTGCTCCGGCGTCGACCCAGTCCCCGTCGAAACCTGTCAACTGGAACTTGAATTGTACCCGGCCGGGCGCGGAAAAACTGAGACCGGTGTAGCGGAACTCAAGTCTGTTCTGCCCTGGCGGCACCTCGATGTACCCCGACTCCGGCACTGGCTTGCCATCAATCAAGAGCTGCTCGATCATGACCCGGGGCGGGTGCTCGTCAACCTTCAGGTGGGCCGGGTCAACCACGGCGACCCCTTTGAGGGTGGGGAACCACAAGCTCCCATCCTTGGCTTTCCACCCGGCAGGCTGAAAGCCGCCATTGCATTCGCGGCTGGCCATTCCGTCGGATTTGCCATAGGAAATGCACTGAATAGACTTGATCTTCCCTTCCGCAAATTCGTTCAGATCCTTCTTGCTGGCACGAAAGACACCCCTGTTGCAACTCATCCAGAGATTACCCTGGTCATCCTCGAGGATCTGGAATACGATGTCGTCAAACATTCCTTGCCGAGTGGTGTAGGCGGTGAACTTGCCGTCCTTGAATCGGCTCAGCCCGCCAGAACATGACCCAATCCAGAGCGTTCCCTCGTGGTCCTGATAAATGGCACACGTTTCGTCGTTCGCCAAGCCGTCTTTGGTGGTGTAGGTTCGAAAGCTGTCGCCCGCCATCGCGACGAGTCCCTTCTCCGTGGCAATCCAGAGCGTGCCTTTAGGATCCCGGTAAAGGGCCCTGACGACATCGGAAGGCAATCCGTTGCGGGTTGAACAGAGGGTGAATTTCCCGTCTCGAAGGCGATTGAGCCCGCCGCTCCGCGTGCCAATCCAGAGGGCCCCCTGTGGGTCCTCAAGCAGCGCTGTTATGGAATCATTGGAGAGGCCGTTTTTGGTGCTGTAGGAGGTGACTTTGTCGTTGTAGATCCTGGCCACTCCGGCACCTTTGGTTCCCACCCAAAGGCTTCCGTCGTGGCTTTCGAGAACACTCAATACTTCATTTTCCGGTAGACCTGTCTTGCTGGTATAGGTGGTGACCTTCCCAGCTTTGAACCGGGCCAATCCGCCGCTTGCCGTTCCTATCCACATGCTGCCATCGTGGCCTTCATAAACGGCATCGACCCCTCCCAAGTGCAATCCTGGATCATTGCCATAGGTGACGAAGCTAGCGTCCTTCAATCGAACCAAACCGCCGCCAAACGTGCCGAGCCAAAGGCTGCCCTCGTCATCTTCCATAATCGCAGAAACCGTGTCGTTCGATAGGCCCTCCTTGGTGGTAAAAGCCGAGACCATTCCGTCTTGGATACGCTCCAACCCATGACCGTCTGTCCCAACCCATAATGTGCCCTGGTGGTCTTCAACGAGCGAGATCACACGGTTTCTCTCTGCACCCTCGTGCCCGGGGAGGGCCTGCAATTGGCCATCTCGCATCTGGCATAATCCGCCGCCCGTTCCGACCCATAAGCTGTGCCCTCGGCCTGAACCCAACGACCAAACGACATTGTTGGGGAGCCCATCTTTCGTGGTGTAGAGAGTGAACTTTCCGTCCTTGAGCCGGTTGAGGCCGTGGTTCGTGCCAATCCAAAGGCTTCCATCGTCGGTTCCCATCAGTGCCCAAACGAAATCGTCCGACAAGCCGTCTTTGGTCGTGTAACGCGAGAATTTGCCGTCCTTTAAGCGCCCCAGTCCATGCCCTTCCGTTCCAATCCAGAGACTTCCGTCATCGGTCTCACATAGTGCCAGGACAGTGTCATTGGAAAGCCCGTCCGGGGTGGGATAGGCCGTGAACTTTCCATTCTGTAATCGATAGATGCCGCCTGCGTCCGTGCCGATCCACAGACTGCCATCACGGCCTTCGTGCAACTTGTGAATAAAACCGCTGGTGAGCTCAGGCGTGTTAGATTGGTCGAACACGGTGAAGCGAATTCCATCGAAGCGAACCAAACCGGCCTCGGTTCCCAGCCAGATATATCCGTCTCGCGTCTGAGTGATCGTTGTCACGTCATCTTCAGGCAACCCGTCCTCTTGCTGCCACAATTCGTGGACATACTGCGTCAAGGTCTTGATTGGCATCAGGGCTTGGGCCGGAGTGTTCCAAAAGCAAAAGAAGATTGTCAGCAGCAGACATGCCCTTGCCAGGGCTGAAATGCATCGAAGTGATCTACCGGCTGGCATGTTCTTTTGTGCACTTTCCGACGTTGGCGGCAGGATTGACCTCTCCTGGTTACACGCGCTCGTCTCCCAATTCTCTGCTTGCACCGGCCTGGATTCTAACTGTGAGAACATCCGCGTTCAACGGTACTTCAGTACGGTCAATACGCACCGGCCCGATCGAGCCCACGTGCAGGTTCCACTAGTGTACCCTCCGCGGAATTGGAAGCGAAAACCGCAGGCTGGGGCCGGCCTCGTCGAGCGATTGCGCAAACTCCGAACCCGTTACCGGCAGGCCGAAAAGGGTACCCTGCACTTCGTCGCACCCATGTTCTTTCAAGAAGGCGAATTGGGATTCCGTCTCCACACCTTCGGCGACGACTCGGATGCCTAAGTTGTGCGCCATCGCGATGATACCGAGGATTATTGCCGAGTCGTCCGCATCTTGGGGGAGATCTTGCACAAACGACCGGTCAATCTTGAGTGCGTCCACCCGGAACCACCGAAGCAGACTTAAAGAGGAGAATCCGGTCCCAAAATCGTCGATGGAGAGCCTCACGCCCAGTTCGCTGAGCTTCTGAAGCACTACCTTGGCCCTTGGAACATCCTCGACGATGGCGCTTTCCGTGAGCTCCAGTTCCAAGCTCTGAGGGCTCAGACCGGTTTCTTCCAGCAAACTGGAGATGAATTCGGAAAGGTCGCTGCGTTGAAATTGTCGCGCCGAGACGTTGACTGCGACTGGGACCAGAGGCAGTCCGACGGTTTCCCAGGCTTGGATCTGGCGGCAGGCCTCTCTCAACACCCATTCCCCGATCGGGATGATGAGTCCCGTTTCCTCAGCGAAGGGGATGAATCTTTCCGGCGGCACGGAACCTAAACCCTCTGCGTTCCATCGGAGCAGGGCCTCGACCCCGGCAAGACGGCCGGATTGAGCTTCGAGCTTAGACTGAAAGCAGAGCTTCAGTTCTCCCTGCTCGACCGCACGACGCAGCCCGGCCTCGATCTTCATCCGCTCGATGCACATCCGAGTCAGCGATTTTGTATAGAATTCGAAAGTGTTTTTCCCTTTTTGTTTGGCCAGATACATGGCCGCGTCGGCATTTCGGAGAAGCGTTTTCAGATCCTCGCCGTCCGACGGGGACACAGCAATGCCGATGCTGGCTGTGGCGAAGAGTTCGTGCCCTTCAATCACAAAGGGTGCCTCGAGGGCGCTCATAATGCGCTGTACGACCAACAAAGCGTCCCGCTCCTTCTGAAGATTGAACAGAAGGATTGCAAATTCATCACCACCGAAGCGGAAGACAGGGGGGGTCGAGGTTTGCGCGCCGGGCCGGGATATCAGGTCACCAGCGCGCACGCATTGAGAGAGCCGGTCAGCGGCCTGCCGCAATAGCTTATCCCCCAAGCTATGCCCCAAAGAATCGTTGATGGACTTGAAATTGTCGAGGTCGAGAAACAGCAGCGCAAGCGGCCTCTTGCTTCTTCGCGCCTGACGCAATCCCTGTGCGATGTGTTCGGACATCATCCGGCGATTGGGAAGACCGGTTAGTCCGTCGTAGTAAGCCAGATATCGTATTCTTGCTTCTACTTGCCGCCGCTCGGTCAGATCCTGGAGTGTTCCTTCCACCTGCCTCGGACGGCCACGCCCGTCAAAGCTGACCTCAGCTTGCTCCGCCACGACGCGCAACGCTCCATCGGGCAGCAAGAGGCGGTATTCAATCTCGTACTTCTCTTCACCCCGCAACGCCGCCTGGAACAATTGCAAGACGTGGTCGCGATCCTCGGGATGAATAACCTTGGCCATGAGCTCGCGCTTTGCGGGCTGGTCCTCAAGGCCAAAACCAAAGATCCTGCACACCTCATCAGAGAAAGACCACCGGTCCTCGCTGACGTCCCAATCCCAATGTCCTAACCGCGCCATCCGTTGGGCCTTGGCGAGTCTTGCCTCGCCGGCCTTCAACGCACGGTAGGTCTGGCTGGCACGCAGCAAGTATCGAACGCGGTGGCCGAAGAGCGTCCAATTCACGGGCTTGGGCAAGAAGTCAGTTGCTCCAGCTTCAAAAGCCCGGTTGACGGACTCAATGTCGTCGCGCCGGGTGACCATCACGATGGGCGTGTCTTGCCCCTGAGGTAAACGGCGGAGAGCCTTACAGGCTTCAAAACCGTCCAGGTTGGACGCGTCCATATCCATCACGACGAGATCGGGCGGCGTCTCCGTGAACCTCTGAAGCGCTTTTGACTCATCTTCCGCTTCAATAACCTCGAAGCCGACCTGATCAAGCGATTCCCGAAAGAGGGCTCGTAAAGTTACGTCATCAGCAATAATGAGGATTACTGACCGCCGCTCGAGCTTTTCCGGACTGGACATCTGCGACTCCGCCCAGCTTTCCTTCTAGCGTTTTTACAAACTGACTACCGTCTTTCTTGATCCATTCCAACAGGGTTAAGACTCATACCGGGGAATTCGTACGACCTGCGCCTTCAAGTTCCTGCTCGGGGTAATCTTGCACTTGTAAGCTGGACTATACCCACTAAGATAGGGGTTCTCAATGGTACTAAGGTCCTGAGAAAACGCCACTCCGCATGTCGGCCGCTGGGCGCCGCTGATCCGGCAGGGTCGGTACTTGGGTTTATGCCGTCATTTTGCAGGCGGCGGGAAGGCTCTGGCCAGCATTAGGTCCAATCCCGGCGAAATTCTCTCAGTGATATGGGCGACATAGAGCGCTGTAACGATGGCGGTAAAGACATCCATCGTATAGTGGATCCTCAAAACGAGCACAGTTGTGGCCTCGAATACGACGCTGAAAACGGCTACACCCTTAAGCCACGGGCGGCCCCGGCGAGTTAACTCCGTCGCGGCGAAAACGGCGATGGCCGTATGCGCTGAAAAGAAGAAATCACTAGAAACGCCGTACGTCACCAGCAAGGATGGGAAGCCAGGGTAGTGCCAAATCATATTGTTGGGTATCGGCAGCGCACAAAGAGCTTGCATCACCTGGCGCAACCCGAGGACCATTGCCAGGCCGAGCAGCGGGCGGACGCTCTGTCCAAAGAGCCACTCGAGAAGGATAAAGACCGCCAGTATATCAACCAGCCCCGAACTGATGATGAGCAGGCCGTTGGCGGCTGTGGGATGTTCGATCAGGTACTGGTTCAAGGGTGTGAACAAAAGGTGCATGCCATCGCCGATTCCGGAAGAGAGAGGCCGTTGGCCGATCAGGGCCTGGGTTCCAAACCAAGCCGCGACGCCGATTCCGGCCACGATCAGCCGCAGTGCAAAAAGCGTAGCCCTGCCGTCCCGCACAGTGTCAATCACCAGATGTAATCTGCTCTTGGTAGTAACCGCCATGGCGTTCTCCTGACGGCAGCAGCGAGTATCGTTCCGCGCGGACTCTGCGGCCGTCGCCCTCCTCTGCCAATCTACTTCCAGGGGAATCGAGAGCCGGCGCGGATGACAATATCAGCGCAAGTATTCCAATTCAACTGTGGGATATTCGGAGAGATCCGTTTCAGTCATCCGGGAATCAGCGTTTCACGCTTTGCGCGATGAAACCTTTGGTCAGCTCGCCGCCCGTCCTGAAAATGACATACTCGTCGGCGGGCAATTGCGCGCTCTGTGCTTTCACCGTGCTGAGCGCGTCGTTACCTGCAACCACCAGAACCATGTGCGCGGGGTCGAGCGGGTTCTCCGCGGCGAGAATCAGGGCTTCGCGTTCGCTGGCATGTACCTTTCCGTCGATCTTGAAAGCTGCGCCCTCGTAATCGAGACCAAGTTTGCCCACCCATAGATCCAGGGCGGAGTTGGCCTCCGGGCGGCCCACAAAGACCACATCGTGATGGCGCAGCATTTCCTCAGAGGCTTCAAAGTCCTTGTAGATGGGAACCTCGCTTTCGTAGTGATCCAGGAAGTGATTCTGCATCTGTTCGGCGGCGTAGCGGTTCGCACCGGCTTCGCGCTCCGTGCCGTAGACGATCACGGCCGAGGAGAGGCGGCGCCAGATTTCGTTGGTGAGGTAAGCGGGACCGGCAGGAGGGTCGACAGTTTCGAATCGAACCCCGGCCTTTTGGAGGAAAGATTCCGCCGTGACAGGCTTAGTCGTGTTAGCTGCGAAATAGTCATTCATCAGCTTGAGGAAAGCCTCGTCGCCCATTTTGCGGCGCAACGAATCCAGAAATAGCACTCCGCGAGTTTGCTCGCGACGGAGGTGGCTCAACGGCGTGTCAGGGATGAGTGCCAGGCCCCGCATAATGGTGCGTTGGGCATTCAGGGCTTCCTCTACATCGCCCGATTGGAGCACCCGCCGGTATTGGGCTGAACCGGCGACGAACCAGTCGTCGGCATCGGAGGCGGGCAGTACCCAACCCTTCCAGAGCCGGCCCTCGTACGACGGCGGGTCCGTCGCAGCGTTTGTCGGCGGAGGGTCGAGCGCTGCCGTAAGTCGAAGTTTTTCGTTTTGTTGAATTGTGGAGAGCAGGCTTGCCGAGGGCTCGGCGTCAAACAGGTAGTAGCCCGACGGGTACAGGCCATCATCGTTGGCGTAGTCCCATTTATGGGGCAGCCATTCTCGCTGGTTGGGTTTGCCGATCTCTGCCCAGACCATGAGGCGATTGGCCATATCGGCGGTGGTGACTTTGGCGTCCATGGTGATCGAGCTGACCAGTGGCGCGGTGCGGAAAGCCAGGAAGCCGAACTGCTCATCGATCTGGCCACGATACTTTCGATAAAGCTCCTGCCAGGCGAGGTCGCGCGGCCCCGGGGAATAAGGGATGAAATCAGGGTCGCCTTTGGGATCTGGGTAGTCCTCAAGGCGAACGTCGAGATCTTTGCCGTTGTTGTCGCCCCAGTAGAAGCCGGGTGTTCCGCCGAACCATTCGTTTTTGGAACTTCGCCAAAGCCGGGTGTGGTTCGTGCCGAGATCGTAGATGGCAATCTCGTTCGTTTTGGCGTCCCCCATAATCCATTCATTCGTGTAGAGGCCGTTGTTGCGAGTTCCGAGATAGCGCACCACATTGTCGATGTTGCTGCTGTATTGAATCGCCATGCGCGCGCGGAAGGCCACCGGCGTGCCCTGGGGGTTGAAGGGGGTCTGCTCGATCGTGGTTTCAGTGAGCACGATGCCCGCATCGTTCTGGTACCAATCCGTGCCGCTTTCGATGCCGCCGGGATAACTCTGGATGAGCATGCGATGGCCGGCGGCCGGCTTGATATCGAGCAGGACGTTGGTTTGCTCGGCGAGCGTCAGCGGCCACCAGGTGACATGTCCAATCACCATTTTGCCGTCGCGTGTGGCGGGCCCGGTGGCGGCAAACGAGCTGCAATGATCGACCGCGGCATCGTGCCTGGCGTAGGGCGGCGCATCAAAATCGAGGCCCTCCAGCCCCGTGGGCGTGGTGGCGACGGCGGAAGACAACTCGCCCATCTCGACCGTGGTGTTGGCCACGACGATGTCCAGCAAATCGATGCGCCGGTTCTGCCAGCGGGCGCCGGCGTCGGAAGCGCCTTCCGCGATGCCCCGCATCTCCTCCAATATTTCGCGGTCGAAGCCGCGTAGGAAAAGAGCGTTGGCGGTGGTGCGATAGTCGTCCCAGCGTTCCTTGGAGCCGAGCGACGCTGCGCACCGCTCCAGATACTCCGGAATCTCACGGGCCATGAGGTGCCCGTGCTGATAGCCGCGCTCGTAGGGTTGGCCTTCGATGTGGAGATAAATCCAACCGGCGGCGGGGTAGCGGTAAGCGGGGCCGAAAGTCTCGACGGCGTCCCGAACCGGCCATTCGTCACTCGAGGACTTCTCCTCCAGGCGCAGGCCTTCAAACCAGGCCTTGCCGCGAAATGATCCGCCATTGCCGACTGTGAGCAGGATATGGTCCTGGGCACTGCTGGCCACGAATCGAAGGGTGAGGCGCGTCCAGGGTTGAGTGCCGCCCAGTGAGGCTGAATGCACATCGAAGGGCATCGAGGCCATGGTCAGCGCCGCGCCAATAGCGATGGGAGAACGGTCGAGGTCACGCACCTCGAGGTTCTCGGTTCGCACCCAACCGCTCAATTCATACTCCTTGCCGATGCTGAGAGAGACGGGCGCCAAGCGCACACAGGCGTCCGGGGAGGAAACGTCGCGCTCCAGGCGAAGCGACTTATGCCCCTCGTGGAGCACCGCGGAGTCAGCCGCAGTCGAACCGCGAACCACCGTCCAGTCCTGGCTTGGCTTCTCAAACGAAGTCTGGAATACCGGTTCAGCGGCCTGCGCCAGCGTCGCCACGAGCAGACAGCATGCAAGACGGAACATCGCTTCCCTCCTGTGGAACTCCAATTCCTGCGGACAGGAATCTAATCCCTGTTTTGACGGTCTACAAAGCCCTAGGTAATTCTATCACCAACTGTTTGTCGAGGCGGGATCTCTATTGGGGCTGGTTTCGAAGGTCCAGCACTTCGCGCACCTTACGCGCCAGGGTTTCAGGCGTGAAGGGTTTTAGGAGATAAGATGGTCCGGCTTCCAGAGTGCTGTGGTGGACAGAAGTGTCCTCTGTCTGCCCTGACATATAGAGGACTTTCGACTCTGGCCGTGAGGCTTGCAAGCAGTTGGCTAACTCTTTAGCACCCGTCTGGGGCATCACCAGGTCAGTCAACAGCAGATGAATCGGTTGGGAACTCTGCTCGATGATCGCCAAAGCTTGGACGGGTCCGTGCGCTTCCAAGACCTTATAGCCAAGCGACTCGAGTGTCTTCCCGATGATGGACCGAACTCCGCGCTCTTCGACGACGAACAAAATAGTCTCCGATCCCGTGGGCAGGACGGGGCGTGGCCGAACTGGCTCCACCTTGGGCGCGGTCTCCCCAATGCCGGGAAGGTAGATCTTGAAGGCCGTACCCTGTCCGGGCGTGGTTTGAATCCAAATGTGGCCGCCGCTCTCTTTAATGACGCCGAAGACGGTTGCCAACCCTAATCCTGCCCCTTTGCCTGCTCTCTTTGCTGTGAAAGGAGGCTCGAAGGACGACGCTGGGGATTCGGTATCCGGCTTCGCGCCCATGGCGGCCACGGATACCATCACGTGCGGACCAGGACTGGCTCCGACGTGGGTTCGTGAATAAGCCTCATCCAGATAGACGTTGGCCGTTTCAATCGTGATTCTGCCGCCCTTGGGCATGGCGTCGCGCGCGTTCACGGTCAAATGCATGATCGCTTGCTCGATTTGTCCCCGGTCGGCCATCACCTGTCCCAAGTCTGCTTGTTGAATGGTCGCGAGTTCGATACCGTCGCCGACCAGAAGGCGGAGCATCTTCAAGGTGTCGGACACGACCAAGTTCAAGTCCAGGACCTCCGGGGCCAGGATTTGACCCCGGCTGAAGGAGAGCAATTGGCGGGTGAGTGCGGCCGCCCGTTCCGCAGCCTTGAGGATTTCCTCCACTGCACCCAGGCCTTCGGGATTCACGCGTCCCTGCAAAAGCTGTCCATAACCGGAAATGATGGCGAGCAGGTTATTCAATTCATGGACCACTCCCCCCGCCAGACGTCCGACCGCCTCCACCGTTTGCACCCACTTTAGCTGCTGTTCGAGTTGGCGGCGGGTTGTCGCGTCCTGTTGAGTGGCGATGAAATGGGTGACTTCTCCGTGAGGGTTGCACACCGGCGCAATGTGCATCTCCTCGGCGTAAAAACTCCCGTCCTTGCGCCGGTTGATGAGCTCACCGCGCCAGGACGCTCCGGTGAGAATGGTCTTCCACAGCTCGCGATAAAGCTCCGGATCGTGCTCGCCGGATTTCAGGAGCCGGGGATTCTGCCCCAAGGTCTCCTCGCGCGTGTACCCTGTAATGCGGGTGAATGCCGGATTGACGTATTCGATGTTGCCTCGGGCGTCGGTGATGACCACGGCTTCCGAAGATTGTTCGACGGCGCTGAAGAAGAGGTGCGGCAGGCTTTTGATCAAGGTCTCAGCAAGTACTTTGTCCTCTCGTCCTCCCATTGGCTCCAGACTCATACAACTCCTTCTAGCCAAACCTCGCGTTCCTGCTGTTTCAGTCCCAGGATTTCTCACGCGGTCCTGGAGCACTCGTCAGCAACGCGTCGTTGATTCACGAAGATTCCTTCTCTGTGCTCTCAACGCCCGCGAACAGCATAAAACACGGAGAGGCCCATTTTGGAAACTGCTCAACCGTGTTGTAACCCCATTACTCTAGTGATCGTCCCGTTTATCGGCTTCCGCCTGCGGGGCATTCGAATCAGGGCCAGGGCTCCGATGCTCTCGCTCAACGTGTTCCCCAAAGCTCTGGAGCAGTTCCGCCACAGCTTCCTTGGGCGGCTGATTGCCAGGTAGATAGAATGGCTGCAAGCAATGCGAACAAACATAATGCAGTGGTTGAGGACTATCTGAGCCACCGACGATGAGTTTCGGCTTTCCTTCCATGGTCGCCTTTTCCAGTGCGGGCATTGCCGCTTCCTTCCTGCCGATGCACCAAGAGTTGCCGTTCCGCTTTGAGTTGTGCCTGCCTGCAGGACTGCGGAGCGGGCCTACGAGGCCGCGGCTGGCTGTGTCGATACGATTGTGAATGTAGGTCATGCAGTCGCGCACTTTGGTTTTCAGGAGGAAAATGTAGAGCCACGAAACGACCAAGCACGCAACCGCGCCAATTAGAAACAACCGCTCCATCTCCCTGCTCTTTCTTAGGACGCCTGATGAGCTTCTTGCTCCGTTCCACTCGAGCCATTCTCGGCGGGCGCCGGGGGTTTGTGAATCAGCCCGCTCAGCGCTTCTCTGACTTCAGCGAATTCAGCCGACTTGTCGAAAAAGAATCGCGCCCCCAGCTGCAGGCATTTTCTGCGATATTGCGGGAAGGCGAAGTTGGTCAGGACGATTGTGATCGTCGCCAGTTTCTCTTTCCTCATGCCTTCGAGCACGTCAATGCCAGTTCCGTCCGGCATTCTGATGTCCAGGATCACCACCTCAGGGTCCAGATCGCGGAGTGCCTGCAAGGCCTCCGCACCCGTACGGGCGCGCCCAACAATTTCGACGCCGCTGATTTCACCGAGCGCTTGAACCAAACGCTGCACGAAAACCTCGGAGTCGTCAGCGATCAGAACTCTCATGAGTCGCCTCACGTATCAGTCTGCCCCATCCGCGGCAGGGACACCATCACCGAAAGCTGGATATTGGCGTCGAGCTAACTGGACTTCGCGTGTCATCATTTCTCTGACACGGCAACTGGAAACGGCAGGCGGCCTTGTAGGAACGCCCCATGGGCTTGCCCGGGGCAATCATATGAAAGCTGTCATCCTGAGCGGAGCGAAGGATCTCTGCGGTTGTTCATAAGTGGCGGAACAACGGGAAACTGCGGAGATCCTTCGCTCCGCTCAGGATGACAGGCGCTTAATTTTGGGCGGGAGAGGGGACGTGTCTGGCGGGCCGCGGCGAGATAGGCTCACTCTACCAAGCGGTTCTGGAAGGCGTAACGCATCAACTCCGCATTGGTGGTCATATTCATCTTCTCCAGAATCCGGGCCCGATAGGTGCTGATTGTAGCCACGCTCAGATGGAGCTCCTCGGCGATCTGGCTGATCGTCTTTCCCGAACCAATCATGCGCAGGACTTCAAATTCACGGTCGGAAAGAGCCTCGTGGGGCAAGCGCGCGTTGTCTTCACCCAGTTCCCAAGCCAGCTTTTCCGCCAGCGCCGGACTTATGTAGCGGCCGCCCGCCAGCACTTTGCGAATGGCCTTGATTAATTCTTCCGGCGCGCTGTCCTTGTTCATGTAGCCGGAAGCGCCCGCTTTGAGCACCCGCTTGCCGTATTGGCCTTCGGGATGCATGCTGAGAACCAGGACGGGCAGTTTCGGATGCGTGCGTTTCAAGTCGCTAAGAACGTCGATGCCGCTGCGCCCGGGCATGCTGACATCCAAAATCAGCAGATCCCAGGTTTGGCTCCGGACCTGAGCAAGAACCTGCTGGGCATTCTCCGCTTCTCCACAGACGGGATTCTCGAGTTCGCGCAACAGAATCTCGATCAGGCCCCGGCGCACGATGGCGTGGTCGTCAGCGATCAGAACCCTGAGCATGGACTTCCTCGCTACGCGCGGCGGACTTCGGGAATCCGAATCCTTACGGTCGTGCCTTGACCCGGCTCGCCCCTGATGGTGAGAGTGCCTCCCAACAGCAGGGCCCGCTCGCGCATTCCCAAAACTCCCAGCGAATTGGCGTTGGCCAGTTCATCCTCTCGGATCCCTCTGCCGTTGTCGTGGACGTCCAGCGTCAAATCGCCGTTTTCCTCGGCGAGGCGTATCTTCACCTCGCTGGCGCTCGCGTGCCGCGCCACATTGGTGAGCGTCTCCTGGAAGATGCGGAATACCGCCGTAGCCGTCTCCGAATCGACTGAGAACTGTTCGGTGGCCAAATCCAGGAGGCATTTCGTGCCGGTTCGGCTCTCAAACTCCTCTGCCGCCCATTCCACCGTGGCCGCCAACCCCAGGTCATCCAGCATACCGGGCCGCAATTCGGTAGAGATTCGGCGCACGCTCTCAATCGTCTCATCGACCAGACGCAAGAGAGGAGTGCCCTTTTCCGACAGGGGGCTGGGAGCGGTCGGCAGCCCGCGAACCAGCGAGCTCAGGTCCAGCTTGATGGCGGTTAAAGCCTGGCCCAGTTGGTCGTGGATTTCGCGCGCCACTCTCTTTCTTTCTTCTTCGCGGATGCTTTGGAGGCGCGCGGCCAGGGCCCGCAACTGATCGAAGGAGCGCTGGCGCTCTTCTTGCAAGCGCTGCCGAGCCAGCGCGCTGGCGAACATCTGGGCAACGAGTTGCAGCCGGTTCACGATTTCCTCCGGCCAGGCGTGCTCCGCTTGCGTCGAACTAAAGGCCAACGCTCCCACGGGCGGTCGTCCCTCCGCAGCCAGCCCGATCGTCAAGACTGACTTTACGCCATACTGGCTGTAGGTCTCGCGGTCGCGGGCAGCCTCCTCTGGCAATTGCGCCAAGGATGAGACGGCAACGACATTGCTCTTTCCAGACATGATCTGTTGGTGACTCCAGGGGAAGTACTCCCCGGCGTCCATCTGACGCACATCTGGAGCCGGTGGTCCTTCCGAGCTTCGATAATTGTAAGTTAACCTAAACAGCCCTGGAGCCTCCTCCGACGCCTGCCACAGCGTACACCCATCCAATCCCAAGCATTCGCAGACGCCGCGCAGTGCACCTTCCATCTCGCCGCCCAACCGTTGGGCCGCCACATCCGCAAATCGCGCCGACAGATCGGCTAACAGGGTTTCAAAGCGCAAGCGGTCTACCAATTCCCGGTCGGCACGCTTGCGCTCCGTGATGTCCGTCAGGAAGCCGACGCTGGCCTTGCCGTCCGAGAGCTCTACCATGGCGATTGCCACTTCCACGGGAAACGGGGAGCCGTCTTTACGCTGCCCGACCGCCTCATATCGCATGGGAACGGGTAGCCCGAGAGAACGCTGCCGGGCGCGTTCTTCCACCATCACCCGGCACTCTGCTGACCATTGTTCGCCGATGGAATGTCCGATGACCTCATCGACGCTTTGGAGGCCATACATTTCCAGGTACCGTTGGTTGACATACAAGGTCCGCCCGGACCGGCTGATGCTGATGGCCACCGGCGCCCTTTGTATGAGGGTGCGGAACCGCGCTTCGCTGGCTTCGAGCGCCTCCACGGCCCGTTTGCGCTCTGTGATGTCTTCCACCATGCCCACGCCGTACATGGGCTGCCCATCCGCGCCCCTGACCAGTGAAGCGGTCAAGTGCCCCCACACGATTTGCCCATCTTTCTTGATGAAGCGCTTCTCGATCTCGTATTTTTCACGTTTCCCTGACAGCAGTTCTTGGTACAGTCGCCAGTCACGTTCCCGGTCATCAAGGTGGGTAAACTCGGTGAAGGGCATGCGGCGCAGTTCTTCGCCGCTATAGCCGAACATTCTCTGGAGTGCAGGGTTCGAATTCATGGGCCGGCCTTGCATGTTCACCAAAGCGATGCCGATTCCGGCCGTCTCGAAAGTGGTGCGAAACAGCTCTTCGCTCTCGCGGAGCGACCTTTCCGTCCTCTTGCGGTCAGTGATATCCCGAACCAGTGCTAGCAGAAGAACGTCCTCCTCGATTCCCAAGCGGCCCAGAGTGATCTCCGCATCGAAGGTGGTACCGTCCAGGCGGAGAGCCCCCCACTCAAAGCAAAGCGTTTGGCCTTCGCGAGCTTGGTTCAATTTCTCGAGCGCTGCCTGGCGAGGATACGAACCGTCCGGTTGTTCTGGCGGGTAGCGTCCAGCCACTGACTGTCCCAAAATGTCGTCGCGGGTGCACCGATACATCTCGAGGGCCCTTTGATTGCAGTCGATGTAGGTGTCTCCGCGTATAAGGAAGATGGCATCGCCGGCAGTCTCGAACAGAACGCGATACCGGCGCTCGCTCTCCTTCAGGGCTTCCTCCACGCGTTTCCGCTCCGTCACGTCCCGCAACACGCCCCAAGCGCGGAGCAGATATCCCCCTTCCACGACGCCTAAATAGGTGTTCATAAAGTGGTGAACCTTGCCCAGGCGGTCTTTGGCGAAGAATTCGGCGTCCTCCAGCCGATAGCCGGAGCGAATGAAAGTCTTCAGGTTTGCGATGGAACGCGGATCGAAGGCCGTCAGATTCTTGACGCGCAGCCCAACCAGGTCTGAGGCGCGCTCGAACCCGAACATGCGAGCCATGGAGTCGTTGCATTCCGCCAGGTAGGCGAATTGCAGAACTTGGTCAACCTGCTCCTCGACCGGGAGTACCGTGGAGATGGGCTTCTCGGTTTCCATGCGCCAAATGGCTTCCGTGGTGTTGGCAACAAAAGCACGGTAGCGCTCCTCGGACGCCTCCACGTGACGTTTGAGATCCAACACCGCTTGCTGTTGTCGAAGTTTGTCCTGAAGGTCCCGCATCGCCTGGTGACGGTGCTGGATCAGGATGACGGAACCGAAGAGCAGGAGAGAGAGCGCCGCAGCCAGCCACTCCAACAGGGCTCGTTTGTGAAACTCGGCCAGCGCCTCGTCCGTGTCAACCTTGCGAGCAAGGCTTGCGCCCGCTGCGACGATAGGCCGGGCGACGCCGAAGACCCGAACGCCCCGATAATCGGTGAACTCGCCAAACTCCACATTGCGTTCGCAGGCTGCCTTCGATTCGAAGGCATTCCCGCCCAGTGGCTGCCGGAATAGTGGCCCCATTCCGAGCGCATTCGGTTGGGGCGAAAAGCCCGCAGCTTCGGCTTCGTCCCGCCATACGATCTCAGTTTCCGCGAATCGGTCGGGTTTGCTCCTTTCCGCGAAGAAGCGGGAAACCGCCGTCCTCGGCTCTGAGATCATGACCGCGGCCCCGACCACAGGGTGGGGAGTTTGAGAAGCGCTCGATGCTTCCCCTCCCGCCGAAATCGGAACGGCCATGTTGATCAAGACGCGCTCAGGCCGCGGGTAAGACGCAACGACGCTATAGGCTCGAGTGGTCTGGGCCTCACGGCAGACCCTCTTGACGCCCTGCCTGGCTTCCGGTGGGACGCCGACCTGTGCCAGGATCCGGCACTCAGTATCAGCAATGGCTCCGCCCAGGAAGCCGTTAATGCGCGCCATCTTATCGATCGCACGTTCAACTTCTCGCTGGGTTGCCTCCGCCTTCTCCCCGCTGACACTCTCGTTAACCATGCGAATCGTAGCGGAATTGCTGGCAATGGCCTCGGTGTCCGTTCGTCTCTCGAGAAGCCAGAGGGTTTCGACGCTGGTCTGTTCGTCCGCGGAGTTGGATAGATTCGAATCCCAGTAGGTCAAGGTGTCTTGGTAGGCGGCGCGCAAGTCGTACCAGAGAAAGCCGAGGACGACCAGAACCACCAGCATGAAGATCCAGAGGTGCACCGGCACGCGGCCCGGACCGGGACCTCGTGCGGGACGGTCGTTATCGGGAGAACTGGGAGGCAGGGTCGATTGAGGCAATTCGTCAGTTTGCCCCATATGCACCGCCGTCAATTCACTGAGCATTGCTGGCGATCTTCCGGTTTCACGTGAAGTCGCCAGTTTCACCCTTGGGTTATTCATTGTACACATCACAGGCCGGTTTTCAAGTTGACCCGTGCTTTTGTTGATACCTGCGGCGCCGAGACTGAACCCGCACCCAGAACTCAGAAGGTGGGGAAGAATCGGCGGGCAGGTCATCCCCGCTCATATCACTCGTTGAGAATTCCAGTAGGGGCAGCCATGGCGTGCCCCTACGGTGGTTCTTCATACCTCCCGACCGAGCGACGTAAAGTCGCCCTTTCGTAGAACTGACCTCCCACCGGTTTTTTCGTGACAACCCGACCAAAAAGTGCTATGTTAGCCTTGCAGTTTGTTGTTGTAATTCCGACGAGTATCGCAAGATCTCCAAGGGCAGTTGCCTTGGAGCTTGCGGCTAGTGGCGTTACAGCGGATCGTCGGGCGTACCCGCCGTTGCCGTCTCCACAAATTGCAATCTCAATCCAATAAGGACAAATCGCAGCATGAAAGAACAAGGTACAGTGAAGTGGTTCAACGCCGCAAAAGGCTACGGGTTCATCCAGCGTGAAAGCGGAGAGGACGTATTCGTTCATTTCTCGTCAATTGTGGGCAACGGATACCGGTCATTAGAGGAAGGCGCAAGGGTCAGCTTCGAAGTGAAGACCGGCCCTAAAGGGTTGCAAGCCGCGAACGTCGAGCGCGTGTAACTCATCCGGCACGCCGCCCCCGCCGGCGCCTCACTGCGGGGAAACATTCTCACCTGACGACCCGAGCAGGGTTCCTGCTCGCCGACTTAAAAGACCTCCAGTCTTGAGGGTGAAGTGTGCGCATCGGAGTTGTAGATGCGGCCCTGATGGAGCACAGGGGCAGCCAAGAGCGATGCCCCTGCCTCATGTACCCTCCACCAGGTTTTGGCACTCCCGAGGCGCGGTTTGCCTTGGGCTTTCGCGCCAGCCTCTCAAAGGCCCGCTTGAATTGAGAATTCTCGGGGCTGAGGGTATAGGCGATACGGTATTCCCCCAGCGCTTCGTCTCGATCACCTTGCTTTTCCAGCCAATAAGCCAGTGAATAATGGAGTTGGGGATTGTTCGGGTCAAGCCCGGACCATCCTACCCTCCTTCCGGGCGCACTTGCGTGCGGTACGCCCCCTTGAGAATGCGGAGAGATTATACTCTCGCATGTCAACACGCAATCTGCTGAGGGCAGTGTCCCAGTTCGAGGTGGCACGGGCGTCTCGCCTGTGGTGGCGGGAGCGTCCCGCTCCCGCGCGCGGGCATAGCCTGTCCTGAGCACTGCGAGGGAATGCCCGCGCCACAGCGGGCGAGACGCCCGCACCACACGGTCAGGCCACAGTAATCCCGACTCGTGCATCGCCCGTCTGCTGCTCCGAAGGCGCAGGAACTTCCCGCTGGCCGGCGGCCGAAGTAAGCGATCCTTTGTTTTCATCAACATTCCCGGATCGGTCGTCGATTTTTGCGTCGCACGCGGGGCGCTCACCGCAGGGGCGGCCCTTTTGTCCGCCCGCTTCCTCGGTCTGGGCACCCACAAGGGGTGCCCTTACGTCTTTGG
>Ga0187864_10000656_pt1 | contig 37220 bp, 31 predicted proteins | sample June2016WEW_11_4_FD_132985 | JGI IMG/M metagenome (GOLD analysis project Ga0187864, IMG submission 132985) | Peatland microbial communities from SPRUCE experiment site at the Marcell Experimental Forest, Minnesota, USA - June2016WEW_11_40 | ecosystem: Environmental > Terrestrial > Soil >...
GTTCTGGAGAATCAGGGAATGTAGGGGCGGCCCTGGTGGCCGCCCAGGGCAACCACAAGGGTTGCCCCTAGGCGTTCAGTGAGCGAGGTGAAGATGCATTTACGCGCAAATGCTCGGCGAACGATGTTGTTTCTTGCCTTTTCGTTTTTGCTGATGTGCTCACTTTATGTTCGTCACCCAGGTAGGGGCACGCCATGGCGTGCCCGTACAGGGGTGGTGCAAGCGGCTGACCAAGCTGCTGACCCTCGGCTGAAACCGGCCTACCGGTTTGAAAAGGGTGGTTGGATTTACGTTCACCTGGAGGGAACGCCGGGCGAGATCGGCTTCCAGCATGGCTACCTGCTGGCCCCTGAAATCGCCGATGCGTTTGAAGCTATCAAGCTGTTGGACACGCATGATACCCGGAAGGGTTGGGATTTCTTCCGCCAGAGTGCGCACGACATGCTTTGGCCGCACATTGACCAGGAGTACCAGGAGGAGCTTGCGGGAATCGTGGAGGGCGTAAAGGCGCGCGGCGTCTCCATGGATCTCGATGACGTGGTGGCGCTGAATGCCTTCGAAGAACTCCCGGACTATTATGTGCCCTGGTACAACTCACAGCACAAAGTGGCGGGCGCTCCACGCCTGGTGAGTCCAGGGAATTGCAGCGCTTTCGTGGCGACCGGCAGTTACACGCGCGGCCACAAGATCGTGATCGCCCACAACAACTGGACCAGCTATCTGGATGGGGAGCGATGGCGGATCATTTTTGATATCGCGCCGCAACAAGGTTTTGGAATTCTGATGGACGGCTTTCCCGGCGTCATTACCAGCGACGATGATTTCGGCGTGAACTCGAGCGGCATTATGGTGACGGAAACGACGATTACGCAATTCGCCGGCTGGAACCCGAATGGCAAGCCGGAGTTCATGCGCTCGCGCAAGGCGCTGCAATACGCCGCCTCGATTGACGACTATAGCCGCATCATGTTGGACGGCAACAACGGCGGCTACGCCAACGATTGGCTGCTCGGCGATAACAAGACCGGTGAGATCGCCCAGTTCGAGCTGGGGTTACAGGCGTACCGGATCTGGCGCACGAAGAATGGCTATTTCGTGGGATCGAATTTCGCCCGCGACCCGGAGGTTATCGCCAAAGACACCAACTTCGATCCCACGAAGTTCGACACCTCGCCGAACGCACGCCGCGTCCGCTGGGAGCAGTTGATGAAGGGAGCAAAGGGCAAGATCGACGTCAGCATGGCGGAGAGCTTCATGGCTGATCACTACGATTCCTACGAGAAGAAAGCGGACGCCAACGAACGAGCCCTGTGCGGGCACGCGGATACTTCTGCGCGCGGGATCGAGGTTTGGGAATGGCCGCCTTATTTTCCCGGCGGCGCAGTACAGGGAAAAGCCATGGACGGCACGATGGCTAAGGCGATGAGCTTCTACGCCCACGTGGGACACCCGTGCGGCGATGACTTTCTCGCTGCGCCTTTTCTTAAAGAGCACCCTCAATTCGCGTGGCAGGCGCCGCTGCTGCGTGATATGAAGGCCGGCCCTTGGACGCTGTTTAAGGCGGGGCAAAAAGAACCGTAGCAACACGATGTCAGACTGGCAGGCCGTCCTCTTTCAAGGCTGCAACATAGCCCTCGATAGCTTCCTTGACATTCTCGATTGCTTCTTCGCGCGTCTTCCCCTGGCTGATGCAACCCGGGAGGCTTGGACACTCGACGACCCAGTAGCCGTCCTCACCTGGGTAGATAATAACCTGTCGCATGTTATCTCCAATTAAACCTCAGCCGCCATGGCATGCCGCCGCTTTTCATAGAGCGGAAACTTCTCGGTCAGGGCTTCGACCTGGGGGCGGATGCGCTGCTGGACTGAGTCATCGTCGATGTGGTGCAGCACTTCCGAAATCCATCCCGCGATGACTTCCATCTCCGGTTCCTTTAGACCTCGAGTGGTGACCGCGGGGGTTCCGATACGGATTCCGCTGGCGACCGCGGGCGGGTTGGTGTCGAAGGGAATGGCGTTTTTGTTGACGGTGATGCCGGCGTTGCCCAAAGCCTTTTCGGCCTGCTTGCCGGTCACGTTTTGCGAGAACACATCGACCAGCATCAGGTGGGTATCCGTTCCGCCCGAGACGATGCGGAAGCCTTCGCGCGCCAGGCTCTCAGCCATCACGCGAGCATTGCGCACGATCTGTTGCTGATACTCGCGGAAGGCCGGCTCGAGAGCTTCCTTAAAGCAGACGGCTTTGGCGGCGATCACGTGCATCAGGGGGCCGCCCTGGATGCCGGGGAAAACGATTTTATCCAGATCCTTGGCATGCTGCGCCTTGGAGAAGACTGCGCCGCCGCGCGGACCGCGCAAGGTTTTGTGGGTCGTGGTGGTGACGAAGTCGGCGTGCGGGAAAGGACTGGGGTGGAGGCCCGCCGCAATAAGTCCGGCGATGTGCGCCATATCCACCATCAGCAAGGCGCCACTTTGTTTGGCGATGGAGCCGAATCGGGCGAAGTCCAGCACGCGGGGATAGGCGCTGGCCCCGGCCACGATCAGCCGCGGCTTGTGTTCCTGGGCCAGGCGCTCGACCTCGTCATAGTCAATCGTCTCGGTGTCCTTGCGCACGCCGTAAGAAACGATCTTGTACATCTTGCCGGAGAAATTCAGCGGGTGTCCGTGGGTGAGGTGTCCGCCGTGCGCGAGGCTCATGCCGAGCAAGGTGTCGCCGGGCTTGAGCACGGTCATATAAACGGCCTGGTTGGCCTGGCTGCCGGAGTGCGCTTGTACGTTGGCGTGTTCCGCTCCGAAAAGTTTCTTAGCGCGCTCGATGGCCAGTGTTTCGGCCACGTCCACAAATTCGCACCCGCCGTAATAGCGATGGCCCGGCAAGCCCTCGGCGTACTTGTTCGTCATCACGGAGCCGAGCGCTTCGAGCACCGCTTCACTGACGAAGTTTTCCGAGGCAATCAGTTCGAGAGTCCGCGCCTGGCGGTCGACCTCCTGGTCGAGGGCCTGGGCGATTTCCGGGTCAACCTCGCGCAAGGGAAGGGTATGGTTCATGGTTGCTTCTCCGAGTGATATCGTTGATCAATAGCTTGGATTTTCTGCAGGCGGCGCTGGTGGCGGCCTCCCTCGAAGGGTGTAGCGAGCCAGGCGTCAACGACCTGACGCATGGTGGCGGCGTCGATCATGCGCGCCCCCATGGTGAGGACGTTGGCATCGTTGTGCTCACGCGCCATACGCGCCGAAAGCGTGTCGTTGGCCGCCACGGCGCGAATGCCGGGAACCTTGTTGGCAGCCAGCATCATCCCGATGCCTGTCCCGCACACCAGCACCCCGCAGCCAGCCTGATTCGCCGCCACCTTTCCGGCAACCTTCTCCGCAAAGTCGGGATAGTCGACAGGCTGTGTGTCGGACGGACCGCAGTCTTCAACCTCTGCGCCTTGGCTTCTCAGGTACTCGATGACCTGCTGCTTCAAAGCAAAGCCGACATGGTCCGCCGCTACGACGATCTTCATCTTTTTGTCACGCTGCCGTCCCCGAACCTCATGGGAGCATAGGCTTACGCCCAGCACTCCCTAGGAGATTTTACAGAAGCAGGCGTAAATAGGGAATAGAGAATCATGCAGTCGAAGAGTCGAGAAGTCCAGGAGTCGAGAAGAAGACTTCCGCGTGCTGGCTCTCTATCGCTCGACTTTTTGACCTTATCCTTTGTTTTCATAGACATTCTCGCTTTGTTCCGTCGTTTTCGTCATTACACACCCGGTTTCACGCCAAGGCGCGAAGGTCGCAAAGGCCGCAAAGTCCCACCACCCCCAAACCCCTCCCCCTCCGAGGAGGGGCGCCTGGGGAAATTCCCCTCCTTGGACAAGGAGGGGCCGGGGTGGTTGATTTCTGCACCGACCCTTTGTTTTCATAGACATTCTCGCTTTGTTCCGGCATTTCTTGTAGCGCCGACCTTCAGTGTCGGCATTCTTGGCTCACGATCCAGCCACGCCTGCTGACCTAAAGGTCAGCGCTACGCCAGCTCACCACGATTTGTTTACCTCTTCCTTTGTTTTCATAGACATTCTCGCTTTGTTCCGTGAATTCTGCAGTCGAGGGGTCGGGAAGCCAGCCCCGTGTCCTGCCTCTCCATCGCTCGACATATTGACCTCCCCCTTTGTTTTCATAGACATTCTCGCTTTGTTCCGTGAATTCTGCAGTCGAAGAGTCGAGAAGCGGACTTCCCAAGTCTCGAGGTGCTGTGGGAATCTGAGCCGGTCATTACGAGCCGTGGTTCGACTTTTTGACTCCTCGACTCTTGCACTCCTCAAATCTTGAACCCCTTGCGGCCGGCCCCGGAATAGCCTCCCCGGAGCGGGTGTTTGCACACACCAACCATAGTAGGCTATCATTATCGCGCGCCGGGGTCAAGGAAAAAGCAGGGAAGGGCAACGCCCGGGGTCCGGGCGGGGCTCTACTCGGAGCGAAGTGCCTGAAGCGGATCGGCGTGGGCGGCGCGAAGCGCCGGGACAAGCGCCGCGCCGGCTGCGATGGCACAGAGCAGCACCGGGACGGCGGCGAAGGTGACGGCGTCGTACGGGGAGATGCCCTTCACCTGGGAAGCGATAAGCCGCATCAAGGCGCAAGATGCTCCTGCGCCAAGAATCAGCCCGAGAGCGGTGAGGGAAAGCGCCTGGCCCACAATGCGACCGACAACCCTGGCCGGTTCCGCGCCAAGCGCCATGCGAATGCCGATTTCGCGTTTTCTCCGCGCTACGCTGTAGGCGACCACACCGTACAAGCCAATGGAGGTCACAATGGCCGCGAGAATCGCGAATGAGGCGATGAGGGCGGCGGCGAGCCGTTGCGGCGCGAGCGACATCTTCACGTGTTCTTGGCCGGTGTGGACACCGTACAGCGGCATTCCGGGAAAGGACTCCTGCCATCTATGTTCGATCTCGTGCCTCAGTTCCTGCGGCGCCACGCGCGGACGGGCGATCAGGTTGGTGATCGGCCAATGCCACTGCCAGGCTGCAAAATAGACGTACGGTTGCGCATGTTCCCAAACGGAAACGTACTTCGAATCGCGGGCCAGCCCAACAACCTGGACCGTATTCTGCCTTCCGGGTTGGCTCTCGACCAGTAAAGTGCGGCCGAGCGGGCTTGCGCCGGGCCACAGCCGCGCGGCGAGAGTTTGGTTGGCGATTGCGATCTTGGGCGAATCTTCCCGATCGGCCCAAGTGAAGTCGCGCCCGGCCAGAATTGTGATGCCCAGGGTGTGAAAATAGTCGGGGCCGACCATGTTGTAGGCAACTTGCAATGGTTCGGGGGACCGGCTCTCGGCGTCCGTGACGCGCAGGGTCGACTGCATTGTGGTCAGTGGCACATCCCACGCGACCGTTGCGGTTTGAACGCCAGGCAGGGTGAGCGTTTGCCGCAATGCGTCTTGCTCGCCTTGCCAGGTGTCGGTTTGTGTGGAGGGATCGAAACCCATGATGAGAAGCTGATCAGGGTGAAAACCCAGATCGACCGAGTAGGCCTTCAGCAGGCTTCGGGTAAAGATGCCGCCTACGACCAACAGGGCCATTGAAAAGCCGACCTGCGCCACCACCAGGAAATGCCGAAGCCAATCTCCGCGATCGCCGCGCGAAGGGTTATTGCCGGTTTCCTTCAGCGCAGGGACAAGATCGGGGCGGCTAGCCTGGAGCGCAGGCACGAGGCCAAACAGAACGATGGTGATGAGGGAAGCCGCGGCGCAGAAAAGCAACACCCGCGACCCAATGCTGGGGTGTAGGGCGAGTGGAAGGCCAAAGGCGCCGGGGAAGCCCGACAACACTCGGGCGAGGATAACGGCAATTAACAGTGCCGCAGAAAAACTGCCGACGACCAACAGGAAGCTTTCAGACAATAATTGGCGGATCAGGGCCGCTCGCCTTGCTCCGAGCGCAATACGAACCGCCATCTCACGGCGGCGGGCAACCGCGCGCTCGAGAAGCAGATTGGAGACGTTGGCGCAGGCTAGCAGAAGCAGCAGGGCCGCACTGGCGCTGAACGCAACGAGTAATTGCGTGACGGAAGACCGGTAGGCTGGCCAGAACTTGGAGCGGGCGGCTGAAAACGCGGCGACGGTGACGTCCCGGTTGGTGGCAGGTTCGGTTTGAGCGAGGTTGCCGGCAATCCGCCGCAGGTCCGCCTCTGCCTGGGAAACGCTCACGCCCGCCCGCAAGCGGCCGAACATGACGAGCCAGCGAGCCGATCGCAGGTGAAAGATGTGCCTTTGCTCGAATCTCGGCAGCACCAGGGGCACGGCGCTGAACGGGATCCAGGCCTGCGGCGGATCGCCCCAGTTCAGGTTGACTCCGCGGTAGCGTGCGGGAACGATCCCGATCACTGTCAAGTGAGAGCCTTCGAGGGTAACCGTCTTCCCGATGAGACTGTCGTCCCCGCCAAAACGTTGGCGCCAGAGTTCTTCGCTCAGCATGACCGCAGGTGCTTCCTCAGCGGCGAAGGTGCGTCCGAGGAACGGTGGGAGTTCGAGCATGGAGAAATAGTTCCCACTGACGGCCTCGACGGAAATACGCTCAGTGCTGTCCCCGACGATAAGGTTGAGTGGCAGCCGAACATAGGCGGAGAATTGCTGAAAGGAGCGGTTCTGCTTGCTGAGATCTTCGAAGTCCGGATAAGAAGTCGAAATGTAATGCGAGGTCTTCTTGTCGAAGCTGTAGACGGCCACAAGCTGCTGCGGCTCCGGTAGAGGCAGCGGGCTCAGAAGCGCCTCGTCCGCGACATTGAAGATTGCAGTGGCCGCGCCGATTCCCAGCGCCAGGGTCAGCAGGGCAGTAGCGGTGAAGGCGGGATTCCGCCGCAACATGCGTACCCCAAAGCGCAGATCTGCTATGCACTCATACATAAATTGGCACCTCCCTGCTGAGCTCTCATGAGGTTCGCCTGTCTCCTTCTCCGTGCACTCCGTGGACAAAAAGAGACTAATCACAGAGGCCACGGAGCGCCTCCGTGCGCTCTGTGTTTAAACGCCAGAAGCGCAGAGGGCACGGAGAAGTTCGGCTTGCATGAATACCGCGGCGCACCTGTCGAAAAATCAGCCCTGCGCCAGTAGGCCGCCATCGACGGCAAGCCAGGTTCCAGTGATGTAAGAAGCATCGCTGGACGCGAGAAAGCGGACCCCTTTGGCAATGTCCTCGGGGGTGGCAAAACGGTGCAACGGAATGCTGGCGAGAATCCGAGGTTCGTCCTCGGGGCAGTTGCGCAGGTGATAACGCAAGAGCGGCGAATCGGTGGCGCCTGGAATGATGCAGTTGACGCGGATTCCGTAAGGAGCGCAGTCGAGTGCGGCGGCGCGCATGAAGGCCAGCAGGCCCCCCTTGGTGGCGGCGTAGGCGGTGTAGTTCGGATAAGTCTGAAAAGCGTGCCCAGAGGAACAGATTACGATACATCCCTGCTTCTGTTCACGCATCACGGGGATGACATGCCTGCAGCAAAGGAACGCGCCCTTCAGATTCACGTTGATGGTCTGGTCCCAGTCCGCGTCGCTGGTTTCAGCCAGGGGTTTGTTAATCTGAACGGCGGCGTTGGCGAATAGGACATCGATTCTTCCCCAGCGTTCCACAATCGACTTGATGGCCGGCTGGACTTCGGCTGATTTGCTGACGTCGGCCTTAACGAAAAAGCTCTCGCCTCCCGCCGCCTGGATCTGATTCGAGGTTTCCAGTGAGTTCGAGTCGTTCCAATCCAGCACGGCTACACGCGATTTCTCGCGCGCAAAGAGTAAGGCGGTGCCGTATCCGATGCCGGACCCCCCGCCGGTGATAACGATGACCTTTCCGGCAAATTCGCCCATGTCGGCCTCCGTGAAGGAACTGCCATCTTTGTATCCTGCACACTCTACCTCAGCACGGGGCATTGCAGGCGAGATTTTTCACGCCCGACGGGTCTGGAAAGTCCTCCCTCGCTTTCTTACGATCCGCCTTTCCGCAAAGTTGGCTGGGCTCCAGGGCTGAAACCAAATCGTTAGCCCTCTCCCTGGGGAGAGGGTGTCCGGGGACGGCGCCTTCATCAGCCGTCCTCGGACGGGTGAGGGGACCCTCAAACGGCCGTGGCAACAAACCCGGGTATCACATGGTGCCTTTGCAGGGTGTGCGGTTCGCGCGTGAACTTACATTGCACAATGGTTTTATTTATGCGGATGTTGGCAAATCAGGCTAAACTGCACCTTGCACTCGTTTCGCTACCTCAAAGAATGATTGTGACAGCCGCGAATGAAGGTGCGCACCTGTCAGCCGAAATGACCCCTCACCCGTCGCGCGATGGCTGATGAAGGCGCCGCCGCGCGACACCCTCTCCCCAAGGGAGAGGGTTAGGTCCGCGCGGGGGTATGGGCGAGCGCGGGGCGCTTGTGGCGCACATGACATGAAAGGATGGTCTGCCGTTTCCATGAAGATCACAGACATCAAAACCTACCTGGTCGGCAATCCTTGGAAGAACTGGTTGTTTGTACAAGTAGAGACAGATGAGGGAATACAGGGGATTGGAGAAGGCACCCTGGGTCATTTGTCGCGGACGATCGAGACCGCCATTCACGAACTGAAGGGGCAGATTCTGGGGCTCGAGGTGTTTCAGATTGAGATGTTGCTGCAACGATTCGTGCGGGACATCTATTCGGACGGTGGCCAGATTCTGATGTGCGCTGCCTCGGCCATCGAGATCGCGTGCTGGGACATTATCGGGAAAGCCCTGGGCCAGCCGATCTACAACCTGCTGGGCGGGCGCTATCATGATAAGATTCGCGCCTACGCCAACGGCTGGTATCGCTGTCCGCGCACGCCTGAGGACTTCGCGAAAGCGGCCAAGCGGGTGGTCGCACTAGGCTACACGGCGATGAAGTTCGATCCCTTCGGCGCGGAGTGGAGGAAACCGCATCCGGCCGAGTTGGACCTGGCGATTGACATTGTCAATGCAGTTCGTGAGGCGGTGGGTCCGAGCGTCGATTTGGCCGTCGAGGCTCACTCACGTTTCAGCGTGGAAACAGCCATCAGTGTGGGAAAGCGCCTCGAGGTGTCCGCCCCCGCCTGGTACGAAGACCCGGTTCCGCACGGAAATATCCATGCCAGCATCGAGGTGGCGCGCCACATCAACGTGCCCGTAGGAACGGGGGAAAGTCTCGCTTCCAAGCAGCAGTTTGCAGAATTGTTACGCGAGGACGCTATCAATGTGATTACGGTTGAACCGCTGCACGTGGGCGGAATCCTCGCCACGCGCAAGATTGCCGACATGGTGGACGCGCACTACGGCGTGATACTCCCGCACAGCGCGCAAGGGCCCATCTGCACGCTGGCTAATCTCCAGATCGATGCCTGTACTCCGAACTTCTATTTGCAAGAATACTTCGACCAGTTCAATGAGCCGTGGGAGAAGGATCTGCTCACCTGGACGCCCAAACTGGTCGGAGGTTACTTGGAGCTTCCCACGTCTCCAGGGCTGGGCGCTGAACTGAACTTGGAAGAGGTGAAGAAACACCCGTACGTCGAAACCGGACGCATGTTTCTTTTCGAGCCGGATTGGCATTTCCGGCAGGCTAAGCAGCCGGAGACATAACGCGCTGACCGAGAGCGGCGCGGACGCCGGGCGCCTGCCCACGGGCGGCCACAGGGGCCGCCCGTACGACCGTTGGACCCGAGGGTTTCCCATGCTCATGAGACTCGGTTGGCTCGATTTCGCCGTCATCATCACTTACTTCGTTGTCGTGCTCGGTGTGGGCTATTGGCTCAAAGACAAGATGAAAACCTCGTCGGATTTCCTCCTGTCGAACCGCTCCTTTTCGCACTGGATCACGGGCATCGCTTTTATGTCGGCAAACCTGGGAGCCCTGGAGGTGATGGGCCATACCGCCAACGGCGCGAAGTATGGCATGAGAACCAACAATTGGTACTGGATCGGCGCCATCCCAGCCATGGTCTTTCTCGGCTTGTTCATGGTCCGCTACTACTACGCGAACGGCCTGCGCAGCGTTCCTGAGTATTTGCGCATGCGCTATGATCACCGCGCCCACATCCTCAATGCTTTCAGCTTCGCCATTGTCACGGTGCTCATGTCGGGAATTGATATGTTCGCTTTTGCGGTGGTTTTTCGCAGCATGCTGGGCTGGCCCTTCACCGCCAGCGTGCTGCTGGCCAGCGGGGTGGTGCTGGTCTTTGTTTTTTGGGGCGGCCTCTCGTCCTCGATTTACAACGAGTTCCTTCAGTTCTTCCTGATTGTCATTGGGTTCCTCCCTCTGACTTTCCTGGGTCTGCACGAGGTGGGCGGCTGGAGCGGGTTGGTGGCGAAGTTGCCGGAGCAATACCTGCACACTTGGAAGGGGATGGGCGGCCCCGGAGATCCGCTGGGCGTACCCTGGTGGGTGATGGTGGTGGGCCTCGGACTGTGCGCGGCGCCGGCGTACTGGTGTACCGACTTCCTGCTGGTGCAGCGTGCCCTGGCTGCCAAGGATTTGGCGTCGTCGAGAAAGACGCCGCTCGTGGCGGCCGTTCCCAAAATGCTGTTTCCGGCCATTGTCACGGTGCAGGGAATGCTTGCCCTGGCTGTGGCCCCGTCGATCGTCAAGCACGATTACAACCTGGCTTTGCCGACGCTCATGGGACGTTACTATCACAGCGGCATGCTGGGGTTGGGTCTGACGGCGCTTCTGGCCAGCTTCATGTCCGGAATGGCCGGCAACATTACGGCCTTCAACACGGTCTTCACTTACGACATTTACCAGACCTACTTCGTCAAGAACCGCCCCGACCGGCATTATCTCAAAGTAGGGAAAATGGCCACGGTGGTGGGCGCCTGCTTTGCCTGCGCGTCGTCGTACATCGTACTTTATTTCAATAACCTGATGGACTACATGCAACTCATCGGGATTTTGTTCATTTCGCCGTTTTTCATCGTCTTCTTCCTCGGCATGTTCTGGAAGCGCCCCTCCGCTACGGCAGGGTTCTACGGAATGGCTGCGGGACTTTCCGGGGCGGCCCTGGAGTACGTGCTTTACCGGCTGGGCGTGCTGAGGTTTACCTCCCCGATGGCGTCGAATATCTGGACGGCGGTGTGGGGGCTTGCCGCAGGCTTGGTGGTGACGGTTGTTCTTAGCTTTGTGACCGAAGCGCCGCAAGCGGAAAAACTCAAAGGCCTGGTTTATTCGCGAGCGATGAAGCAGAAGGAGCCGGCGCCCTGGTTCCGCAGGCCTGTGTTTTATGCGGCGATTGTATTGGCGGTGTTCGTTGCGCTCAATATCAAGTTTTTCTGACCATTTGTGATTGGTGATTGGTGATCGACATGGACCAGAGTGTGCGTCGCTGTGAGCGGCAACCCAAGCATCTCTCGCATAGGGAACGCGCTCAGCACAACGGGAGTGAGGTAGATCGAATATGGTGAATCGCCGGAGATTTGTGGCTACGTTGGGCGGATGCGTGGTTTTGCCCGCCGCGTCGCTGGCGCTGCACGGCTCCGAAACGAATGGGGACACGCCTTCAGCGGGGCCACGGTCCCGCGTCGACTTAAACGGACAATGGGAGCGCCGGATCGACGGGGAGTTGTATGATCTCGTGCAAGTGCCCTCCTCGCTGCGCCCGTCGGGGAACTACCGGCTGAAACGTGAGTTCCTGCTGCCCGAACTTTCCACGCACGAGCGGGCAATTCTGCACTTCGACGCCATCACCTATTTCGGCCGGGCGTTTGTGAATGGCGCGGAAATCGGCGTCATGGGGCCCTACGTACCCTTCGAGTTTGAGTTCACGCCGCAGGCCAAGAAGGGCGCCAACATTGTGGAAGTGGCGATCGCTGACCTTACGCCGGAGCCGGGCGGCGCCGGCAAAGACGAACTGGCGTTGGGCGTGAATCCGGGTTGGGAAGCTTACGGCGGAATCATCCGGGACGTCTACGCTGAAGTGCGCCCGGCAGCTTTCGTAGACAATGTGCGTTTCGGGTACAAGCTCGAGCCGGGTTATGCCAAGGCGGCCTGCAAAGCGCAGGTGATGGTGTCAGCATCCAGCGAGACCTCAGCCCGCGTTGAGGTGGCTCTGCTGCGCTTGGGGTCGGAAGTGGCGCGAGCGGAAAAGGCTGTGTCGATCCCGTCCGGTGCAAGCGGGGTTGAATTGGAGTTTGAGATCACGGCGCCGGTGTTGTGGTCGCCTGAAGAACCGAATCTCTACGAGCTGCGTGCAACCTTGAAAAGCGATCATGGCATGGACCGCTGGAGTTGCCGGACGGGATTCCGTGAGGTGGCGGCGCGTGGGCCGGATTTTCTTCTCAACGGCCAGCGGCTGGTGCTCAAGGGAGTCTGCCGGCACGACATGTGGAAAGAGCAGGGTTTCACCCTCACGCACCGCCAGATGGAGCAGGACATGCGGATGATCAAGGCCCTGGGCGCGAATTTCATCCGCCAGGTCCATTACCCACACCACCGACACATGGTGGAATTGGCGGATGAGTTGGGCTTGCTGGTGAGCGAGGAGCCAGGCTACTGGGGAATGAATTTTTCGAAGATGCCGCGTTCGATGATCGAATTGGGCTACCGGACCATGGAAAGAGTCGTGCAGCGCGATTGGAACTCGCCGTCCGTATTTGCCTGGCTGCTCGCCAATGAATGCGAATACACGGTGGAATACCTGCGCGAGGGCAAAGCGCGCTGCAATCGGCTCGATCCCATCGGACGCTTTGTTTCTGCGGCCAACAGCATGCCCAAGGAGAAGGCGAAGCCCATTTTCGAAGCAGCCGGAATGGACTTCTTCGATCAGCATCCTTACACCTACGACGTCGAAGACTTCAAAAGAGAAGCCGATTTCGACGGCCCGGCTCGTCCGTTGACCTTTACGGAGTGGGGCGGCAAAGCGATTGGTCAGTCGCAGGTGGTTATGCAGGGTAGCGTCGATCGGCTGCTTGATCTCGTCGATTCGGGGCAACTCGCTGGCCACGTTTTCTGGAGCTGGCAGGACCTGCGGCAGTATAGCCGAATCGATTGGGAGATGCGGGACGGCATCCTGGAGTCGGGCGTTGTCACTGAGAGCCGCGAGCCGCGCGATGTTCCGTACCTTGAATTAGCTCGCTTATTCGCAGAGCGCCGCCATGCCGCTGAGCCCGAGGCCACGCGGCCTCTTGTTGTCCCTCTAAAGTGGACGCCGTGGTCGCGGAAGAGTTCCTTCCAACCGCTGGACCTTCAGGCGCTGGCCGAAAGCCCGGAGGGCGTGAAAGCCTGGGCTAGCTTGGAAACCGCTTTGGCGCAGTTCTGGCGCCAGGCCCCCATGGCGGAAGACCAGTGGAAGCGAATCGGGGAGAAATTCGTGTTGTGGCAAGGGTCCGAGCTGGCAATCGGTGGCATTCCTTTTCGCTTTCCGGTCATCAAGGGTACGGCGCGGCCGATCGTGCTGACGCAGGATGTGCCCGAGGCCACGATTCCGCTCAACCGCGAATGCACGAGGCTGCACATTCTAGGGCAGGTGACGTTTCCTGTCGGTTATCCGGTGGTTGGAAAGCGCGGCGAACGAGTGGCAAGCTACCGAGTGCGATACAGCGAAGGAGGGCAGCGGGAGGCACCGGTTCGGAACGGGATCGAGGTCGCGCAGTCGAATCGGATTCATGCCGCGACGCGCATCGACCCGGTGGCGACCGCGGCACAGCGGGCGCTCGAGTACGTGAAAGACGTGGTGCGCGAGCAGTATCAGGTGCTGCTCTGGAGTTTGCCTGTGGAGCCGGGGAAAGTGGAGAGCCTGCAATGTAAACTGGAGACTGGCCAGCCCGCGCTGGCATTGTTCGCGATTACGGCAGAACAGGCTACTACGTGAAAAGTTGAAGTCATTGTCATCCTGAGCGCAGCGAAGGATCTCGGTAGTTGTTTTTGGTTTGACAGCCTGCCGGGACTGCCGAGATCCTTCGCTGCGCTCAGGATGACAGCATGAGGAGTTAGCACGGAGGACAGACTCGATGGAACTTCACAAGCCTCTGCGTGGAGTGATCACGGCCATGATTACGCCGCTCAGAGGCCGCGATGAGCTTGACCACTCCGGCCTTGAGCGCTTGGTCGAACACCTGATCGCGGGCGGCGTTCACGGCCTGTTTATCCTGGGAACGACCGGGGAAGCTCCGGGGCTGAGTTACCGGCTGCGCGCCGAGCTCATCGAGCGAACATGCAAGCAAGTGGCCGCGCGGCTACCGGTGATCGTGGGCATCACGGACACTGCCTTTGTGGAAGCGGTGAGCCTGGCCACCGCAGCACGGAAATTCGGCGCGCAGGCGGTGGTGGCGTCGGCGCCCTATTACTTTCCCGCCAGCCAGGTGGAATTGCTGGATTTTGTCGAGCACCTTGCCGCTGAAGTACCTCTGCCCCTGCTTTTGTATAACGCCCCTACAAATACCGGTCACACTTTTGAGCCTTCGACCGTGCTTCGAGCCGCGGCGATTCCCAACGTGATAGGGCTTAAGGACAGCGGGGGCGACATGACCTACTTTCATTCCGTGGTCGAGCGTCTGAAGGCGCGGCCGGATTTTACGCTTCTGGTGGGGCCCGAAGAACTGCTGGCGGAGGCGGTCCTGCTGGGCGCACACGGTGGGATGTGCGGCGGGTCCAATTTCTGCCCGCAACTCTACGTGCGCCTGTACGAGGCGGCGGTGACGAGGGACCTCGAGTGGGTTCGCGTCTTCCACAGCAGAGTCATGCGTATTTCCACCACGATCTATCGAGTCGGGCGCTATAAGTCAAGTTATCTGAAAGGGCTGAAGTGCGCGGTTTCGCTTTTGGGTATTTCGGATGATTTCATGGCTGAGCCGTTCCGCGCTTTTGACAGTCCGGAACGCGCCAAGGTGCGGCAGCACATGGTCGATCAGGGCCTGCTGGCCGGGTAGCAAGATGCTTTGGCCCGCAGCCCGAAAGCCATAAAGACTCACCACGGAGATCACAGAGTTCACAGAGAAAGTCCAAGGTTCTTTTTCTGCGAATTCTGTGAACTCTGTGGTGAATCCTTTGAGACAGACGTGCGCCGCAGGGAGTATGAACGTTATGCTACCGGGACTTTTCTTATTCATGGCTCTGAGCGCGCTTCCGCAGCTTCAGAATCCAGGCTTTGAAGCTGCCGAACCGCTGAGGGGTTGGGCAATAGATTCACCCGCACAAGACAGGAAAAGCGTGGAAGTGCGCGCCGACTCCGCGGAGAAGAAAGAGGGAAAGCAATCGCTGGTGATGGAAGCCCGCGCCCCCGCCCGCTATTCGCTGAATCAGTGGGTTGTGCTTCCGGTGGGAACGCTGTGGCGGGCGCGAGTGTGGATCAAGACCGAAGGACTGTCCGCGACAGGAAGTGGGGAGGCAGGCGCGCGGATATTAATTGACTCACGCGAAGGTCTATTGGGTAGAAGTAACCCGAGGTCCGGCACGTCGCCCTGGGAGGAAGAGGAAGTGACCTTCGAGGCCCCGACGCCCGAGGACGTGGACATTATCCTTGTCGGCTTCGAAAACAGTTCAGGCAAAGTGTGGTTCGACGGGTTTCGTTTGGAACCGATGGCGCGGCCCGTCGAGAACGATGTTCGGATTTTTCATCAGAAGCTAAGCAAGCTGCCCATCGACCTCAAGCAGTGCGGGCAATTCATTGAGCCCCTGTGCCGCCTTCTGCCCTCCATGCTTGCCCAGCAGGTCGAATCCACCAGCTTCGAAGAGGAAGCGGAGTGGTGGCCGAGCTATAAAAGGGAAATCGACAAACCCCACCGGCCCTGGTATCCCGAAGGAGCCGTGCACGTCGCGAAGTATACTCTTGACACCGAGAACCCATTCAACGGCAAGCGCTCGCAAAAGATCGAGCTTCCCGTTCCGCGGGCTCGAGCCGGGATTGCGCAAGACGGCTTCTATCTTCGAAAAGGCATGGGCTACCGGCTTCGACTGCACATGAGAGGCCAAGGGAATGTTCCCGTGTGGGCATCGCTCTCCGGCGACGGCGCGCGTGCAGCCGGCCCTGTGTTGCTCGGTCGCGCCGGCGAGAATTGGCAGGGCGCGGAAACGGTGCTGCGGTCAACGCGTGACGTCCAGAACGCCACCTTGAACATTGAGTTTGAAGGCCCGGGAAGCTTGTGGCTCGACCGGATCTACATGATTGATGAGGACGCCGTACTCGGACTCTGGCGGCGGGATGTCGTTGCTGCGTTGAAAGAGATGACACCTGGAGTCATCAGGTTTGGAGGGAGCTCGCTGGAGGTCTTCGAGTGGGATCAGTGCATCGGTTCGTGGGACACGCGGGTGCCGTACACGACCATTCCGTGGCGCGGCCTCGAGCCGAATTTCGTCGGCGTCGAGGAATTCGTTCAGTTGTGCCAATATGTTGGCGCCGAGCCTCTGGTTTGCGTGCGTTGGACGGGCAAGACCCCGGTGGATGCCGCCGCCGAGGTCGAATACTTCAATGGCGGCCCGCAAACTCGCTGGGGGAAAGTGCGTGCGCAGAACGGCCACGCGGCTCCGTACGGGGTGAAGTACTGGCAGATCGGAAATGAAATCGGTGGCCCGAAGTACGACGCCTCCGTGCGCGCCTTCGCGGAAGCGATTCGCAGAGTTGATCCCGTGGCCAAAGTGCTTTCATCTTTTCCTTCTGCCGACACGCTCCGCGAAGGCGGCGGTTACCTCGATTACCTGTGCCCTCATCAGTACGACTGCGGGGATTTGTGGGGTAAAGAAGCGGAACTGAAGTTCCTTCAGGACCAGATTGCGCGCTACGGTGCGGGAAGGAACGTGCGGGTGGCCGTCACGGAATGGAATACAACGGCGGGAGAGATGGGACTTACGCGAGGAATGCTCCAGACCCTGGGGAACGCCCTGAGCTGCTCGCGGTATCAGAACCTGTTGCAGCGCTACGCGGATCTGGACGAAATAGCAATCCGATCGAACTTGGTGGACAGCTTTGGCTCCGGGGTTCTACTGCCGGGGCCGGGCTGGCTGTATCTTGCACCCACGTATTATTCGCAGAAGCTGTACACGCGCGCGGCAGGTTCCTACCCACTGCGAATCGAGCGGAGAACTTCGCTGCCGTGGTATCTCCAGGAGCCCGACCTGAGTGCCACGCTCAGTGAGGATGGAAAGGCACTGCGAATTTACAGTGTCAACTCGACCGGCGAGACCAGGCAACTGATGTTTCACCTCGTGGATTTTCCTGGGGCCATTCGAGGAGGCTCGGCTTATGTCTTAAAAGACCGAGACGCGGCGGGCACTCCTGAAGTCATGAATGGCCGCGACGACCCTCAAAGGATCGCACCCGTTACAAGCCCCGTGGCGGTTGGCGGCAGGGATTTTGACTATGCCTTCGAGCCCTTTACCGTGACACTGCTTGAGCTTAACCTCGTCGAATAGCGGTCCGGGAAGGCGTTGTTGGACACGGCGTCCCAGGTCGTTGCTTGCGGATGGCCGCGAGGGCCGCTGCTAAAATACTTTTGCGCCCACGAAATGAAGGTGCAGGTGGAACAGGATGGAGCAAACGAGATTCGAGGAACTGGTCGCGCAAGCCGTCGACGACCTGCCGGAAACGTTCCGTGAAAAACTGGAGAACGTGGCGATCATCGTGGAAGACTTGCCGCCGGAGGAATCGCTGCGCGGCGGGCTGCTGCTGGGGCTGTTTCACGGCGTCCCGCGCACGGAGAAAAGCGTGTTCTACTCCAGTCCGCCGGATCGGATTTTTCTATACCAGCGAAACATCGAGGCGGTATGTCGCAACGAGGCTGAGGTACGTCGTCAGATTAGGGCTACGCTGCTGCATGAGGTGGGGCACTATTTCGGACTTAGTGAGGACGAGTTGCGCTCGGTGTGAGGGACACGGCAGTGGCAGGTAATCCGAGACATCCGGCAATCGCCACACGATAATTCAGAGTTCCTTTGACGCGGACTCGATGACCTCTGCGGGCGAAGCTGTGCCCGTACCCTTCTTCATGACAGTGATGGAGGCGACCAGATTGCCGAACGAGGCTGCGGCGACGGCGTCGCCGGTCACCGCCATGGTGAGCGCCGCGCCGGCAGCAAAGCCGTCGCCGGCGCCGCAAATGTCCACCGGTTTCTCCACGGGCCGTGCTTTGGCCCAAGTCTCCTTACCTTCTTCGACCACCAGGACGCCCTGCGGCCCGTGCGTCACCATCACCGCCCGGGCTCGGAGATGTTCGCGCAGCCGTCTGAAATCGACATGCCCGAAGAGTTTCTGGCAGGCCACTTCCGCTTCCATGCGATTCGGTTTGACCATTACTTCCCGGAAGAGATGCACGCGTTTGCGGGAATCCACCAGAAACACCTTGCTCGGGTACTTAGCCGCAAGCTCGCTGATTGTCCGACACACCCGCGGCGTCACGACGCCGCCAGCAGCGGTTTCGGCCTGATCGGCCACCAGCACTACATCGAAGGCGTCAACCACTGGGATGAGGTTTTCGATGACCCGCGTCTCGGCCTCGGGGGGAAGCGGCCTGGTGGAGATGAAATCCACTCGAGGTTGGTCTTCAATGCCGGTTTGACCGTTGATAAGCTTAGTGTAGGTGAAGGATTGCCAGCCCGGTAGTTCTACCATCAGGTTCGCAGTGACACCCTGCTGGTTCAAGGCGCGAACCAACTCGAACCCGAACCCGTCGTCGCCGCGTATTCCCAGGACGGCTACCGTTCCGGCGCCCAGGGCCGCCAGATTGTTGGCCACCTTTCCGCCCCCGCCCGGGGTGACCTCGGTGGAGACGACGCCCAGCCGGGGGATCCCTGTTTCAAGCGATGCTTCCGAAGTGGCAGGATCGTAAGTGCACCAGCGGTCAAGGCAGATGTCTCCCACCACTAACGTTTTGAGTTTCTTGAATGCGTCCAGCGTTTCCGTTATGGTCATGTGACCTCCAGGAGGGCGCGCCGCAGGGCCGGAACGGTCGCCCGGTGATCGCCGCAAAGGTAAAAGCTCTCGCCGCCATCGGCCACTGTCCGGACCAGGATTGTCTTGTGGGGCCGGAAATAGTATCCCGGGTCGGTCTTCGGGAGTTCGTGGTGGACGTCGCCCTGAATGGGGACCAAGTCAAAAACTGCCGTGGTGAAATTCCTGATCGTCTGTCCTTGCTGATGAGCCACGTTGCGAGCCATGGCTAGAGCTTTCAGATAGACTTCGGGCGCCATGATCGCGGAGCCGAAATCAAGCATGATCCCGTTTTCCAGGCTTTCGACAGAATTTGTGAAAATCAGGAAGTCACGGTAGCTGGCCGAACCCAGAGCGCCGCCATCGCAGTTGGGATGCTCATGGATGATGTCATATCCGACGCCCACGTGCACGGTGGCCGGAATCGAAAGCCGGTAAGCGGCGGCAAAGATGCTTATGTCTTTGTGGGGAAAATTGCTGCATTCGATCCGCCTTCCTACATTTTCGCCCAGGCCCAGCGAGAGTGCCGCGGCTTCGCGAATTACGTCATTGAGTTCTCCCGTTTCGCGCCACAACCCGAACTGACCACTGCGAATATAGCGCGCCACGCTCTCTGTGGTAGCGCCGGCTCGGGCCAACTCATAATCGTGAATGGCGCCTGCACCATTCATGGCGATGTGGGTTAAATAGCCTCGTTCCAACAGGTCGATGATGTGACGGCTTGCGCCGGATTTGATGACATGCGCGCCCATCATGAGAATGCGCGCGGCGCCCTTTGTCTTTGCCGCGGCAATTCTTCTCGCCACCTCGATGAGCTGGGGGTGCGAGAATTGTGGGGCCGGGCCCTGGAGCGGCAGAAGATAATCAAGGTTCATGTCATGGACGCGCTCGCCCAAAGGCTTGATCAAAAGTCGTGAACGGTCGAAAGTTTGGTATTTTGATTTCATGAGGCGTTCTGACCCGTTAACAACAACCGGTGTCATCCTGAGCGCAGCGAAGGATCTTTGCAGTTGGTGTCCGGCGCCAACGACTCACGAACCACTTCAGAGATCCTTCGCTGCGCTCAGGATGACAGACGTGCAATTCTCTCACACCTTGGGAGCGCAGGCTAAGGCTCGGGAAATAGCGCGCTCGAAAGATCATTCCAGCAAAGGAAATTCGGGATGACGAAGTCCGCGCCCACTTTGATCAGGCGCTCTCTCTTCCACTGGTCCACGAGCACGCAATCAGGCTCATCCGTGGCCACGCCGACGGCGACGCCGCCCGCCTCTTTGACGTTCTTGATTTCAACATACCCGTCGCCGAACCCAATCAGCGTTTTTCCGTTGCCCTCCAGCGAAGAAAGCATCTCACGGATCAGAATCTCTTTGGAAAAACTCTGGTAGTCGTCGCGGGCGCCAAAGATCCGGCCTTCAAAATATCGCTTAATGTCCAGCAGTCGAGCCTCCTCGAGGGTGTAGGACTCGTCGGTCCCGCTAGCGCAATAAAGCTCCAGGCCGCGGGCGCGCAAATCCTCCAGCGCCGCACGGGCGCCGGGAACGAGGTATTGGTCCGGGGCGGCTTTGCCTTGGCGCAACGCCTCTCTGCGGCCGGCGATCTTCTCCATCAAGCGGTCGTGATACAGGCGCTTGTACTCCAGCGGGGCCAGGGGTTTGCCACCCCTTTCTTTCACTTGACGAGCCAATTCGATCATCTGGTAAATCGTCTGTTCCCCAGTGAGCCGGGCCACAGATTCATCCACCAGCGCCCGCAAGTCGTCTTCCTTCTCTCCGGTCTTCAGTTCCGCCAGAATTTCGACCATCATGGGGACCATGACATTCATCCAGCCGGCGCGAACCAGGGAGAGCGTGCCATCAAAGTCGAAGAGTGCGAGTTTTGCATGCTTCGCTGAAACACCTTTGCGGATAACTTCCATCTTCATCATTGGCTATCAACCAATCGCTCCCTCGGCCCTGAACCACTCAACCGTCCGCCGTAGGCCTTCCTCGAAGCTAACCAGGGGTTCGTATCCGAGCACCTGGCGGGCCAGCGAAATATCTGCCAAAGAATGGCGGGCATCGCCTTGGCGCGGGGGCCCATAGCGTGGCTCTACCTTCCGTCCAAAAATGCCGTTGAGGATGGTGATCGTCTGATTGAGTGTGTAGCTGCGGCCCACGCCGACGTTGATGACCTTGCCAGCGGCCGCCGGAGCCGTGCAAGCTCGGAGCGTCGCGTCAACGACGTTATCCACGTAGGCGAAATCACGCGATTGTTCGCCGTCGCCGAAGATCACCGGGGTGTTTCCCCGTTCATACGCAGGTACGAACTTGGAAAGAACGCCCGTGTAGGGTGAGTCGGGATTCTGCCGCGGGCCGAAGATATTGAAGAAGCGGAGGGCTACAGTTTCCAGGCCGTAAATCGTCGTGAACACCCGGCAGTAGTATTCTCCGGCCACCTTGGCGAGCGCGTAAGGAGAGAGCGGGTCAGGGGTCAAAGTCTCGACGCGAGGCATTGTCGGATTGTCGCCGTAGGCTGCGGCGGAAGCGGCGAACACCAGCCGTTTGACGCCCGCGTCGCGCGCTGCCAGCAAGACATTCAAGGTTCCGGTGACGTTGACTTCGTTGGCCTCCAGAGGATCCTCAACCGAGCGTGCCACGGAGGGGAGCGCAGCGAGATGAATGACGTACTGCGCGTCCGTGAAATGCGGTGAAATAGCTCCCAAGTCACGGATGTCCGCCACTTGAAAATCAATACGGCCGGCAATTCGCGCCAGATTAGCAGCCTTGCCGGTCGCAAGGTTGTCCAGCACTCGAACGGTTTCGCCGCGACGTACGAGCTCCTCAACCATGTGCGAGCCGATGAAGCCTGCTCCTCCGGTGACCAGATATGTAGCCATCCTTGCGCGTTCCTCCTCGAGTTGAAGTGCCCGTGCGGCGGTTTCCATGTAAGATCTTGAGATGACCGGAGCACGCGGGGAATCCCGTGTCGCTCGCGATCAGGCGCCCCGCTGTAAGTCTAGCACATTATTTGCCTGTTACGCGGCTTGGGCGTTATGTGTACACTGAGAGGTTTCAGGAGTTTGTGCCCGTTCGGCGGCCGGGTTTGAGGCCCCAGGTGTCAGCATCGCAGCTAGCAACTCCGGAGTCTGCGTCGTTCATCTTACTTACGAAAGCACGGGACTTTAGCACTTGGCGCCTGCGGCACGTTCAAACATCGGATGAATCAGAGGGCTATTTCAAAATATGAGAATCCTTGTACTTGGTGGCGACGGTTACTTGGGTTGGCCGACCGCTATGTATTTATCAACCCACGGTCACGTGGTGGGGGTCATTGACAATTTCGCCAAGCGTCGCTGGGAAATGGAACTGAACGTCGAACCCTTGATGCCCATCCGCACTCTGCACGATCGTGTGAAGGCGTGGCACGAAGTGACCGGGCAGAAGATCGAGCTGTTCGTGGGCGACTTGCGCAACTATGAACTCGTATTGCAAGCCTTCGAGGCGTTTAAGCCGGAGGCCATAGTCCATTACGGCGAGCAGCCTTCCGCGCCCTACTCGATGATTGACCACAGCCGTGCCGTTTTCACTCAAATCAACAACTTGGCGGGCACACTCAACGTACTCTGGGCGATGCGCGAGCGTTTCCCCGCCGCACACCTTGTGAAGCTGGGGACGATGGGCGAATACGGTACGCCCAACATCGATATCGAGGAAGGCTTCATCGAAATTGAATACAAGGGCCGTAAGGACGTTCTTCCGTTCCCGAAGCAGCCCGGCTCCTTCTACCACCTCACCAAGGTCCACGACAGCCACAACATCCTGTTTGCCTGCCGAGTGTGGAAGTTGCGTTCCACCGATCTTAACCAGGGAGTGGTCTACGGCATCGAAACGGACGAGACTCTCTTGGACGATCGCTTGGCGACGAGTTTCCACTACGATGAGGTGTTCGGCACTGCACTCAACCGCTTCTGCGTCCAGGCGGTCGCAGGAATCCCGCTTACGGTTTACGGGCGGGGCGGGCAGACGCGCGGCTTCCTGAACATCCGCGATACTTTGCAGTGTGTCGAGCTCGCGCTAGTGAATCCGCCGCAAGCCGGTGAATATCGGGTCTTCAACCAGTTCACGGAGACATTCAACGTCCTGCAATTGGCGGAAATGGTGAAGGCGCAGTCAGAGAAGCTCGGTTTCAAGGTGGAGATAAACCATCTGAAGAACCCCCGCGTGGAAGCGGAGCAGCACTACTACAATCCCATTCACAGAAAGTTGAGCGACCTGGGATTGCAGCCCCGCTTGCTCTCCGACGAGCTTGTGCAGAGCATGGTCAAGCGGGTCCGGGACCATGCCGCGCGCGTTAAGCGGGACATCATCCTGCCGCGGGTTAGATGGGAAGGCTCAAAGCCGCCGGGCGGGAGTGAACGATAACGGTGCTGGATTCAGGGACCTCGAAATCCCGTGCAAAGGGCGGCCAGTTACGCTAGGATATGGGGATCAGCTCTCAAACGAAAAACACAGGAGGATCGAATGGAAGAGACAAAGCCCTTGTCGATCACCAGTCTGATCACGATCCCGGCGTTGATTACTTTGGGTATTACCATCCTGCGCCTGGTGGGTGAACTCCAACACTGGCCTAAGCCATGGTTCAACAACGCAGCGGGTGGAGGAGGAGCGGTTATTGGCATTTCCTGGCTGCCGCTCATTTTTGGTCCGTATTTTGCCTTGAAGCTCGCGGGGGCGGGCGATGGACCCTCAAGTGCCGGGAAAGCCATCGGACTGGCGTTCGTCGGGCTGGCGGTGATGGTCGTCGGCGGGTTCCTGATCGCAGTAGTGGCCACGCACCACCGGTATTGGACCGTGATCGGTTACATCGTGACGCTGCTCGCGGCGTTTGTTCCCGGAATGGGTTGGCGTTCGTTGGGGAAAACCCTACTGGCTTATGCTTTCGCGGCACGTATTCCAGTGCTCGTTATCATGTTCTTCGCTATGCGCGGGAACTGGGGAACGCACTACGACGCGCCTGCTCCTAATTTCACTTTTCCGTCGTTTGCGTCGACATTCTTCTACACCGCCGTCTTTCCCCAGCTTGGGGCTTGGATTGCCTGGACGGTAGTATCAGGCGCAATCCTGGGGAGCATCGCCCAAGCCATCACTCGTCGAGGAAGGCGAGCGGCCCCGGCGACGGCCTGAGAGCAAGGGCGTCGCAGACCTGCTCTTCGGGGCCTGGGGCTAGTCTGTGGCGTTCACGGACGAACCTCGGATCTTAAGTGCAGGGCCGTGCCGCTTCCTTTCGGTCCGGAATCTTAGCGCGCAAGAGCATCCCTTCTGGGGAGGAACGGAGGTTCGCATGGAAGAAACACGGTCAACGTCCATCGCCGGTCTGATTACGATTCCGGCTTTGATCACTCTGGGCATTACCATCCTGCGCCTGGTTGGCGAACTCGAACACTGGCCCAAACCATGGTTCAACGCTTCAGCGGGTGGAGGAGGAGCCATTATTGGCATCTCCTGGCTGCCACTCATTTTTGGTCCGTATTTTGCCCTGAAGCTGGCAGGAGCGGGAGACAGGCCCTCAAGTGCCGGGAAATCCATCGGACTGGCATTCGCCGGGTTGGCGGTGATGGTCGTCGGCGGGGTCCTGATCGGAGTACTCATGGCCATGCACCATCCGAGTCTGACCGTGATCGGGTACCTCGTGATGCTGCTCGGGGCGTTTATTCCCGGAATCGGTTGGCCTTCGTTGGGGAAGTGTCTGCTGGCTTATGCTTTCGCAGCACGCATCCCTGTCGTTGTTGTGATGTACCTCGCCATGAGTGCCAACGGCGGCCAGGGTTGGGGAACACACTACGACGCGGCCCCTCCCAATGTCCAATTTCCATCTTTTGGCACAAGATTCCTCTACTCCGGGGTCTTGCCCCAGCTTTGTTTCTGGATAGGCTGGACGGTCGTGGCGGGTGCTATTGTGGGGACCATCGCCAACGCCATCACACGTCGAGGAAAGCAAGCGGCTCCGGCCGCCGCCTGAAGCCCAAAATAACGCCGACCTGCTCATCAAGGTCTGCGGCTCGTCTCTACTTTGTCTGCGCGAGCCGCCGACCCAAAACGCAGGTCCGCGATAATTTCTCTTGATCGGGAATCTCTAAACCGCAAGTGCGTCCGCTTTCGCGAGCAAAAGGAGGTTCGCATGGAAGAGACAAGGGCAACGTCCATCACGAGTCTGATTACGATTCCGGCTGTGATCACGCTGGGCATTACCATTCTGCGCCTGGTTGGCGAACTCGAACACTGGCCCAAGCCGTGGTTTAACGAAGCGGCGGGCGGGGGAGGCGCAATCGTCGGCATCTCCTGGCTGCCGATCATATTTGGGCCGTATTTTGCCGCGAAGTTGACCAGAGCCGGAGAGGGCCCCTCGAGCGTTGGAAAGGCGATTGGCTTGGCGCTCGCCGGTTTCGTGGTGGTGGTCCTGGGCGGCGTGATCGCGGGAATTGCTGCCACCAAGCTGAATTTTAACTTGGCGGGGACCGGCTTTCTCGTGATCTTGATTGCAGGATTCATCGCGCGCCTCGGCTGGCGCGCGTTAGGGAACGTTATGTTCGCCTATGCCTTCGCGGCTCGCATCCCGGTGTTGATCGTCATGTTCATTGCCATGCGCGCGAACGGCGGGCTAGGGTGGGGAACGCATTATGATGTCGTTCCGCCCAATTTCCATTCTCTAGGGTTTGGCGTCAAGTTCTTCTACTTTGCGCTGGTCCCCCAGATGACCCTGTGGATCGGTTTTACGGTTGTCGTCGGATCTATTTTCGGCGCCATTGCCGCCGCGGTCGCTGGGCGAGGAAAGCCGGCCGTAGCGCCTGCGGCCTGAAGTTGGCCGATCACTTCCGCGGCTTGCTGATTAGCTGCCAAGCCTCGGTAAGGTGCGCGCCAAGTTCGTCGTCGCCGATTTGATCGAGTTCAATTCCCACCCAGCCCTTGATGCCAACATACGGCGGCCTGTAATAGGTCGCCGGGCTGCTTGCAATGAGAGCCGCTTGTTCTCCTGGCTGCACGGGTATCAAAACCGCGATGTGGCCGTCGTGATGGTGATTGCTGGAGAACATCGCGAAGACGCGTTTCTTGACGAAGAACGTTGGTTCACCGTGCGAAAGCTTCTCGGTTACGCCCGGCAGCGCCAGGCAGATTCTGCGGACTCTTTGCAATTGCCTCTTACCATCCATGCCCTATCGCTCCTTAACAATTCCAGGCGCCGCCGTGCGGCAGTGGACCTTGGAGGTCCGAATACGATTATAATTGAGAACCCAGCAGGGGATGTGCTGATAAGTGGAAGCAAGGCACACGTCGCAAAAGGGGGAGGCCCATGAATGCACGTTTCTTTTTCACCCGTTCCAGGTTCGTTGCGGTAGTTCTTTTTCTCGGCGCCGTTACGGTCGCGGTTGCGTCAACCGGGGGATATCACTTGCTCAAGAAATATTCATTCGGGGCGGCGCAAGGAAGTACCCGGGAGTACTTTGACTACATCACTGTGGACTCCGCCGCGCGCCGCGTTTACTTGTCGCATGGTACGGAAGTTAAAGTGATCGACGCCGATACTGGGGCTCTGATCGGCGACATCACCGGCTTGAAACAAGACCATGGCGTGACTCTGGCCCACGAGTTTGGCCGCGGTTTTGTCAGCGACGGCGCTCAGGGGAAAGTGATCATATTCGATTTGCAGACCCTGAAAGTGATCGGCGAGGCGAAAGCCGACAACGACGCCGATTGCGTTGTCTACGACCCGGCGTCCAAGCGCGTGTTTGTTATGGAAGGTGACCCGAACAGCTTGACAGCGATCGACGCGAAAAGCGGGAGCGTGGTGGGAACCGTTCAGCTCGGTGGCTCTCCTGAGTTTGCTGTCGCCGATGGCACAGGGACCATTTACATCAACCTGGAAAGCAAGAACGAAATCGCCGTCCTCGATTCCCAGGCACTCACAATCAAATCGCGCTGGCCGGTCGCCCCGGCCGGTGGCCCCACGGCCCTCGCCATGGACCTGGAGCACCGGCGGCTGTTCAGCGCCGGCCGCGACCCCCAGATGCTTGTCGCGATGGACGCCGACAGCGGAAAGGTCCTGAAGTCGTTTCCGATTTCGGGAGGAGTGGATGCTGCCGCCTATGACCCTGAAACCGGCCTGATCTTCGCCTCAACGCGAGAGGGCATGCTTCATATCTTCCACGAGGATTCGCCGGACGCGTTCAGTGAGGTAGAGACGGTCAAGACAGAGTATGGCGCCAAGACCATGGGGCTCGACACCAAAACGCACAACGTCTTTCTGGATACGGCGGATTTCAGTCAGCCTTCTTCCTCCGGGTCAGGCCAGCGCGGTCCTCGCCGGACGGCTGTTCCGGGCACGTTTCGTGTTTTGGTCTACGGACGTTAAAAGCCAATATCTCGAACTCAGAATCTTGAACTTCCAAACCCTGTCTCACTTATCGAGAGGGTCTTCATTTGCGGCGCGTATTTGCGGACTACGGGGCCAATCTCTGCCGCCTTGCCGATGACGACGAAGACCAGGTTGTCGAGAGGGAAGTATTGGCGAATCACCCGCTGCGCGTCCTCGAGGGTCATGGCATCGATCTTTGAGTAAAAATCGTCGATCTCGTGCTCGTCGAGCCCGTAAAACTCGAGTTGCGCCAATTGCGAAGCGAGCTGCTCGGAAGTCTCGACGGAGGGCGGGAATTGACCTTTGATGTAGCTTTTCGCCAGCTCCAATTCGTCCTGGGAAAATCCTTTTTCGTGCAAGCGCTTGACTACCTCGAGCGTCAAGTCCATGGCCTTCTCGGTGGTTTCGGTACGTGTGTAAGAGGAGATCACAAACGGTCCGCGCGCCTTGCGTTGGTCAAAGTAGGAGCGAGCACCATAGGTGAGGCCGCTCTTGATGCGGAGTTCGGTGTTGAGCATGGAAGCGAAGCGCCCGCCAAAGACCGTATTGACCACACGAATGGAAACGCGGTCAGGATTGGTTCGCGTGACCCCGACGTTTCCAATGCTGTAATAGGTCTGCGTGGCGTCCGGCTTATCGACCAAAAGCAGTCTTTTTCCCTTCACATCCGCCTGATCGGGAAGGTCGACGGCTGCCGACTGGGGGCCCGTCCAGGACCCGAATCTCTCGGAAAGAACTCTTTCCATTTCCGTGCGATCGAAATCGCCCACCACGGCCAGGATGGTATTTGCCGGCGTGTAATCAGCACGGTAGAACTTGACGACAGCATCTCGGGTGATGGTGGGCAGCGATTTCTCGTCGCCGTCCCGAGGTCGCGCGTAAAGGTGGGTGCCATAAAGGAAGGCGTTGAAGTAGAGCGGGAGGACGGCAAGGGCTTGATCCTTGTCGGATTTGATAGCATCCACGCGCTGCTGAGCGAGCTTCGCCACTTCCTCCTGCGGGAATGTGGCATTCAGCAGGGCATCCGACAGCAGGTCCAAACCTGTGGCCGTGTCTTTCTTCATGACCTGCACCGAAACGGAGGCATAATCAGAGGCTACGTCGGTATTGAATTGCCCGCCCACAAAATCCAGTTGCTTGGAAAACTGGTCGGCGCTGCGTGTTGACGTGCCTTTGCGCAAGAGCGCCGCGGTCAGCGAGGCGAGCCCTTCTTGTCCGGCCGGATCGGCAACCGGTCCGGCGCTGACGATGACCCGAAAACTCACCAGCGGCAACTCGTGCCGCTCCATCAGCAGCAGCGTCATCCCGTTGGGAAGCTTGCGACGCTCGTGGGGAGGCAGCTTCAAGCCGCCCGCTTGTGCCTTGAGCTCCATCGTGGCGGTTGCGGCGGCCACGACCACCACGGCAATCAGCAGCAATCGCTTCATGGACGTTCTCCAATTCTTGTGTAACACGTTCGAAACCTCGGTCCTTGTTAAGGCGGGGATCACCTGTGGTGTACTAGCTTATGGCTTCGCCGGTTCGGTCTCTGCGGGCTGATTCTTCTCCGGCACCAGCGTGGCCACCGTGCGGTTGTTCTCCCCAAAGTAAGCCTTCACCACGCGCTGTATATCCTGCTTGGTGACTTTGTCGTACTGGGCGGCAGCGGTGAAGAGCTTGTGATAGTCCCCCAGGAAAACCTCGTAGGACCCAAGAGTGTTGGCGCGGCCGTTGATGCTCTCCATCTGCCGGTAAAAGTCCGCCAGAACAATGTTCTTCGCCTTCTGCAGTTCTTCATCACTGACAGGCGTTGTCTTCAGTTTGTCCAATTCATAGTAAACGGCTTTTTCCGCGGCCTGGGGATCGACCCCATCCTTGGGCTGCACGGTATAAACGAACAACGTAGGGTCAAACGATAGCTCGAATCCGCCGTCCACTGAAATCGCCAACTGATCTTTGTCCACCAATCGCTGGTAGAGCCGGGAGCTCTCACCGGTCACCAGCATGGCTTGCAGCAGGTTGAGAGGGTAGAAATCGGGACTGGTGCATTGAGGAATGTGGAATCCCATCATCACGATGGGAAGTTGGGCGAACTTCTTCACCACCACCCGGTGCTCACCCAGTTGTTCCGGCTCTTGCGTGGTGACCTTGGGCGGCGGGTCGTGGGAGGGAATGGACTCGATGTATTTCTCCCCGAGATCGAAAATCTCCTGCCCCGACACGTCTCCGACCACCACCATGGTGGCGTTGCTGGGCGAATAGCCCATCTGAAAATGGCGTTTGAGGTCCTCCATTTTCCAGTTCTCGATATCCACCATCCAACCGATGACGGGCCAATGATAAGGATGAGCGAGAAACGCTGCGGCCCAGAGCTGCTCCCAGAGAATTCCGAAGTTATTGTTATCCACACTGGTGCGCCGTTCCGAAGCCACCACGCCGCGCTCTGACGCGATCATTTTGGCGTCGAAACTGAGGTCGCGGATTCGGTCGCTCTCGAGATCAAAAATCGTGGGGAGCGCGCTGCGAGGAAACCAATCCTGATACACCGTGTCGTTCTGGGTGGTGTAGGCGTTGTTCTCGCCGCCCGCCACTTCCATCACGTGGTCGAACTGGCCGGGCCCATATTTCTTCGCGCCATTGAACATCATGTGCTCGAAAAAGTGCGAAAGGCCGGTCGTGCCGGGCCTTTCGTTGCGCGACCCGATACGATAGAAGATGTAGAGAGCCACATTAGGAATCGAGTGGTCCTCCTGCACCAGAATCTTCATCCCATTTTTCAAGGTATAGGTTTTGACCTCGAACGTCTGAGCCTGCGCGACAACCGTCCAAGCGCAGATCAAAACGAGAAGGCATGCACGAACAACCCTGCGGCCAATGGTCACAACTTCCTCCGCTCTATTCCCGGGCAGGGAATTAAAGGTGGTAATCTTACCAGATTCGCGATCACAAGTGTTCCCCCAGGTCCATTTGCGTAGACTCCCGGGCCTTCCCCCAATCGGCCGCTCACGAGCGAGCCATCAAACGGTTGCGCATAGTCAGGTCCGTTGCCAAATCGATACACGTCCAGGCCATTGCCAGCGCGCCGTCGGCGAGGGCTTTGTCGGCGTCGGCGGTAATGCAGTGCGCTGTGAATTCCGGTTGGTGGTTAACGGCGGGCAGGGAATGGATGCCGATCATGGGATGAATCGACGGCATGGCCAACGAGACATTGCCCATGTCCGTGGAGCCTGTGGGCCGTGTTTCCCACTCGCCCAGATTGGGGAACGTTCGCCCCAGGGCTTCGGAATTCCGGCGGTAGAGAGCCGCCATCGCTTCATCGTGGCGCATTTCAGCGTAAGGCTTATCGCCGCCGGTAATCTCCATCTTCGACCCGGTGGCGAGGGCTCCGGCTTCGAGGCAGCGGTAAACCCTCGGCCGAAGGCCGGTCAGTTGCTCGAGCGTTTCGGAGCGGATGATGTATTTGGCGGAGGTGTGGGCGGGCACGACATTCGGAGCGGCGCCGCCGTTGGTGACGATCCCGTGGATTCGGTCCGTGGAGCGGATGTGCTGGCGCAGCAGTCCCAGTGCGGTTTGCGCAACGGTAATGGCATCCGCCGCATTCACTCCCAGCTCCGGAAATGCCGAGGCATGGGATTCCTTCCCGGTGTAATGAACCTCAAACATAGAAGCGGCAATGATCTTCGCACGCAGCATGTCAAAAGGCGCCGGGTGCACCATCATGGCCGCATGAATGGCGCCAAAGGCGCCACGCTCAAGCAACAGAATCTTGCCGCTGGCATTGCCCACTTCTTCCGCCGGCGTCCCGATGACACTAATGGTGAGGCCCACCTCGTCCGCCACCCTGGCGGCCGCCAAGGCTGCGCCCACGGCCGAGGCAGCGATGATGTTGTGTCCGCAGGCGTGGCCGATCCCTGGAAGGCAATCGTATTCCGCGCAGATGCCGACGTGCAGAGGCCCGGAGCCGGCACGTGCGAGAAACGCCGTGGGCAGATCGCAGATCCCTTTCCGAACTGAGAACCCGGCATCGGCCAGCGATTCACAGAGCCAGGTGGATGCCTGCTCCTCCTCGAAACCGAGTTCCGGGTGGGAATGGATGCGATGGCTAAGCTCAGTCAAGCAATCTTGGACGGACTCGAAACGCTCACGGGCTGCTGCTTTGCTGTCCATGTTAGCTCCCCTTGTTGTATTGAGATCCTTTCAGCAAGCCTAGCACGGGCTTTCCAGCCACTTCAAGCGCCAGACGTATGAGAAAGGCGCAACGAACCAAGGGGCTGGCACATCTTATTAAGCAGTGGCTCCACGAGCCGCGATTCAGGGCATACGACAAGAGGGAGGATGGCATGAAGATCGGCATTATTGGCGCCGGACAAATCGGGGGGACTCTGACTCGCCGTTTGACCCAGTTAGGGCACGAAGTATACGTGGCCAACTCGCGCGGGCCTGCGTCGCTCGCGGCTCTCGCCAAGGAAACCGGGGCGAAAGCTGTAGAGGTGCGAGAGGCAGCGCGGGCCGGGGCGGTGGTTGTGGTGACCATTCCGGAAGGGAAGATTCCGAACCTTCCCAAGGATTTATTCGCTGGAGTACCGACGGATGTAGTGATCGTTGATACAGGGAATTACTATCCGCGGGAGCGCGATGGGCGGATTGCCGAAATTGAAGCGGGAATGACTGAAAGCCGATGGGTGGCGAATCAGCTCGGACGTCCTGTGGTCAAGGCGTTTAACAACATCTATGCGCAGCACTTGCTGGAACTGGGACGCCCGACCGGCAGCCCCGGCCGGATTGCTTTGCCAGTCGCCGGCGACGACGCGCGGGCCAAGGAAATCGTGATGGGGCTTGTGAACGAGTTGGGATTTGACGCCGTCGATGCCGGCGGCCTCGACGAATCATGGCGCCAGCAGCCGGCCACACCAGTTTACGCGTCGGACTTCGATGCTGCGGGAGTGCGACGCGCGCTGGCCCAGGCGAGCAAAGAGCGTGGACCGCAATTTCGGGCGACGGAGAAGAGTCCGGGCACTTTTGCGCAGCCTGCCTGACGCTTTGGGGCACGTCTGACAAACGAAGGAGGAGAGCATGTCTTCAGCGCTTATACCCAGCGCACTCGATGCTCGTACGCAGGCTTTCCCGACTCTGACCGCGGCTCAGATCAGCCGCATCCGTCTCCATGGCAGTGTGCGTGAAGTCAAGCCGGGCGAGATCCTGTTCGAGCCTGGAGACACTCAGGTGCCCTTCTTTGTGTTGCTTTCGGGCAGCATGGAGATTGTGCAGCCGAGTTGTTCGGGCGAGCGAGAGATCGTCAAACATGGTCCAGGAGAGTTCACCGGCGAGATGACCATGATCTCGGGGCAGCGGTGCCTGGTGCGGGGCCGCGTGACGGCGCCCGGTGAGTTTCTCGAGATCAGCGGCGAGGGCCTGCGGTCGATTATCGCCAAAGATGCCGAGTTGAGCGAGGTGCTGATGCGGGCTTTCATCTTGCGCCGCCTCGCTCTCATCTCTCGGGGCTACGGCAACGTGATTCTGATGGGATCGCGCCACTCTGCGGGCACGTTGCGTCTGCGCGAGTTTCTGAGCCGGAACGGATACCCCTACACCAACGTCGATCTGGACACAGACAGCGCCTCGCAGCAGCTTCTGGACCGATTCGAAGTGAAGTTGGAAGAGATTCCAGTTGTGATCTGCGACGGCCGCACGGTCCTGCGCAATCCTAGCACTCAGAAGCTTGCCGACTGCTTGGGATTCAACCCGAACATCGACGACCGGCGAGTGCTGGACCTGGCCATTGTGGGTGCGGGCCCCGCCGGCCTGGCCGCGGCTGTTTACGCTGCCTCGGAGGGTCTGGACGTTCTGGTCATCGAGACCGAATCTCCCGGAGGCCAGGCTGGCTCCAGCTCAAAAATCGAGAATTATCTTGGCTTCCCCACCGGAGTGTCAGGGATGGAGTTGTCCGCGCGAGCGATTACTCAAGCCCAGAAGTTCGGCGCTCGGATGCTGGTGGCACGCAGTGTCGTTCGCCTGGACTGCAAGAAACCGCTCTACGAGATCGTCCTCGACGATGGGAGCGTGTTGCGCGCGCGGGCCATTGTCATCTCCACCGGGGCTCAGTACAACAAGCCGGCCATTTCCAGTCTGTCGCAATTCGAGGGTCAGGGCGTCTACTACGGCGCAACCCATATTGAGGCGCAACTCTGCGATAACGAAGACGTGGTTGTGGTCGGTGGAGGGAACTCCGCGGGGCAAGCGGCCGTCTTCCTCTCCCAGAACGCCCGCAAGGTTCAGATGCTAGTCCGCTCCGGGGGACTGGCAGAATCCATGTCCCGTTACCTGATCCAGCGCATTACCGAAAACCCGGGCATCGACCTGCATTACAACACCGAAATCGTCGGCATGGAGGGCAACCACCAGCTCGAGCGCGTAACGTGGTCCGACAAGGCAACAGGTGAAAGCTCGGCGCACGACATCCGGCACGTTTTTATCATGACCGGGGCTTCACCGCGAACCGAGTGGCTGAAGGGTTGCCTGGCCATGGACAGCAAGGGCTTCATCCTCACAGGCCGCGACCTGGAATTGCCGGGTGAAATCGCTCCGGCCTCTTCTTGGCCTCTCGCCCGCGCCCCACTGATGCTGGAAACCAGCCTTCCAAGAGTATTTGCGGTTGGCGATGTGCGCTCGGGAAGTGTAAAACGCGTGGCCTCGGCCGTGGGCGAAGGCGCGATCGCCATAAGTCTGGTTCACCGCGCCCTGGCGGAGGCGTGAAGGGCAGTCGATAGTCAAGAGTCGAAAGTTAAGAGTCGAAAGTCAAGAGTTGCGAGTTGTCATTCTGAGCGAAGCGAAGAATCTCGGCAGTGCGTCGGACGTATGACCCGGCGCCAGCGAGTGCTGGCGTGGAGAACGACCGGCCTTTCATCTCTCGACTTTCGACTCTTGACTCTAGACTTTCACCCCAGGAGGACTTCATGGCGGCGGAATGCACGCATTTCGATCAGATCAAAATCACGACCACCGACAAGCACGTGTGTGAAGACTGCGTAAAAACCGGCGACACGTGGGTCCATCTCCGCCTTTGCGTGGAGTGCGGTCACGTGGGGTGTTGCGATTCGTCCAAGAACAAACATGCGACGAAGCACTTCCGCAAAACCCGGCACCCCATTATGCGCTCCAACGAAACAGGCGAGAACTGGGGATGGTGTTACGTGGACGAGGTCATGATTGAGCCGTTCGCGTAAAAAAGGTAAGCTGCCGCATTCCCACGCTGCACCACTCGGGGGTAACACTTGCGGGTGACACTTGTCGTGATCGCGTTCTTAACTTGCACGCTGACTCCGGCGCGGGCCGAAGACGTAACGCTGGATGCCGGGGAGCGGCAGCGGGTAATTGACGCCGCGTGCGCAAACCTGAAGCAGTACTATATCGACCACAATGCCGCGCTTAAGATGGCGGACGCGCTGCTCGCAAACAGCAAAAAGGGTGTTTACGAGACGGTGACCGATGGCGCGGCTCTTGCTGATCTTTTGACCAGGCAGATCAGGGAGATCAGCCACGACATGCATCTGGAGGTGGTCTATAGCCCGACACCGTTGCCTCACCTCCCGCAGGGACCATCGCCTGACGATCAGGAGCGTTATCGCAGGGCGATGAAACTGGAGAAATGCACGTTCGAAAAGGTCGAGGTCCTTCCGCACAATATCGGCTACATCAAGTTAAACGCGTTCCCTGACCCTTCCGTTTGCCTTCCAACGGCAAAGGCCGCGATGGCCACTTTGAACCATGTCGATGCCATCATCTATGATCTGCGCGACAACCGGGGCGGTGAGCCCGCGATGGTCATGTTCATGGCCGCTTACCTTTTTGACCATCCCGAATACATGTACAACCCCAGGGAAAACACGAGCCGGAAGTCTTGGACTCAACCGGTTCCAGGAAATAAGCTCACCGATAAGCCGGTTTATATACTGACTTCCGGGAGAACCTTTTCCGGCGCCGAGCAGTTCTGCTTCAACCTGAAGATGCTGAAACGCGCCACGCTGGTGGGCGAGACGACAGGCGGCGGCGCACATGCCGGGGTCTGGCATGGCATCAACGATCACTTCGGAATGGGAATTCTTGAAACACGGGCGATCAATCCTTTCTCAAACGCCGACTGGGAAGGCACGGGTGTGGAACCGGATGTGAAAGTAGCGGCTGCCGATGCGCTTGAGACTGCAAAGGCGCTGGCGGAAAACAAGCAGAAGTAGCTACCGGCTCGCATTCGCGCAAATCGAGGTCTTGGGAATTCAACTGGTGAAAAGGCTGCGAGCCATTGCCTCACGCTCCTTCAATCCATCGCCCTCGAACTGGCTCACAACTTGTTCCAGCAATGTGGGAACATCCAGGTTCTGAGGGCACTTCTGGACACAGTCCCTGCAATGCGAGCAGAGCGACGCATAAGAGGACGAACCACGGATGATGCCTCCCATGCGGAGCACGTAAAGAAAAGGGGCCATGCGCTTCTGGCCGAAGGTGTGGTAGGCGTTGAACGCCGAGAAGCACTCGGGGATGTTGACGCCTGAAGGGCAGGGTTGGCAATAGCCGCAGCCGGTGCACGCCACCTTCATGATCTCGCGATATTTCTTGGCCGCCCTGTCGATGAACCCCAGCTCAGCTTCAGAAAGTGATCCTGGCCGCGCCTCTGCGGCAATCTCGAGGTTCTCATGCACCTGCGCCTCATCATTCATTCCGGAGAGAACCACGATCGCTTCCGGCTGGTTCCAGACCCATCGCAGGGCCCACTCTGCGGGCGTCCGTCGGATCCCGGCCTCCTGCCAGAGGGCCTGGACGGCAGGTGGTTGAGGAGAGGCGGCCAAGACTCCGCCGCGTAAAGGCTCCATCACCACGATGCCGAGGCCTTTCGTAGCAGCGTACTTCAAGCCTTCGGTACCGGCCTGGTTTTCCTGGTCAAGGTAGTTGTATTGAATCTGGCAAAACGTCCACGGGTAGGCGTCAACGATGCGCTTGAAATCCTCGCGCAGCCCGTGGAATGGGAAGCCCGCATTCGCGATTCTTCCGTCCGCTCGCGCCCCATCGAGAAACTCCATAACTCCGAGCGCCGCCACTTGATCCCAGCCCGCCCCGTCAAGCGAGTGGATCAGGTAGTAGTCAATCCGGGAGCTAGCAAGCTTCTTGAGTTGCGCGTCGAGAAAGCGCTCCATGTCGGCCCGGCTGCGCACCAGCCAGGAGGGCAGCTTGGTGGCGAGTCTCACTCGCTCGCGATAGCCGCCGGACAGCGCTCGGCCCACAAACGGCTCGCTTTCTCCCCCGTGATACGGCCAGGCGGTGTCGAGATAGTTCACGCCGTGATCGATGGCGTAGCGAATCTGGCTTGCGGCGCGCGCTTCGTCAATCCGGCCGTCCTTCTCCGGCAGGCGCATGCAGCCGAATCCCAGGATGGAGAGTTCGTCGCCGGTTTTCGGCATTTTTCGGTAGAGCATTTTTTCCTCGATCTTGAAGTGGCACGTAATTGTAGCGAAGGGCGAAGGCATACGCGAGGTTTAACGGCAACGTCCAAAACAATTGCGTCGAGGATTTTGACAAGCGCTTGGCGATGCTCCCCAACGAGTAGAATCGCGCGTTGGCAGATCGGTAGCCGGCGAGCAGCGTTTCCGGACTCATGAGCCGAGGTTTGAACACAACGTGAGTCCGGCCGTTGTACTTGCTCCAATCATGCGTGAGGATTCTGCCCTCAGCGTCGAGGCGTTTATGGAGCGGAGTTCCGGGATATGGCGTCAGGATGTTGAACGTGGCGTTCTGCACGCCCGCTGATTCGAGGAAGTCCCCCGTCTCCTCAAAAACCGCCTCGGTATCATGATCGAAGCCAAAGACGATTCCTGCCTGTACGGACATGCCGTGCGCATGAATCCGCTCGATGGCGCGCGCGTACTCGTCCACGCGGTTGAACGATTTCGAAACCTCGTTGACGCTTGCCTGCGAAACCGATTCAAGCCCGATGAACAGTTGTTTGCA
>Ga0187864_10000659_pt1 | contig 37082 bp, 36 predicted proteins | sample June2016WEW_11_4_FD_132985 | JGI IMG/M metagenome (GOLD analysis project Ga0187864, IMG submission 132985) | Peatland microbial communities from SPRUCE experiment site at the Marcell Experimental Forest, Minnesota, USA - June2016WEW_11_40 | ecosystem: Environmental > Terrestrial > Soil >...
GAGTAAAGGAAAGGGGAGGCGGCGAGGTCGTAGTAGACCAGGGAAAAGGCCTTCCGGACCTCGGGCATCAGCTCGTAGAAACAGATACCGCCTCCCAGGTGGGCCAGTATGATCTTCAGGGCCGGGTGCGCTTCCACAAAAGCGGCCACTTCGCCGAAGTCCGCCTCCGTCTTGCCCGGATAACGATGGCCCACCGGCTCGTTCAGGTGCATCAGAAGCACCATGCCAGTCTGCTCCATGTATCGTGCAAGGGCGTCGATGCTTTTTCGCTCCCGTGCGCCGAAGGGGCGGTCATACCAGGCTATCTCCCCCACGCCTCGCGCGCCCTGCTCGAAGCAGCGCCGGGCCTCGGCCAGGGCCTTATCCTCATCGTCCCTGTCGACGAGGATAAAAGGTATGATCCTCGTGTCCTTCGTTGCCATATCGAGGACGTAATCATTGGCCAGGCGGATACGCGCGGCGTCCCTGAAGGGAAAGCAGCCGGTGACGGCCCGGTCGATGCCCTCCCGGTCCATATAGGCAACAAGACCGTCGCCGTCGGCCATCCTGGAACGGCTGTCGCCATAGATCGCGGCAAATCCCTTATCATGGCCCGCTATCTTTTCCCTCTGCCGTATCAACTCGGGCGGGAATATGTGCGTATGCCCATCCAACACCTGCATGCATGCTATTATAAGGCTTCCATGCCTGAAAAAATAGATGTTTTGATGGCAACGCGCTCTAAGGTCGCCCAAAAATAGATTTTTTGATGGCAACATGCTATAAGGACAGCATGGCCCTACGCATCGTGTTTTTCGACTGCGACGGAACGCTCACCACCGTAAAGAGCAGTTGGCAGTACATCCATGAAAGATTAGGCGTGTGGGACCGGAACGCTGATGAGTTTCAGCGCCTGTTTCGCGCGGGGGAGATCGATTACCTTGAGTTTTGCAGGCGGGATGCGTCGCTCTGGAAGGGCATGACCGAAAAGCGCGTCCTTGAGATAATAGAAGAAATCCCTTACCACGACGGGGTAAGAGAGACGATGCGGACGCTCGGATGCGAGGGTGTTCTCACGGTTCTCCTGTCGACGGGGCTCTCCTTTCTTGTGGAGAGGGTGAAACAGGAGCTGGGCATGACGCTTGCCGTCGCCAATGAGCTGGTCGTGGAAAATGGCGTGCTTACGGGCGACGTCAGGATACATGTGGCGCACGACACAGGGCGCCCGGCTTGCGAGGGACCGGGGGGCGCCGGCGATGGCCCCTCATACGCTGCAGTTGCGGACACGCATTCCGGCGCACCGAGCGGGCTTCGGCACAAAGGCCACTGGGTAAAGAAGATTTTGAGCGAGAGGGGTTTGAGGAAGGAAGAATCGGCGGCTGTGGGCGATGGTGAGGGTGACCTGGGTATGTTCGAGGAGGCCGGCGTGGCTATCGGGTATCGCCCGAGCGCAAAAGTCCTTCCCTTTCTCGACCATGCCCTGTACAACGGTTCTTTTAAAAAGGTTTTCGAGGTACTGCGAGCGCACGGGTTAGATTGAGCCGGTGGAGGTTGACGAAAGACATACGGTTTTTCGTCAGTCTCACGACAGCGTTGTCCCTGCTTGCCGCTTTCGGCTGCGCCCCAAAAACAGTAAGGATTTACGATTCAGCCCCTGCCGCGCGGATGTCCGGTGATATTGTCCGGTATGCGGTGACCCTCCTCGGCAAGCCGTACAAAAATGCGGCCAAAGGACCTGATGCCTTCGACTGCAGCGGTTTTGTCTATTATGTGTACGGACGGTTCGGCATGGCCGTGCCTGTTTCGACGGAGGGGCTCGATACGATAGGTTACGAGATCGGGCGCGGTGACGTCGCCTCGGGCGATTTGGTCGTTTTCCTCATAAAACGCGAGCGCCACGTGGGAATTATGATCAACCGGCTGGACTTTATCCATGCCTCGAAATCGAGGGGCATCACCGTAGACAGCGTCGAAGCCGCCTACTGGAAGCACAATTTCTCGCACTTCAGGCGCATTCTCTGGGGTAGAAGCGGAAACGAGCGGTACGGGGCCGCACCTGTTGGCGGCCTATCTCCTGGCTGACGCATTTTTGAGATAAGCCTGGAGGTCCATCTCCTTGTAGTGTCTTCCCTTCACGTAGTCAAGGATGTTCTTGTAGTCCCCTGGCTCCACATATCCGGGCATCCCACCCACGGGCTTCCCCGAAGACTCGAGGAACCAGGAGGACGGAGTGCCGCTCACGCGATAGAGCCTGCCAAGGTCTTCAGACTTGTCCACGTCCACGCGCAGAAAGACGAAGTCCTTTTTCAGGACGGCCGCGATCTCTTTGTCGGCTAGTGTCTTACCGTCCATAAGGGTGCAGTAGTAGCAGGATTTGCTGAAGAAGTAGAGAAGGAGCGGTTTATTCTCCTTTTTCGCCGTCTTCAACGCGCTGTTGTAATCCTGTGAAAAGGCGGCGGAAGCGAGGAGGACGAGGGCGATTGCAAGAACGAATGAACGCTTTTTCATGGTGAAATAGTATAGTACCAAACAGGGGCCATATTCAAGCGGGGGTTGAATGCTTCCCTCATTGAAATTGGGATTCCCGAATGCCCTGAAGCCTTAGACGCCGCCGCTTTCGGGGAAGCGCCTTTCGCCCCGCCGCACCTCCCACAAAAAAATTGTCCCCTGCTATTGACAAAAAAGCATTACAGCAATTATATTATCTTTAGCAATCGATCACGTCGATTGCTAATTCGCCAAAAATCAAGAAAGGAGCGTGATACAAATGAAGGTGAAACCATTACAGGACAGACTCGTAATCAAGAGGCTCGAGGAGGAGGAGAAAACAAAGGGGGGCATCATCATCCCTGACGCAGCCAAAGAAAAGCCCCAGGAAGGTCGCGTCATCGCGGTAGGAGAAGGGAAGGTCCTCGAAAGCGGTCAGAGGTCCCCGGTGTCGGTAAAGGTTGGCGACAAGATTCTGTTCGGTAAATATTCCGGAACGGAGATAAAGATCGACGGCGAGGAGCATCTCATCTTAAGAGAAGATGATGTGCTTGCCGTAATCGAAGATTAATACTAAGGAGGCGTATAGATGGCTAAAGAGATTCAATACGATCAGAAGGCAAGAGAATCGCTCCTGAAAGGGGTGAACACCCTTGCCGATGTGGTAAAGGTTACCCTTGGCCCCAAGGGGAGGAATGTCATCCTCGAAAAGTCATTCGGTTCCCCCACGGTCACGAAGGATGGCGTCACGGTCGCAAAAGAGGTGGAGTGCGAGGACAAGTTCGAGAACATGGGCGCCCAGATGGTCAAGGAGGTGGCAAGCAAAACCTCCGATGTGGCGGGTGATGGGACGACGACCGCAACCGTCCTGGCCCAGGCGATCTACAAGGAAGGCGCCAAGCTCGTGGCCGCCGGCCACAACCCCATGGAGCTGAAGAGGGGCATCGAGAAGGCTGTTGAGGTCGTGATCGAGGAGCTGAAGAAGCTTTCCAAGCCGACCCAGGACCAGAAAGAGATCGCCCAGGTAGGAACCATCTCGGCAAATAACGATGAGACAATCGGCAACATCATCGCAGAGGCCATGGGCAAAGTGGGAAAAGAGGGCGTCATTACGGTAGAAGAGGCGAAGAGCATGGAGACCACCCTTGACATCGTCGAGGGCATGCAGTTCGACAAAGGATATATCTCTCCTTACTTTGTGACGAACCCCGATAAGATGGAAACCATTCTCGACGAGCCGGTTATCCTGATCAACGAGAAAAAGATCAGCGCCATGAAAGACCTCCTCCCCATTCTGGAGCAGGTCGCCAAGATGGGCAAGACCTTACTGATCATAGCCGAGGATGTGGAAGGTGAAGCCCTGGCTACCCTCGTGGTGAACAAGCTGAGAGGCACCCTGAAAGTGGCGGCCGTAAAGGCGCCCGGGTTCGGCGATAGAAGGAAGGCCATGCTCGAAGATATCGCCGTCCTCACCGGAGGCCAGGTAATATCTGAAGAGCTCGGCATCAAGCTCGAGAGCATCGGCTTGAAAGACCTGGGCAACGCCAAGCGGGTGGTGATCGACAAGGACAATACGACGATCGTCGACGGTGCAGGCGAGAGGAAAGACATCGAGGGCCGGGTGAAACAGATCAGGACCCAGATCGAAGAGACGACTTCCGACTATGACAGGGAAAAGCTCCAGGAAAGGCTTGCGAAGCTCGTGGGCGGCGTTGCGGTCATCAACGTAGGGGCAGCGACGGAAACGGAGATGAAAGAGAAAAAAGCCCGTGTGGAGGATGCCCTGAACGCCACGAAGGCGGCGGTCGAAGAAGGCGTGATCCCCGGCGGCGGAGTGGCCTTCATCCGCTCGATCGCAAAGCTGGAGACCTTGACTCTCGAAGGTGAGCGGCAGTTCGGCGTGAAGATCGTGAAAAAGGCCCTGGAAGAGCCTATAAGATGGATCGCCCAGAACGCCGGCTATGACGGCTCGATTGTGATCGAGAAAGTGAAGGTCGGCAAGGGCAACTACGGGTTTGACGCGGCAAAAGAAGAGTACGTGGATGACATGATGGCAGCGGGTATCATCGATCCGACGAAGGTGGCCCGGACAGCGCTGCAGAACGCCTCCTCCGTTGCGTCACTCCTGCTTACGACGGACGCGATGATCGCGGAAAAACCGAAGGAAAAGGCGAACTATCCTCCTATGCCGCAGGGCGGCGGGATGGAAGGCATGTACTAAGAGAGACGAAAAGGTCAAAAAGAGCACGATCGAGGGGGCCGTTAGGCCCCCTCTTTAGCTTCTCAGCCCTGGAGGGTCACCTCTCCCGCCCTTCCCCGGACGGTCCCGTAGAGGCACTCGCATACGGGCAGGTCTCCGCCCGCCCGTAGTGACGCGGCTATATCGATGAGCCTTTCATAACGGTAGGCCCGCTCGAGTGACTGCTCGATGAAGGAGGCGAGGAAGCCGGTCCAACGGTTCCCCTCGAGTTCGGTGTGAATGGACATGACGTTGAGCCCGGCTGTAAGGGACCCGGCGAAAAAGCGGGCCAGGGCCGCTTGTTCTTTTCCCTCCAGTCCCACCATTTCGTCGAGGGTAGGGAGAGTCGAAGGGATTTGCAGCACCTTGAATGTTCTCCCACCCATCCTCGGGTAGTGGGGGGTGCGCCCCCTGGTATCGCTGCTGTAAACGAAACCGTGCTCCTCGAAGAAGGCAAGGGCGTGGGCGTTGATCATCCAGCCCGGGGCCGCAAATGAGACGGGTTTCTTGCCGAGAAGCATCTCGTAAACCCGCGTTGCCTTGTCGAGCGTCTTTCCGGTGCGATCCCGGTCCATGTGCTTGATATGGTCGTGCCAGTACACATGGTCGAGTCCGTGGATGCCCAGCTCATGACCACTAGCCGTAATCCGGCGCAAAAGATCCTGATGGCGCAGGGCTATCTCGGCGCCCGGCAGGATGAGACCTCTCATGAGCGTTTTGGCGCCGTATGTCTCCAACACCCCCACCCGAGCCGCCTTTGACAGAAAGCCCGGCCGGGTGAAAACCCGCTTTATGGTCCGGCCGGTATGGTCTTTTCCCATGGGGACGAAGAAACTCGCCCGCACATGGTACTTCTCGAAAAGATCGAGGAGGCGGGGCACCCCACGCCTCATCCCCTCAAAGGTATCGACGTGGACTTCCAGCCCTATGACCTTTTCCATCACACCTTTGTCTTCGATTCGACGTAGTATTCTATAGTTTTCGCGAGCGCCGTGTCGAGGTCCACCTTCGGTTCCCACCCAAGGATTTCCCTGGCTTTTTTAATGGAAGGGACCCTGCGGTCTATGTCCTGATACCCCTTGCCATAGAAGACTCCCGAAGAGACCTCCACGATCTCGGAGGCCTTCCTCTGCCCGCCGTTCCCGCAGTAGCTCATGAAGATGTCCCGGAGCTTATAGGCAAGCTCCCTGATCGTCGCCTCGTTCCTGGGGTTTCCGAGATTGAATATCTCACCGTTGCAGACATCGTTCTTGTTCTCAATGACCCTCATGAGACCGTCTATGCCGTCATCGACATAGGTGAAGCACCTTTTCTGCTCGCCCCCGTCGACCAGCCGTATGGCCTCGCCCTGAATGAGACTCGATATGAACTGGGTAACTACCCTGGAGCTCCCCTCCTTCTCCGGCTCAAGGGTCAGGTCGTCGAGCTTCGGGCCTATCCAGTTGAAGGGCCGGAAGAGGGTGAAGCGAAGCCCTTTCTGAAAGCCGTATGCCCAAATGACCCGGTCGAGGAGCTGCTTCGATACGCTGTAAATCCACCTCTGCTTGTTGATCGGTCCCACCACGAGCGGGCTTTCGTCCTCGTTGAATTCCTCATCGGGGCACATACCGTAGACTTCCGACGTGGAGGGGAAGATCAGCCTTTTGTCATACTTGACGCACTGCCGGACGATCTGCAGATTCTCCTCGAAATCGAGGCCGAACACCTTGAGCGGCTCCTTCACATACGTGGCGGGTGTGGCTATGGCGACGAGGGGAAGGACAACGTCGCATTTTTTCACGTGGTACTCTACCCATTCCTTATTTATCGAGATATCGCCCTCGACAAAGTGGAAGCACCGGTTGCCGCGGCACTTGTCCAGCTTGTCCTCCCGTATATCCATGCCGAAGACTTCCCAATCCGTCTTTTCGAGAATGTGGCCGGCCAGGCTGTTTCCGATGAATCCGTTGACGCCAAGTATCAATATTTTCAAGACTTACCTCCTCATTATTGTCCCTCAGTGATGACTGAGGGACCCATCCTTATCTCCTAAAACGTTCGTGGTGAGATCGTGAAGGGAGAGAAAACGCTCCGCATCCATTTCATCCTCGCCTTCCTGTTGAAGCGACGTGATCTGAAGCAGTCCCTCTCCTGCTTTGATGAGAAGGGGGCCTATCGAGACCGGAGTGCCGGGGGCGCCTTCCGCGGTCTCTTCCAGGGGAACGGCCTTCCAGATGAAAAGCTTCCGGCCGCGAAAAAAGGTGTAGGCCCCCGGGTAGGGGTGAGTGACGGCCCTTATAAGGTTGTAGATGCGCATGGCGCTCATTGTCCAATCGATGACGCCGTCCTCCGGCTTCCGGCCGCCGAAGTAAGAAGAGACCCCTTCCTGCGGTCTTTTTTCAAAGGTCCCCGCTTCCAGAAGGGGGATCACATCTCTCATAAGGGCCCGGGCGGCAGAGGCGAGTTTCAGGGCAAGGATCCGGGCTGTATCTTCGAAGGCGATGTCCACCGCCTTCTGACCCACAATGTCCCCGGCGTCCGGTTTTGCCTCCATTACGTGGAGCGTGACCCCTGTCCGCTTTTCGCCTTCTATCAGCACCCAGTTGACCGGGCATCGACCGCGAAATTTCGGGAGCAGGGAGCCGTGGAGGTTGAGGGGGGCGACCCTTGGTATCTCAAGGATTTCTTTTGGAAGCATGTGCCGGTAATAGAAGGAGAAAAGGTAGTCCGGCGCGTCAGCCCTTATGCGTTCGACCCATGCCGGGTCACGTACGCTCTCCGGCTCATATACGGGTATGCGGTGCTGCTCTGCGAGGATGCGGGGCGTCCGGAACCAGATCGTCTCTTCCGGGTCGTCCTTGTGGGTAAAAAGGGCCGACACCGAAATCCTGCTCTTGAGCAGCTCCTCCAGACAGACGTAGCCTATTTCATGGTAGCCGAGGACGACCGCCTTCACAGGAGTTCCCTCTTCACGATGAACCTGGGCCTTCTCCGCACCTCCTGGAAAATCCTCCCAACATATTCTCCTATGATGCCGAGGGCGAAAATCTGGACGCCCATGAAAAAGAAAAGGACGGCAAAGAGGGTAAAGAGGCCTTCCGACTCAGGGCCCACGACAAGACGGCGAATGAGCAGAAAGACGGCGAATGCCAGTCCTATGAGGGCGATGACGACGCCGAGGATGCCGATGACCTGGATCGGGAGCAGGGAAAAACCCGTCATAAGGTCGAAATTGAGCCGCAAAAGACGGAACAGGCTGTATTTGGAGACGCCTTTCTTCCGCTCTTCATGGCCGACCTCGATCTCGATGATCCTCTTCGCATACGTGTTGGCGAGGGCGGGGATAAAGCTGGAGGATTCCTGGCACAAGTTGATGGAGTCGATGACGCCCCGGCTGTACGCCCTCAGCATGCATCCGTAGTCCCGGAGCTTCGCGCCGACAAGGCGTGAGGTGATCTTGTTGACGATCCATGAGGGCCACCGGCGAAAAACCGGATCCTGCCTTCCCCTTCTGTACGTGGCCACTACATCATAGCCCTCAGCCGCTTTTTCAATGAGGCGCGGTATCTCCTCGGGCGGGTTCTGTAAATCGGCGTCGATGGTGACCATCACGCGGCCGGCAGCCCGCTCGAACCCCGCAAAGAGCGCCATATGCTGTCCGTAGTTCCTGTTGAACTCGATTACCTTCACCCTCGGGTCGTTGGCCCGAAAGCCTTCGAGCATCTCCTGGGTGTGATCGGTGCTCCCGTCGTTGATGTAGATGATCTCGTAGGTCTGCCCGGTCGATTCGAGGGCCGTCCTGAGCCGCTCGTTGAGTTCCGATAACGATTCCTCTTCATTCAGAGCGGGCACGAGAACCGATGTATCGATCCTATCTTCCATCTTTCCTCACGAGAATCACGTAGCTCTCGTTTTCGTAGCACGCCTCTCTTGCCACCGGAAAAAGTGCTTTGAGCGCGTCCAGCCGCCCGTGCTTATTCTCGGCAACGACTATTATATCACCTTTTTCCGAAAGGATATCGGCCGGGTTTGAAATCGGGACGACCGGCCTTCCCGCATAGAAGATAAGGGCGGGAGAGTTGAAGCCGAAGGTATAGATGGCGGCGGTCTTCGGCATGTCGCTTATCCGGTCGGTGATCAGCCGGACGGACTTGGAGCTTATATCCATAGCCGGCATGTAGAGGGAGTGGTAGACAAACCCGAGGACAACGAGGTACGTAAAGAGCACGAGGAAGCTTTTCCCGGGGGCCTTCATCAGGACCGAAAGCACGAAGACGAGGCCGCAGGCGAAAAGGACCGCGGCTAAGACGGCCGGTGCAATGAGGGTGGTGCCGAACATCCGGCCCAGGAGGGGCACACGCCCCATGGCAGGAAACAAGAGGAGCGGCGCGACCATGAGCACCCCGCCGAAGCAGCACAGGAGTGCCGTGGTCCATCTTTTTTTCACCAGGGCGTACCACTGCTCCTTCAGATAAATGCCGACAAGAAGGGCGCAGGCGGGATAGCATGAAAGCAGGTAGATGGCGCGCTTGCTCTTCGAGATATCGAAAAAGATGAAGATGAAGAGAAGCCAGATGAGGGGAAGCCAGAGCCTCCGCCTGAATGCGAAGTAGACGGCGAAAGGCAGGGGGATGCTCCATGGCAGGAAGTTGATGAAAAGCTTATGAAAATAGTACCAGAAGGGCTCGATATGGTCGAAACCGGTCGTGTAGCGGACGATGTTCTGGTGCAGGACAAACTCCTCGGCATAGGCCCTTCCCGCGAGAAAAAACCAGACCGAGCCAAGGGCAAGCGACAGGAGACTGCCGGCAAGGAGGGGAAAAAACATGCGTCCCAGCCGTCTCGTGGCCAGGCAATAAAGAAATAACACAGCGACGGGTATGACGAGGCCGGCGGGCCCTTTCGCCAGAATGGCAAAGGCACAAGGCAGCAATGCGAGCGCCAGCGACCACTTCCGCTCTTTTTCTATGGAGAGGTATCCCAGGAAGATAGCCATGCCGATGAAAAGGGCGAAGGTCATATCCATGACCGATTCCCGGGCATTTCCAAGAAACTGGTAGTTGGTGGCCAAAATCAGGGCCGCAAGAAATCCCGACACCTCGTGGTCCAGTCTCCTGCCCAAAAAATACGTGAGAAGGAGAAGCAGGGTGGCGGCAACGGCCGACGGCAGTCTCGATGAGAATTCGTTGACCTTGCCGGTGATCCCGGCGGTGAGCATGATAAGCCACGGGTGGAGAGGCGGCTTTTCGAGGTAGGGCAGGCCGTTCAGGTAAGGGTGTATGTAATCGCCACGGTCGAGCATCTCTCTGGCCATTATGGCCTGTCTCGGCTCATCGGGGTCCCACAGGGAAATAGTGCCGAGACCGTGGATAAAAAGGATATAAGCGAGACAAAGGATGAGCAGTGTTCTCATGTAAAACCACGAATTATATGCTGTCGCGCGATAGTTTGCAAGTGGTTTTTGAATTTGCCGTGCCATGGGCCCGATAATTGACATCATCTGCCGGAGGGAATAAACTATTGCACGTGGTGGAACACAGACTATCGTAGATTTCTGTTCGCCGTGCGCGATATGTTTGACATTCTTCCGTATATTTTATACCATCTATGGCTATACGCATGGAAAAACCAAAGAGCAAAGAGGATCTCTACAAAGAAGCAGAAGGTTGCCATACGTCGCTCGACAGGCGATTGAGGATGCTGCTCAGGAAATCCTTTTTGTCTGAGGATGAAGAGGTTGAGATGAAGATGCTGAAGAAAGAAAAGCTCTACTATAAAGATATCATGGAAGGACTTAAGAAGGAGGAGAGCTAAGGGCCGAAAGATGAAGAAGAGCGGCGCACAGATATTTGTCGAGTCACTAAAAATGGAAGGGGTCGACACGCTTTTTTGCTACCCCGGGGGGGCGGTGCTCAACATTACCGATGCCCTTTATGACTCCGACATAAGACAGATCCTCGTAAGGCACGAGCAGGCGGCCGTGCACGCTGCCGACGGTTACGCGCGCACCTCCGGGCGGGTCGGCACAGCCCTTGTGACCTCCGGCCCGGGGGCCACAAATACGGTGACCGCTATTGCAACCGCCTATATGGATTCGGTGCCCGTCGTGGTTTTCTCCGGCCAGGTGAATACGGCGCTTATCGGTAATGACGCCTTCCAGGAGGCGGATATTGTCGGCATCACGAGACCGTGCACGAAGCACAACTACCTCGTAAGAGAGGTGACCGAGATGGCGCGTATCATTAAAGAGGCCTTCTACATTGCCAGGTCCGGCCGGCCGGGACCTGTCCTCATCGATATACCGAAGGACGTGTCTGCGGAGCTTGCTGAGTTCACGTATCCCGAGAAGGTGCATATAAGAGGCTACCAGCCTACGTATGCAGGACATCCAGGGCAGATAAAAAGGGCGGTAAAGCTCATCAATTCATCTTCGAGGCCGGTGCTCTATACAGGGGGCGGCATTATCACTTCGGGCGCGGCAAAAGAGCTAAGGGCGTTCGCGGAGCGGTTATCGATCCCGGTGACAAACACGCTCATGGGCCTCGGGGGCTTCCCCGGCAACCACCCCCAGTTCCTGGGCATGCTCGGGATGCACGGCACTTACGCGGCGAACATGGCCATCACAAACGCCGATATCATCATCGCGGTGGGCGCCAGGTTCGATGACAGGGCAACCGGAAAGGTTGACGAGTTCGCCCCGCGTGCCAGGATCATACATATCGACATCGACCCCACCTCGATCAGCAAGAATATAAGGGTGGACATACCTATAGTCGGCGACGCGAAGAACGTCCTCAGGAGGATGCTGCAGGCAGTGGAAGAGGACAAAGAGAGCTTCGGCGGCGGTTGGAACGACGCAATCGCAGACTGGCTCCGGCAGGTGGAGCAGTGGAAAACAGAGTTCCCCTTGAGCTACACGAGAAACGGCACACTGAAGCCGCAGTACGTGATTGAGAGAATTCACGAGCTCACCGAGGGCAAGGCGATAATCGCCACGGAAGTAGGGCAAAACCAGATGTGGACCGCGCAGTTCTACAAGTTCCTGGAACCCCGGCGCATCATTACTTCAGGGGGCCTCGGCACCATGGGATACGGGTTCCCGGCGAGTATCGGGGCTCAGGCGGCATATCCCCATATGCTGGTGATCGACATAGCGGGTGACGGGAGCATACAGATGAATATCCAGGAGCTGGCGACTGCCGTTCAGTATGGATTGCCCGTAAAAGTCGTCATCCTGAACAACGGATGTCTGGGCTTGGTGCGGCAGTGGCAGGAGCTTTTCTACGCGAAGCGGTACTCCATCTCCAGGCTCGAATGCATGCCGAACTTTGTGAAACTCGCCGAGGCCTACGGAGCGGTGGGGTATGAGATAGAACACGAAAGGGAAGTGGACAAGGTGCTGAAGAAGGCTTTCGCCAATGGCAGGCCGACCCTCATCGACGCCCATGTGAATCCGGAGGAGGGCGTTTATCCTTTCGTTCCCGCCGGCGCCGGCTTGCACGACATGCTGCTTGTGTAGGGGGAAGAATTGAGACACATCATTTCAGTCCTTGTGGAAAATGAGTTCGGTGTGCTCGCGCGCGTGGCGGGGCTCTTCAGCGGAAGGGGTTTCAATATAGAGAGTCTCTGTGTGGGGGAGACGCTCGACCCCGAGATCTCCTCGATGACCATTGTCACGGCAGGGAGCGACAGCATCCTCGAACAGATCCTCAAGCAGCTCAATAAACTGATAAACGTGATAAAAGTGACTGATTTTCAGGATGCAGACTATGTTTCGCGGGAAATGGTGCTTGTCAAGGTAAACGCGGAAGAGCGGACAAGAGAGGAAGTCCTGAGGATGATAGAGATATTCAGGGGGCGGGTGGTAGATGTGTCACCCAGGTCCTATGTGGTGGAAATAACGGGTAATGAAGAAAAAGTGCGGGCCTTCCTGACCCTGGTGAGGCCCCTTGGCATCAAAGAGCTGGTGAGGACGGGGTCCGTGGCTATGATGAGGGGCGAGAAGGCGGTGAGAGGGAACAGTAAACAATCGAAAGGAGGAAGCGATGGCGAAGGTGTTCTACGAAAGTGATGCAAATCTGGGAGTTCTCAAGGGCAAGAAGATAGCGATTATCGGGTACGGAAGCCAGGGACATGCACAGTCCCAGAATTTGAGGGAGAGCGGGGTCGAGGTGATTGTCGCCGAGCTTGAAGGCACACCGAATTTCACGCTGGCGATAGAGCATGGATTCAGCCCCGTCTCTGCGGCAGAGGCTTCCGCTCACGCTGAAATAATTCAGATCCTTGCCCCGGACGAGACCCAGGCCGCCTTATATAAGAATGTCATCAAAGAACACCTCACACAGGGCAAGACCCTCCTCTTTTCTCACGGCTTCAACATCCATTTCAAACAGATCGTGCCGCCGCCGAATGTCGACGTGATCATGGTCGCCCCAAAGGGACCGGGACATCTGGTGCGGCGGGAATTCCAGAGGGGAGCGGGCGTACCCGTGCTTATCGCCGTGCACCAGGATTATTCCGGTCATGCCACCGACACGGCTTTGGCTTACGCAAAGGGCATAGGGGGAGCCAGGGCGGGCATGCTCCAGACCACCTTCGAGGAAGAGACGGAAACCGACCTGTTCGGAGAACAAGTGGTGCTCTGCGGCGGCCTTACCGAGCTGATAAGGGCCGGCTTCGATACGCTCGTGGAGGCCGGGTACCAGCCTGAGGCAGCCTATTTTGAGTGCTGTCACGAGCTGAAGCTGATAGTCGATCTCGTCTATGAAGGCGGCATCGCCAATATGCGCAATTCCATCAGCGACACCGCCGAGTATGGCGATATGTCGAGAGGCAGACGGATCATCACCGAAGAGACAAGGCGGGAGATGAAGCGCATTCTTAAAGAAATCCAGTCGGGTGAGTTTGCGCGGGAATGGATACTTGAGAATATGGCGGGAAGACCCGTCTATACTGCGGTAAAGAGGAGGGACAGCGAGCACCTGATCGAAACGGTGGGCAAAAAGCTCCGCTCCATGATGAGCTGGATAGGGAGAAAGGATTGATAAGAGTTCCGGTTGCAAGGGAAGGATTACTTTTCATTCTGCCGTCCCTCTTTTTATCCTTCCTTTTTTGCTTCCTGGGCGTTTACGCGCTTGCAGCCTTCACTCTCTTTCTCGCCCTGTTTTTTCTGTTCTTCTTCAGAAATCCTGCGAGGTCGGGCCGTAGCGGCAAAGAGGAGATCCTCTCTGCCGCCGACGGCCGGGTGATGGGCGTGGAAGACCTTTTTGAAAACGAGTTCCTCCGCGAAAAGGTCAGAAGGATAAGCGTCTTTATGTCGCTGGCCGATGTGCATGTCAACAGGGCCCCCTGTGAGGGGCACGTTGCAAGGGTCGAGCACAGGGACGGCCGGTTCAGGCTTGCCTTCAAGAAAGGGATAGATGAAGAGAATGAGAGGAACTATATCGTCATCGGGCGAAACAGCGAAAGGTTCCTCGTCGTCCAGATTGCGGGCTTCCTTGCCCGCCGCATCGTCTGCCGTGTAAAAGAGCATGATCCTGTCGAGAAGGGAGAGCCGGTAGGCATGATCGCCTTCGGCTCGAGGGTAGATGTGTATATGCCCACTGCTTATCGCCCTGCGGTGGAGGTGGGTCAAAAGGTGAAAAGCGGGTTGACGGTACTCGCAAAGAAAGGGGACAAGTCATGAGAAAAAGAAAGCGCAGGAGCGTTTACCTCCTTCCGAACCTGCTCACGTCGATGAGCCTCTTCGGGGGGTTCTACGCGATGGTGGCCACCCTTGATCAGAGGTTTATCCACGCGAGTATAGCCATATTCGTGTCGTGCATCCTCGACGCACTCGACGGCAGAGTTGCCCGTATGACCAACTCGACCAGCAGGTTTGGCGTGGAGTACGATTCCCTGGCGGATGTGATCGCCTTTGGCGTCGCCCCGGGGCTTCTCGTCTATATGTGGGCGCTCAAGGGGTACGGGCGATTCGGGTGGCTCGCGGCCTTTCTCTACGTGGCCTGCGGTGCGCTTCGCCTGGCGCGCTTCAACGTGCAGGCGGAAACGGTTCAGAAGAAGCAGTTTCTCGGCCTCCCCATCCCTGCCGCGGCGGCTACCATAGCAGCCAGTGTGCTTTTCTTCGGGGAGCTTCACCTGCCGGTTGAGGTGCGGAAGGTCTTCGCGCCTGTCCTCATGTACGCCCTCGGGTTTCTCATGGTGAGCGCCGTGAGATACAGCAGCTTCAAAGAATCGAGCGCCTTCCGGTCCAGACACTTCGAGGCGGTTGTCGCCGTCATCCTGCTTTTTGTCATTGTGCTTATTGAGCCGGCTATAATGCTCTTCGCCATCACTATGTGCTATATGCTTTCCGGCCCTGTCTTTTATACCTTCAAATATATCTTCAAGCGCAAAACGGCGCTTGTGGAGTTTCCCCGTTCGAGAGAAACCTGAGGATCTCGCGGTGGTTCTCTATGAGAATCCCCGTTGAGATCGCCCGGTTCTTGTAAGCCACGAACATCACGCCCGCCGAGCGGGCCGTGCCCAGGTCTATCTCCGAGTCCCCTACATAGAGCGTCTCTTCCGGCCGCACAGCCAGCCTGTCGAGTATCAGGTTGACCGATTCCGGGTCCGGTTTGGGCCGCGTTACATCGAGGGCGGTTACCACCATGTCGAAATAAGGCTGCAAGCGGAACCTTTCCATAATATGGGGCATGGAAGTCGTCCTGTTCGTGCTTATTGCCGTCATGATCCGTTTTTCTCTCAGGGCCGACAGGGTTTCCAGCAGATGGGGCTCCATAATGAGGTAGGGGATGAAGTCTTTGAAGTCGACCTGTTCCTTCAAGAACCTGACGGCTTTCGCCTCGGCTTCCCCGTCCTCCTCGAAGAGGCAATGAATGCTGTCTCCCACCGTGTTCATGTGGCAATAATGGAGCTCCCTTTCCGTCAGGGGCGCTCTGCCCATGGAAACCGCGATATGGTTGTAAAGTTTGCGGTTCGCCTCGAGAGAATCGAAGAGCACGCCGTCGCAGTCGTAGATGACGCAGCTCACCGGCATCGGCATTCCCCGGCGGATGGGATAGACGTTTCTCATGAGGGAGAGTTTAGCGGGATTGGCTCAAACAATCAAGGGGGGCCGTGTTTAGCGGCCGGGCGCTTTTCGCGCATAGCTTTGTCATCCCGCTCGCCCCGCATCCTTATGTACAACAGAGTGTCTATGCTATAAAAGTGGCACTCCGGTGCGGGCCGAACGCGATTTCGCGCTCTGCATCAAAAATCGCCTCGACCGCGAAAGATCGTCTGCAATTGCCTTGCACCTACAAATCCTCAAAACAAACAATTTTACAAATGTGAAGATTACGGAAAAAAAGAAATAGCCAGCGGTACAACAGGTCGGCGCGGTCGTGGTCAGATTTTCAGCCCCGTGATAAAGAGCCGTCTCTGTTTAAGAAATATGATAAACTGGAAGCCTTGGTTTCCCTTGGTTTTCCTGGGCCGCAAGGCTCAAAGAATGACGACAATAACGATAAGCAGTGAAAGATGGTACTCATTGGCACTGGGAGAGAAACTCTGTTGCAGGAAGCAACGACGTGACGAAGCACTACTCGCCACCCTGGCTTTATTGCCTTCTCTTCGACATTACAACCGGTAAGGTTGCAATCATTGTACTGAAGGGGAAAGAGGTTTTTCTTCAAGCCTGCCCCCTGCGGGTTCTCAAGGGGCACCATGCAAGGAGAGACGGGGGATTTAGACTGTATCCTTGACTTACCGTGCATTCGGTCTATAATGGAGAGTAGAGAGACATCGGCCCTTTTTGAGTACATCATGATGCGGGATATTTGCTCGGCCGGCGCGATTGAGCCGCGAAACAAGCTTTCCCCGGTTTTTCAAACCTACGGGAGTTACGTCATGTTAACCAGAGCGCGTCCGTCAAAGGCAAAAGCTGCGAGGGATTTGGCTGCGGAGCGGTTGGACAGGACCTTCAAGGGTGCCCTCACAAAGGTTGAGGACCTTGCCAGGAAAAGGATCCTCCACGCACGCGATCCGATTCGGACAGGCCTCATGCTGGCAAGGGATATTCGCAAGGTAGCGGACAACATCGATGCCGATGTTATCGCCCAGGGCATTGATGATACGGAAGCAGGCATTGTCCGCGAAGAGGGGACCACGTAGGAGGCGCGGGCAAAAGAATGTACGGGACGGGTGCACCCACCTGTCCTGGTACGCGCCAACTGACCTCCGGCCGCGAATGCGGGACAACCCACCTGCCCCCGGGTTGATTAGGCTGGCGCACCCATTTTGAGCCGGGGCCCCGCTCACACTTCTGGATGCTCTTTTACGAGATGAGCCCCGCAACCGACGCAATACCTTTGCTCTGCAGTGCAAATCGAAGAGCTGCAATGGGGGCAGCTCACGATAAGACTCGCCTTTCCGCATGAGGGGCAGTACTTCACGCCTTTCTCGATAACGGTTTCATCGGGGAGGTCCATCGTAAATCCGCACTCAGTACATAGGGTCATAGTTCCTCCTTTGAGTGTGCCCAGAAAGCTCTCTGGCCTCCGAATGGCTCATTCGGATGATTTCCACTTCTATTATTGCATAATTTTAGGATGTTGCAAACCGAGAATTTCAGGAGGGTTTTGGCAGGGTGCAGCGGGGTCAGGTCTTGCAATCACACATTCCCCTTTTCCTTCAATGATCCGTTTCACCGCAGCGGGTGTGCGGCTCCTCCATGTCACAAGATCCAAGTTGGCTTGCCAGGCGCCCCCGACCACCCACCTCACGTAAGAGGGAACCACCTGGGACGGGGGTGGTACATCCATGAAAAATCGCCTCGGCCGCAAAAACGACCTTACCCAGTTCACCTACTCGTTTACCGAAGCAAATTCCAAAAACTGAGGATTTACGTCTGAAAGAGAGCAACGCGGAGTTCACCGGGCGCCCGATTTATCGGCTATCCGGTGGAACGTCTCGTTGGGCGGACCCAGGGCGCAAACCACTCCCTAAGTCCTTTCCATTACCCGCAGGGCCTCAGGAAACGTTTGGAGTGCAATGAATGCCTTCTGGCGATCCACCTTGGCCGCCGCCGGATGCACTGCTTCGCTACGGTGAACTCTCTCATCATCCCCCTCCGTAAAAACGATCCTGGAGCCTCCTGCAGCGAGGGGCAGAAAAAGGAGCAGAATCAAAAACGTAGGCCCTTCTCTTGACCGCGTGGCTTATCTGTCGGATAATGTGTCTTGTACGATCAAACAAACCGGGGAGGCCGAACATGGAATTCAGAGACATCGTCATGCAACGGTACGCAACAAAGAAGTTTGACGGCAAGAAAATTCCCGATGGAAAGATCAAAGATCTCATCGAGTTGATCCGGTTTGCGCCTTCTGCGGTAAACCTCCAACCATGGAAGATCAAGATCGTCAGCGATCAGAAGATCAAGGATGAGCTTCGCCGGGCCGCCTTCGGCCAGGAGCAGGTGAGCACATGCTCCCACCTGCTCGCTTTCTATGCAAATACGGATACGGAGGAACTCATTAAGAAGGTCGACGAGATGATGAAGAAATCAGCGGTGCCCGACGAGATGAGAAACATGACGATCGGGATTGCGAGAAACATGACGGGAAGTATGTCTCCCGAGGCAAGGGTCGCCTGGGCCCAGCGCCAGGTATTTCTCGCCCTGGGGAATGCGGTAAATGGCGCGAAGGCCCTCGGCTTCGACTCGTGTCCCATGACCGGGTTTGACCCTGACCAGGTTTCGAGGATCCTCGGGACCCAGCCGAATCTGGTTCTGACGGTCATTTGCCCGCTGGGATATGCGGCTGACACACCTATACCGAAAATGCGGTTCCCTGAAGAAGACGTCATTTTCTAAGAAGCGGGGTAACGTTTTCCGCCCGGACCCATGGGCCCAGGCGAATTGTCGAACGAGAGATCGCATATCTCCGCTGCTTACGGTTCCGCGCCGGAGAGAAGAAGATTGTTCCTGAGGACCCATCACCACATATTCTTCGGACACGCCCGCCAATCAAAGAAGCAAGAAGGCTCGGCTATAGGAAGATGCCGGCCCTTTGGTACACCTACCTAATCCGCGCACCTAATAAGGATGGGGGACTGATGATTACGGAATGAAACGAGCAAGTGCTGCACTCTATACATAAAGCGCACCACGCTGCTTGCGTCAGGGTTGCGAGCTATGAGATCGCGGATCTCGCCAAGCTCCTGTTCGGTGTAGACCCTTCCCCGATACCGTGCTTCCTGTGCTATGAGAAGTATGTGTCATAAGGCGGATGGGAACGCAAGGAATTTTCTTAGTTACCGAGACTGAGCTGTTTCGGCCTGGCGATAGGCCTCGATGGCGTCATTGTAGCGGTTTAGTTTGTAGTAAGCGACTCCGAGGTCGTGCCAAGCGAGGGCATACTCCGGATTGATGCGGATGGCTTGGCGGTAGGCTTCGACGGCGTCATTGTACTGCTTGAGGTAACCGTAAGCGACTCCGAGGTCGTGCCAAGCGAGGGCATACTCCGGATTGATGCGGATGGCTTGGCGGTAGGCTTCGACGGCGTCATTGTACTGCTTGAGGTAACCGTAAGCGACTCCGAGGCTACACCAGGCACCGGCATTTTCCGGTTCGCTTTTCGTCCACTTCAGGCACCACTCAAGCAACCCCTGCCGGTCCTTCATTTTTACCAGGGCAAGGGCGCGCTTCACCCATTCGGTTTGGCTGTGTCCCTCGGCAGCCGGTTTACGGTCCGGCTTGACCTCGTCTATCCACTCCGCAGGCATGGCGAAGTTCAGGCTCTGTCCGCCTTCCAGGTAAAAGGTGGTCAGCCCGACAAGCCGGCCTTCCTTATCAAAGAGGCCGCCGCCGCTCGAACCAGGGGAGATTGCCGCCGTGGTCTGAATCAGTGGTGACGGTGTGCCCCGGAGCTGGGCAACGATGCCGTCGGAAAGGGAAAGCTCCAGGCCCTTCGGCGCACCCACGGCATAAACCGGGTCCCCCACCTTGAGGTCTGCCGCCTTGCCGAGCTGCGCTGGTTTCCCTTCTATGCCTTTGGCATCGAGGAGGCAGATGTCTTTATCGCTATCTTCCACATACAGGGTGGCAGAAACAAGCCGTTCGCCCCGGCCCACCCGGTAGGAGACACCCCCTTCAACGACGTGGCAGTTCGTGGCGACCCTGCCGGAAGAAAGGAGCACCCCGCTCCCCTGTCCTCTCACCTTGCCCTGGGCATCCAGTGTCTTCACCACCACAACGGCGTCCTTGACCTTGTCGAAGACCTGGGCAGGCGTAAGGGCACGGCTTGGCACGGGTAGAAGCGCGAGGAAGCATACAGCACCGATCAGCCTTATCGCCGACGGTACATTCATCCTTATCCTCCCCCCGTTCGCATTTTCATTCTCGGTGTTCTGCTACGCCTTATTGATCTGTGTCCTTAACCCATTCTACCACCGCACCGCCTGAAGTCAATCACATTGTCCATCGCAATAAGCAGAGAAGGGGATTCCTTAACAAGGTGCCGTTAGCCCCCGGTCAACACCCCCCGTTGATAACACCTAAAAAGAGTTGGTACGGCGCATTTGACAGACTCTATCGATTACCAATCGAAAGCCGCAACCCGAGTCCTACGCGGGGAGCACCCTTTTAATTCCTGTGGGTCTTTGTCGGGCAGCTTCATCGCCAAGACAAGTTTTCCTCTATTTTTGTCCCACGCTCATCCTCCTCATGTCGCTTGCTCAGCTCCTTATGCGGTGTCGCTCAGGCGCTCTTATCCTGCTCGTCGCGTTCATTAGGATCAATGAGTCCCGCAAGAGACTTGCGATCAATCCACAGAGACCCGTTCACCCGTGTTCCCTTTATCAGGCCCGCATGGTGCCAGCAGCGGATGGTCCTCTGAGAGACCTCAAAAAAGCGTGCGGCTTCGGCCACCGAGAGATGCATTTTCTGGGGCAGGTCAGGATAGTTGATAAACCCTCCTTACACGCATTTTCGGTGAATCAGGCCGTTTCCATTTAGGCCCCGGATTGAGGAATAAGACTCACAATCCTCTTTCGATATTCGCGCCGCTCCGGGAGCCAGTGCGCTCTGATTTCGAGTATCTATGCAGGGGCTCCTGTTTTCGTCTTCCTCAGTGCTTGCTTCACGCCAAGGTCTTGCCGCAGATAAAAATGCCAATTCACCCCCGCCGACCGCTCTCCCACATCGTGCCGAGGCGGCTCCGTCTCACACGCTTTTCCTAAGTCTATCTGGGTTATCGTCACTGCCCATCGCATTCTTAAAGCATTTCGCAAAAATAATTACCCACCTTTAAAGAAGTTTCGTTACCGGACAAATGTGCTAAATGGTCCAGTGTTTTTGCGAGGGCGGCCGGAAAAGCGCTACAAATTAAATACCAGTTGAAACCTTCTATCGATCTTGAGAGGGCAGGATTGCGGTTTACAGGAAGTTACGCGCTACGACGGGCGGGATCGGACAAAAGGAAAGGGAACTCGGGTGATCGTGGGGGGAGATGCATGACAGCGGGGATGCTAAAGCCCTCTCCCTGGATGCTGATGCGCTCGGTTTTCACTTTACCGACTCGTCCCACTGTAAGCCTCCCTGTTGAGCAGCTTCAGAAAAATGGGAGTGAACACTTCTTATACTATTGCATGAATGTCAGCCAGCCACAAGGTGAATAGTTCAGAAAAAAGTGGCGGACGGGTCCGGGACGCCCATCGTCAATTTTTCCGGGGATGCCTTTTGTCAGTCCTGGTTGTCATCTCTCCTTGTCAGTCCTGGTTGTCACCCCTCCTTGTCACCTTGACAGGAGAGGGGGAAACGTAGGAAAATCTTATGAGACCGGGCAGTCATTTTGAGAGGCCGAAAGAGATGACACGGCGTGAGCCCGTTTCAGCCGGTTTCGAGAGGTCCCGTAAACCGTCCTGCTCTTTGACAATTGAGCCCCGACCCACGTCCAATGGACGACGGCGTTGCTATCTGCCCGACCGGGAACCCCCCTCCCCCCCTAAACCGTGTACTTTCGTGTACTTTCGTAAACCCCCCTTCTGTAAAGCTTGTGAGAGAACGGAATCCGAAAGAGAGGTGCTGAGACGGCTGGTGAGAAATGCGTACAAAAGAGGGTAAAAAGGGGGTAAACGCGGTAAAAAATGGCAAAAAGGACCGATTTTGCGCTTGTTTGTTCACCATGGCGGGGCGCCGGGCATTGGGAATCTGTGAACAAATGAGAGACGTGCGCCGGTCCACCCGCGAAGGCGCGGGTGGCGGCGAGGGCCGGCGACGGACGTAATTGACATATTGACATTTGTCCTATCTTCCATGGTCGGCAGGAATAAGATGCCCTATCTCCTCACTGAAGAGGTCGTCGCGTCCTTTCCGGGCCAATTTGCAGACCTCGGAGGGGATGAGATCCAGGGCTCCTTGCGGGCATAGGGGCATCATTCGAAAAGAATGAGGAGATGTCGATATTTCAATTACGTCCTATCGGTCCCCCCACACGTTGCGTCGCGCCTACCCGATCAGGTTTCCGGGAGGACCAACGATTACCGTTTCAATTGTGGCATCATGCGAAGGGTTTTATTCGAAACGATTCCGGGAAGGCATACGTAAACCAATGTCACAAGAGAAAAGCCAAAAGCGAAGTAACGTGAAAAAATAGGTGCGATTTTACCTTTGTGGTCCCCTACATCCCCGACAAAGCCCATAGGTAGAGGGAGGCGACGGAGCCGTAGGGTGAATATCGCCTACGGTAACGCTCAAACTGCTCTTTCGTCAGCTTCTTGAGCCCATACAGATTCATCATACCGCGCCTTATGGCGTGATCGCCCCAACTGACGACATCCGGCCGGCATAGGGAGAAAAGCAAAAGCATTTCGGCCGTCCACACGCCTATGCCGCGCAGGGACGACAACTGGTCGATAATATCTTCATCCGCCATTTCATGTAAACGCGAAAAGTCTATCTCGCCGCGCACTGCTGCATCGGCTATTCCCTTGATGTATTCTGCCTTCCGGGCCGACAGCCCGCACTTCTGCATGTCGGAAACATCTGTCTCTGCAATCCGGTCCGGCCTAATTTCCTCGAGCAGTGTATGGAGTCTTGCTCGTATGGCATTGGCTGCTTTACTGGATATCTGCTGCGCCACAACACTCATAATAAGTGCTGCGAAAGGGTCCGGTCTGATCTCCCGTTTAATTACGCCGATCATCTCGATTGCGGCGCCGAGCTTTTTGTCGCGGCGTTTCAGATGGTCGATTTCAGTTTGCCCGTATCTGAATATTTCGGCACTCCACTCTTTCTCTCGCACGATTGCCTCACAGGTTTAGCACATCTTGCTTCCGACGTCCGCTCACCCCGCTTGTCCCGACCTCACAACGGGAGTTCGTCTATCTTCGCAAGGACGTGTTGTCAATTCCGGACCCTATGTTTCTTCCCAAACCTATGAAGGAAGGATCAGCGACCTAACCTGCTGCCAGTCGACTGCCCATTTCAAAGGCACGTTGGCAGTCGACGGGAAAGACCTCGGACCTCCTCCTCGCCTTTTTCTCGGGATCCCAACGAGGTGCATAAACCTTTGAGTAGTCATCGAACTGATAGGTGTCGAAGCTGCACAGCGTTTCTGAAGTACCGAAAATCAGCTTTAAGAGCATCTCGTTGGAGGCAGTATGTTTGTCAAAACCACGCTCTTTCGCCAATTCTTCGGTGGCGCCGAGAGTATAGATGAAGCCGGTGCGGACTCTTCCGGAATACAAGGACCCGGGGGGATCGGTGTAGGTCATGTAGGGGAAGAGCAGGCGTTCCAAGAATGATCTCATCTCCCCGGTAACGGTTCCGAAATAGATCGGCGAGGCCAGGATGATGATACCGATTTCATCCACTTTCTTCAGGATGGGGGTCAGGTCGTCTTTTACCGCGCATCTGCCGTAACTCTTTCCGTCCTTTGTCTTGCAGGCGAAGCAACTCACGCATCCTTTATAGTTCAGATCGTACAGGTGAAATACCTCGGTTTGTGCGGCCTGCGAAGCGGCTCCGTCAAGGGCCTTTTCGAGCAGTGTCGCGGTATTCCATTTCTTTCTGGGACCTCCGTTGACACCGATGGCTTTCATACGCTGAGCCTCCTGGTTTTGGTTGGGTTACGACCCATCATATCCGAAGGATCGATTGCCATTGCTCACTATAACATGAATCCTGCCGAGGGGGAGGTAGGGACGTTGTGTCATTCTGTACACTGTCATCCACCGACCAGCCTCTCGGCCTTCCCCTCTGCTATCTGCTTGTTCATTATCATAAAAAATGGGAACCTTGGGGACATTGTTTCTCAATGTGATTTGTGGGGGCAACACGTTCTTAAATACTTCAATAACTCGTCGGCTGTTCTTCCCCCCTCCGTACGGCATGTTTAATCTATTCCGACACCCTGTCGAGATAACATCAATAAGATTCTACCAGCTATTCCAACACATTAAACATTTCCGTTTCTAATCTTGCGTTAATGGTATCATTGTCCTCAGAGATTGTATTTCTTTTGGAAGAACTCGTACGCCTCCATGATTGCTTTGGTTTTCCTCTCGGCCATTTCTTGAAATTCTACCCCCAAGTGCTGGACCTTGTCAGGGTGATATTTCGTGAGGAGTTCTTTGTATTTTGTTTTGATAGTTGCCGGGGTATCTTTGTTTGTGAGCCCCAAAATCTTTCGATACTCCTCTTCCGTATTTACATGTCCCCAGTTCTGGTACTGGTAGTCACCTCTTTCACTTCTCTGATGCATCCCTTGTTTGAGCATTCTCATTAAGTGACGGAAGATGAGATAGCCCACTACGATGAAAATGATGATTGTCACAAAACGGATCATCGACCCTTTCCCCAGGCCGTGGGAATATATACCCTCCTGCTGTCAGTTTCAGAGCCTACACAGATTCCTAAATGCTTCAAGGGGACCTTGCCATTTAGTCAGGTTGCGGATGGACCCGATGGTCGATACGATTCATTGGTACCATTGGCTGCTCGCCGAGTCTGCATAATTCCGTCCCACCTCTCCCCTTTGGCGTTTTCAACTATCATTGATTACCACCAGTACCGCGCTATTGCAAGAAAAACGTTAAGCCGCTCAATTTCAGGAAAGACCTGCCAGGGTGCGGTGGGTCTTGCAATCACACATTCCCTTTTCTTTCTTCAATGATCCGTTTTTCGCCGCCTGCTCGCTGTCGCATAATGGATGTTGAGATAGTCACGGGTTTGCGCGAACGTATAACCGGGAGTATATGTGGGGTGTATCATTGCAAAACCACATATAACCGCCCTCTTTGGTTCCACTGTAAGCCTCTAATTTCTCTTATGCATCCTTTTGCCTTTGCCATATACCTTTCCACCCCAATGCATCCAACAGAGTGATAACGCCGGTTTTCATTTGCCCCTTCCTCTTGATTTGTCATGCCGACAGCGCTAAACACTTTCGGCCTTTCTCGAATTTCAGCCCATCAAGTACGATTATCATCTTGGGGTTTTTGCGGTGCTTCTCGCGTCAATAATGATCAAGGTTGGGCCTTCTCGCTGTTGATGGAGAGATCACGTGCAGAGGCCTCGGATGGGGTGATAGGTCGTCCGGTATGACGGCAAGGACTTTTGATAGCCGTGGTGTTTTCCCAAGAATTCTTTGTTTGTCGGGAAGATGAAGTCGGCATCCCGTCATAATTTCTGTCAAGAAGTCTTTTTGGGTTGTTTCTTACTCTTTATTTCTGCATTTTGTTTCTGTTTCGCGATGTTCTGTTTCTGCCCCTTATCCTTATCCTTTTTGCTTTTGTCTCCCATCGCGCGCCTCCCTTTTGCGACAACCTTTGGGCTTCCATCTTCCGGCTACGCTGAATCGAGCCCTGGTCGGTATGTCGGTCGATTTTTCCCTTTCCGAACCGCAAAGACAAGACCGGTCAATTCTCCACTATACATCTTCTCCCCTTGTCCGTCAATGACGATCGAGATCTGTGCGGGTTGACGAGGTTGAAAAACCCGATTTCCGGAATCGCAAGGGGGCAAAGAAAACTAATTAATCTCCTGAAGCTTTTGAAGAACCTTGAGGATGGTCTCCACGATCTCTTCCGGGCATTTTGGGGACGTTCGTTTCACCCCGTCAATTCACTCTTCATACGTTCAAAGAACTCCCGTGCGAATGTCACATATCCGGCCGCTTCTTCGGGAGATACAATAACAAGTTCCTTATAATCCCCCTCCAGTCTCCCGTCGAAGGTTTTGTGCAATATCTGTGAATAATGCTTGTCGATCTTTCCGTTTTTGACGAATTCCTTATCGAAGATCGAGATAATCCCTCTGTGTTTGGAAGTCCGTGGATTTATCCCCGTTTTAAGAAAGAGAGCCAGCAAGAGGTAAAACATGGAGTAATAAGCCCTGTTGACGATCGACCGCGAGCTGAAACCTCCTTTCAGCATCTTTTCCGCTTCCAGGAGAGTTTCCTCTGCCTGCTCAAGCCTGTGTCGATAGAGGGCCTCTTTGTCCGTCATAGGGATATCCCTTCCTCCGAGATGCTCTCCACTATGGGGGATGCCCTGAGAGGAGAATCCTCTATTTCTTCCCGCGTGAAAACGAGAGGGGAAATGTGGATGGAGTACTCGAAACCGGTCTCCCACGCAATGTCCCGAACCTTTTCTTTTAGTTGCCTGTCCATGCGCTCAACCTTCACGAAGACATCCATGTCGGAGTACTCGTCTGCATTGCCCCGCGCCCTTGAGCCGAATACTTTGAAATCGAGAACAGTGACGGCTTTCGATAATCTGCGCTTGAACTCCCTGGCTATTGCTTTGTCGCGCTTATTCATGCTCTACGCCTTTGTTGTGGATGCTTTTCTCTTGCTTAGCCTTTCGCCGTCATAACATCAGGAAAGACAACGCCTTCGCCCGTCGCTCCTTTTCTTCTCTAGCATTCTACTGCTCTGACAGGGAAGTGCAACTAAATTTATCCACTCGAGTGAAAAATACTACAAAAGGCGACGCCTGCATCCCCTCACCTCATCTTCCTGAGCACCTCGTTTGTCTCCTCCGGATCGAACTCTTCGGGGTCGAAATCGTCTCCGAGCCATTCCATTGTGTCCTCGTGTTCGGGGTGTGTCGGATTTTTTATGTTTAGTCTATTCTGACACCCTGTCGAGATAAACGTCAATAAGATTCTATCGAGTACTTTCCTGAGTACCTGGCTGAATTGCTTTGGCGGCAGGTCGTCAAGGAACGTGTACGCCCGTTTGCTAACGGGGGCAGGGCCCGCCAGGGGATCAGATCTTTTGTCCTTGACTTAAGGCGCCCCTTTAAGCAGTTCTACCTCCTCATCGATTACCATCGGTGAGGAGGTATTGCAAGAAAAACCTTCACAAAAAACTTGGACGTTTTCGAATTATGTGCCACAATAGAAGTGTCCTTGGTCTGAACAGGTTGCCTTGATGTTTCATAAAGCGCTTTTCGAAACAATAAAAGAAGACGTAAAGATACTCATTACCTGCCGGAAGCGGACCGATAGATGTCGCAGAGGCGAAAAAGGCGGCAGTGGCAGGCAAGAGCCGGTTACCCTCGAAGAATTAGCTTTCTGAAAGATCAGCTTAAGCGAAAACGGCTGCCATGCGTATCGAAAGAAAACCGGAAATGCAGGGGGATAAGACCGTGCCGTTGTCGAAACAATGACTGAGAGAGCAGCTCATGCCTTTATAACGAGAAGACCCGAACGGAGGGATAGCCGTGTCACAGGAAGACAAAAAAAATAACAAGATCGGCCGGCGTCAGTTTCTCAAGAGGACCGCTGTTGCAGGCACGGCGGTGGCTGTTGGAACCCTCGTCTCAAAGGGTCCCGCATCTGCGGCCAAAGGACCTTCGATCACGTGGGACAGAGAGGCGGACGTTGTCGTGGTCGGGTCCGGCGCCATGGGGCTTCCCGCTGCCATCGTGGCCCGTGAAGCCGGAGCGAGCGTGATCGTGGTCGAAGCAAACTTCGACATAGGCGGCCATGCCATAACAAGCGGCGGCAATGTCCCCCTCGGAGGCGGGACGAGCGCCCAGAAAAAGGCCGGCATCAAGGATTCGCCGGACCTCCTCTTTCAGGACCTGACCGACTGGTCTGTGGTCCAGCCTAACGGATTCCCTGACTACCGGTACAACGACCGGGACGTCATACGGGCATTTGCGGACAACAGCGCCGCCGCCTTTGAATGGCTCGTCGCCCACGGGGTGGTCTTCATAGACAAGGCGCCCGATAGTTTTGGAGGGATCTCCGTTGGAAACTCCGTTCCCCGTGAAATGCACGCCGCAGCAATGAATTGGCCCATGGTTCAAACCGGAAAACCGGTGGACCCGACAGTCCGGGCCACAACCTCCACAGGCAATGGCCTCATGCGTCCGCTGGAGGTTGCGGCGAAAAGTGCGGGTGTTCAAATCCTGCTCAACCATAGAATGACGAGCATTTACCGGGAGACCCCGAACGCGGGCCGGGTGCTCGGGATCACCGTGGATAACAAGGGCGCCGCACTGAACATCCGGGCCATGAAGGCACTCATCATCGCCACCGGCGGCTCCACAGGCAACGTGAACTTCCGCCGTATGTTCGACCCGCGCCTTACCGAGGAATACTGCGGTCTCTCCGGCATGCCCTGGTCCGACCAGGATGCAAGCGGAGAGATAGCCGCCATGGCAATCGGCGCCTCTCTCTGGGGTCTTTACAACCAAACCGGCGAATTTGGCTGGCCGGTTACAAAGCCGGGCACCATCGGCTGTCAGTACAACTATGCCAACCTTCAGTGGTTTCCGGGCAGTCCCGTATTCAAGCGTGCCCGTGCAACGGGCCTGCGCGTTGCCAACTGGCAGAACCTTATTCTCGTGAACATGCTCGGCAAGCGCTTCTACGACGAGACCGGGAGCCAGTTCTCCGCGAATAACGCGGGGCAGATCGAGCCCTATGTCGCCGGGAGTCACCTGAACGCCAAGAACATCAGCTACAACCCCGCCAATTTCATCAACGCAGCCCTTGCCGGTATCGGAGATGGAAATAATGGAGGCGGCCCCATCTGGGCGATCTTCGACGCGGATGCCGTAACCCGCGAAAGATGGAACCCCAAGCCTCCCGGCGTGGACGTGGATGGGGGCTTCTTCTTCACCGCCACTACGATCCGGGAATTGGCGGGCAGGATCGTAATGAAATACCAGCGCGTCCCGATGTCGCCCGGAAACCTGGAAGAGACGGTGGCCAGGTACAATTCCTTTGTCGACGCAGGGAAAGACGCGGATTTCGGCAAGCCGACCCCGAAGCACAAGATCGCCAGACCTCCGTTTTACGCGGCCTGGGCAACGCCCGTCATCCACGATACCCGGGCCGGTCTCAGGATCAACGCCAGGTGCCAGGTGCAGGACATGTCCGGTCAGGTCATCCCGGGCCTCTATTGCGGCGGCGAATCCGCCGGTGGTTTTAGCCAGCACGGCCTTGCCAGGGCCGCGTGCCAGGGTTACATTGCCGGCAAGAATGCGGCGGCGGAAAAGACAATGTAGAAAATCATGAAAAGGTTGGCTCACATCTTTTTTATTGGCCTATGTTTCTCCGTAGCGGCCTTCGCCGCTCTCCCGAACACCGGTCTTATGCCGGCCCTGGCGCAGACGGCTGCACCGCCCGGCACGGAAGTCTCCAAAGACGCTTGCCTTACGTGCCACGGACCCTTTGACAAGCTTGCCGGAGAGACTGCCGGCTACGTGGCGCCGAGTGGAGAGAAGATAAACCCCCACATGTACGTGCCGCATACATCCAGGGAAGCGAAGGCGGTTCCCGAGTGCACCAACTGCCACGAGCCCCATACGGTGCCTGCCAAGGCAGCAAAGACTCCGGCGCAGCCCAAGCCGGAGGTCGAGTGGTGCTACACCACCTGCCATCACAGGAACAATTTCGAACCTTGCAAGGATTGCCATAAGCAGCGGGGCGAGTTCACGAACCGCGCCTACGTCAAATCCTCGGCGAACCGCCCCCGGAGAAACTCGTAGATCTTGTTTCCGATGGACAGACCGAGGTCAATGAACTCCGGCCCTAAAACCCTACCGGTATGGGATCGAAACGTGCCTTTGATGCGCGCTATTCCTTCCATCCCCTCCGGAAATCGAGGAATCACGGCGACGACCGACGCACGGGCGAAGCGAAGCATTTCCCAGAGCGTTACCGTGAAATTGTCCGGTCCCCAGCGGAACTTGTCTGCATCGTAGAGCGTGTCGCTGAGGAGTTTGCCTATGGCCGATACTATGATCCGAGGTTCAACAAAGGCCTCGTGGTTTGCGATAGCCTGGACCACATACTCTCTCTCCTTTTCCGGTACGCCGAGGTTATCGAGCAACGAACCGGCAGCGATGGCAGCGGACCTTGCGTGGTCTTTATCCCCCCGTCGCATGTCGTGGAGGAGGCCGGCCACCTGGGCCAGAGCAGCAGCCTCGTTCGCGTCAGATCCTTCCAGACCTATCCTTGCCCCTTCTGCCAGTACCAGAGCCCCTGCCTCGACGGCAACCTTTTCCGCGTGATCCAGCCCGTGACTCGGGTTCCGGGCGAGTTCCTGCGCAACGACCTTGCGGCAGCGGGCGACAAGGGGAGCCTGCCGATAGATGCTGTGGGAGTGGGCGAGCTGCGAGGCGCACGACTCGTAAAAGTGCGGATCGGGGAAGGAGGCCGCGATACCCCGCGAACAGATCATCATTTCGTCGTAGATGTCCACCCGGTCGTCCTTCACTACCTCCTTCGCTCACCTGGAAACCTTTCTCGGCAGGGCGAATATGGTCCATATGTATGATTCAGGTCCCCAAGCCCCCGTCCAATCCTACCACGACGAAAGTCCTTCAACAAGAAGATTTCCGGATGTGGCACGTGATAGACTTGAAAGCGCGTGAAATCAGCCTTTCACGAAGAACTCACGGATAGTTCCGGGTTCGGGCGCGTGAGGGCGTGGGAGTCTATATATAGTACATCAAGTGCTTATCGATGACCCTCTCCACGCCCTTTGATTGGGCCTCCTCGCAAAGGTCCTGGAGGGTGACCGAATCGAGATACGTCATCAGCCTGTCTGTGGCCTCTGTCCATACCTCCCGCACCACGCATTGCTGCATGCGGTCGCACGCCTTTCCTCCGGTCTTTGCCGGGCCCGTGCAGTGGACAAGCTGGATGGTCCCCTCGGTAGCCCTGACGATGTCGCCTACGCTGATCTTGTCAAACTTCCTTGCCAGGTAGTATCCGCCCGAGGGTCCCCTGATGCTTTTGATGATTCCGGCCTTTTTCAGCTTCTGAAAGATCTGCTCTATATAGCGGGGAGAAATGGCCTGTCTTGCAGATATTTCTTTGACCTGAGTGGATAGACCTGCAGAGTGGTAGGCGATATCGAAGACCGCCCTTAGTCCGTATCTGCTTTTGGTAGAAATCTTCATGCGAATAAATTAAATTGTTCTACTTTTCTTGTCAAGTATATAGGTGATGCCGTTCTAAAGTGCTGTATCCATCGTGGGGGCGATGGGGACGTTTCAGAAAAGAGCTTATACCCTTTTGTCACTCCTGGTTGTCGCCCCTGATTGTCACTGCGGCCTTTTTTGCTTCATGAAATAAAATACATACTCATTGTCAGAACCCCTGCGCCGCTATACACTTAGAATGATTTCATGGTTTCGACGGCAACTATAATTATACTATCCCTGTCAGAAGAAATGCTATGGAAGAACTATGCCGCACGTAATGATTATTGACGATGACGTGGACATGTGCGAGATGCTCTCGGGCATGGTGAACCGGACAGGCAATGAGGCATCGTACGCTCATACCCTCGATGAAGGGATGAAACAGATATCCCGGAAGAATTACGACATCGTCTTCCTCGACATCCGTCTGCCTGACGGCTCGGGCCTCGATGTGCTCCCCAAGATCAGGGAGATCGCCTCGCCCCCTGAAGTGATCATCATGACGGGCTTCGGCGACCCCGACGGGGCCGAGCTTGCCATTAAGAATGGGGCCTGGGACTACATCGAGAAGCCCTCATCCATCAAGGAGATGACCCTCCCCTTCCTTCGCGCCCTCCAGTACCGGGAAGAGAAGAAGGCGCGCAAGCCTGCGGTAGCCCTCAAGTGGGAGGGCATCATCGGCTCTTCCCCCCGCATGCGGAGCTGCTTCGATATCCTCGCCCAGGCGGCGAACTCCGATGCCTCCGTGCTCATCGCGGGAGAGACGGGCACCGGCAAGGAGCTCTTTGCCCGCGCTATCCACGAGAACTCGCCCAGGGCCAACAGGAACTTCGTGGTAGTCGATTGCACCGCGTTACCAAAGACCCTCGTCGAGAGCACCCTCTTCGGCTATGAGAGAGGCGCCTTCACCGGCGCGGACAGGGACCAGGAGGGTCTCGTGAGACAGGCCCACGGGGGGACCCTCTTCCTCGACGAGGTGGGCGAGCTCCCCCTTGTTATCCAGAAGGCCTTCCTGCGCGTCCTCCAGGAGCATCGTTTCAGGCCCGTAGGCTCAAAAAAAGAGATAGAGAGCGACTTTCGTCTCGTCGCCGCTACCAATAGGGTCATGGATGAGATGGTTGAGTCCCGCCGCTTCCGAAGGGACCTCCTCTTTCGCCTCCAGACCTTCACGATCGACCTCCCCCCTTTAAGGGAAAGGAAGGAGGACATCAGGGAACTCGTCATGTACCATATGGCGAAGCTTTCCGAGCGCTACGGCATAGGTACGAAGGGCTTTGCCCCGGAGTTCCTCGACTCCCTTATCGCCTATGAGTGGCCCGGCAACGTGCGGGAGCTCGTCAATGCCGTGGAGAGGGCGCTCACCATGGCCCGCCAGGAGCCGACCCTCTTTGCCAAACACCTGCCCACCCACATAAGGGTGAGCTTGGCCCGCGCCGCCGTGACGAAGGAGGCGCCCAGCCAGGTCAGCAGCAAGGCCGCATCCCCTCCCCCGCTACCCCCCTTGAAAGGCTTCAGGGAAGCCGCCCTGCAGGAGGCGGAGCGCCAGTACCTCGAAGACCTCATGGGCATCGCGGGCAGCAACATCAAAGATGCCTGCCGCATATCCGGCCTCTCCCGTCCCCGCCTCTATGCCCTCATGAAGAAGTACCGCATATCAAGGTACGGCTGAAGCTTTTTACAAAATAAGGATTGATTGAGCAGGGGCAGGATGCAAGAGGGAGGCCGGCGATGTTGACAATTCCCGGCCAAATCTATATATTTTGAGGATCGCAAGTACGATTACCGGTGATGTTTTTTCGTGGAATTCCTCACATCGATCACGCCAGCAGAAGCGCTCGCGCTCATCATTTCTTTTCCTGTCGGGCCCCTGCGCGAAGAAGAGGTTTCCCTTGAGCAGGCAACTGCCAGGGTGCTCGCGACAGATATCACCGCACAGGAAGATATACCACCTTTTCCACGGTCTCTCGTAGACGGCTACGCCGTAAGGGCGAAGGACACCTATGGGGCAAGGGAAGGCACGCCCGCCTTCCTCCAGGTGCGGGGAGAGGTCCTGGTCGGTGAGGCTGCGGAACAGAAGGTCGGTGACGGCGAGGCACTTTACGTCGCGACCGGGGCCATGATGCCGGACGGCGCGGACGGCACGGTCATGGTCGAGTATACAAGGCAGGCAGGCGCAGCCATCGAGGTCACCCGCACCGTCCGCCGGGGAGAACATATCTGCTTCAGGGGCGAGGACGTGCAGAAAGGGCAGGTCGTGCTTGAAAAAGGGCGGACCATATCGCCTTTCGACCTGGGCGTTCTCGCCGCCCTCGGGGTCACCCGTATTCCCGTCTGGCAGCAACCCGTGGTCGGCCTGATCTCCTCGGGCAACGAGATCATACCGGCGGACGAGGTGCTGGAGGCGGGCAAGGTCCGGGACATCAACACCCATACCGTGTCGAGTCTGGTAAAAAGGCAGGGTTGTCTCGTCCGGTTCGCAGGTATAGCCCGGGACACGGTTGACGATATAATTTCGAGGCTTTCGGCCCTCAGGGAGTGCGATGCGATACTGCTCTCAGGCGGGAGCTCGAAGGGCCAGAGCGACTTCATGACGACGGCGATCGAGGGGCTTGGCGGAAAGGTCCTCTTTCACGGCCTCAATATAAAGCCGGGCAAACCGACGATCTTCGCTGCCCTGTGGGAAAAACCGGTATTCGGCCTTCCCGGCCATCCCGTCTCTTGCGCCATGGTCGTCCTGAGGTTCGTGCAGCCCATTCTGGCGAGATTGAAAGGTGAGATGCGCCCCGGTCTGCTCCGGACCATGGCCGGGAGGTTAACGACAAACATACCGTCGACCTACGGGATAGAGGAGTACGTGAGGGTGACCGTGGAGAGGAGAGAAGGTTTGACGCCGCTGGTGACGCCCATATTCGCAAAATCGTCAGTCATCTCCACCCTTTCAAAAGCAGACGGCTACGTCGTGGTGCAGGAAGGGCAGGAAGGCATAGAGGCCGGCGTCGAGGTCGAGGTGCTGCCGCTTGGGTAAAAGATATCTTACTACCATAAGCAAAGAAGAGGCCATCAGGAGGGTGCTGAAAGCGATCATGCCCCTTGAAGCGCATGAGGAGATTCCGGTGCCCGCGTGCCCGGGCCGGGTGACGTCCAAGCCCGTTTTCGCGGCGCGTTCGAACCCCCCCTTCACCTCTGCGGCCATGGACGGATATGCGGTCTCCTTTGAGGCTACACTCGACGCGGACCTCGGCAGCCCGGTGACCCTCATTCGGGGGGAGTATGCCGTGCTCGTCAACACGGGCGATCCCCTGCCCAGGACCATGAATGCGGTGATCATGGTGGAAGAGGTGGAAGAGAAGGGTCCGGAAATCGTTATCAGGAAACCCGCGTCATTATGGCAGAACGTGAGACTGACCGGAGAAGACATCATCGAGGGCGACATGCTCTTCCCCGTCAACTACAGGCTGGGGATACTCGATGTCGGATTGCTGCTCGCAGCCGGCATAAGAACGCTGAAGGCGGTGAAAAAGCCGAGGCTTCTTATCATCCCGACGGGGCAAGAGCTGGTCGATATTTACGAGCAACCCGACCTGGAGGTCCTTCCCCATAGGCTGATCGACTTCAACTCCTATACGCTCATGGCCCTTGGCAGAGAGATGGGCTTCGAAGTGACGAAAACCGGAATAGCCCGGGATAACGAGCACCTGCGGGCCGTCTTGAGGGAATATATCCCGGCCCAGGATGTGCTCGTCATAAACGCGGGCTCAAGCGCCGGTACGGAGGATTTTACGGAGACCGTTATCCGGGAATTCGGCGAGCTTGTGTTTCACGGTGTCGCCATGATGCCGGGCAAGCCCACTATATTCGGGCTCATCGAAGGCAAGCCCGTCTTCGGCATACCGGGATACCCCGTCTCCGCGGCGATAAGCTTCAAGACCTTTCTCAAGGTCGTCTACGAGCGCCTTTGCGGCTCGTATACCTCGGAGAGGTCCGTCCCCTGCGTCACCCCCTACAAGCTGCCTTCGAGCATCGGCGTTGAGGAGGTGCTGCGGGTGAGGCTCATGGCAAGGAATGGGGTCTATTATGCCTATCCTCTTCCGCGCGGCGCAGGGGTCTTTTCGTCCCTCTCCCGTGCCGACGCGCTTGTCACGATACCGGAAAACGTGGAGGGGTACGACGAAGGAACGGTGCTGCCGGCACACCTCCTGAGGCCGGAGGATGAGCTGCAGCACAGGCTCAATATCGTGGGAAGTCACGACCTTTCCCTTGATGTACTCAGGGACATGATCAAGACCCGTTTTCCCGCCATGGACCTCATATCGGCCCACGTCGGCAGCATGAGCGGGATCAGTGCGATGCAGAAAGGGATCGCAGACCTCGTTACCACTCACATATTGGATGAGCAGGAATTGGTGTATAATATACCGGCGATAAAGAAGTATCTGGCCGGTAGGCCTGCGCTTCTCGTGTATATCACGAAGAGGATACAGGGATTGCTCGTGGCAAAAGGGAACCCGTTGGGCATCACGGGGGTGGACGATCTTACGCGACATGAGGTAAGATTCGTCAATCGGCAGTTTGGATCGGGCACGCGGATACTACTCGACATGATGCTCAAGGAGAGGCGGATCGATCCGCGGTCGATCCGGGGATACGACCGGGAAGAACCGACACACACGGCGGCTGCCATCCTGGTGAAGGAAGGGATTGCGGACGCAGGCCTGGCCATTCATGCGGTTTCCCGCAGTTTTTCTTTGGATTTCATCCCTCTCATGGAAGAGGAGTATGACCTCCTTGTTACCAAGGAATTCAGCGAAGACCCGAGGTTCTCGCTCCTCATGGAGCTTCTCGCATCCCCGGAATTCGCCTCAAGGCTGAGTAGACTGGGCGGTTACACGACGAAGGACAGCGGGAAAATCAAATATGTTAACGGATAACTTCAACCGGGTCATCAACTACCTAAGGGTTTCGATCACCGACAGGTGCAACCTCAAATGCAGGTATTGTACCGACAGTGCCTTTTCCTTTATACCGCATCAGGAAATCCTGCGCTACGAGGAGATCATCAGGTTCGTGCGCATAGCCGCCTCTTTGGGGGTGAGGAAAATCAGGCTTACCGGCGGGGAGCCGCTCCGCAGGAAAGACCTCTCTTTCCTTCTCAAAGAGATGGGTGCCATCGGGAGCATAGACGACATCAGTCTTACCACGAATGGGGTCGAGCTGGCGGATGCCGTGGAAACGCTGCGGGATGCGGGCTTAAGGCGCGTCAACATCAGCCTCGATTCACTCAAGCCCGAAAGATTTGCCTATATTACCGGCGTTGACGCCTTTGACAAAGTCATAAGAAGCATAGAAAAAGCAAAGCATGCGGGTCTCCATCCCGTAAAGATCAATACGGTGATCATCAAGGGCTTCAACGACGACGAAGTGCTCGATTTCGCCGATTTTGCGAGGATTTGGGAGGTGCAGGTACGGTTCATAGAGTTCATGCCCTTCGGGGATGGGGCCCTGTGGGACCGGTCCAGGATCATCAGCTCAGCCTCCCTCGAACAGACGATACGCCGGGTGCATGACCTTCACCCGAGCATATATTCCGACAAGGGGCCTGCCAAGATGTTTCTCATCAACGGAACTGCCGGCCAGGTCGGCTTCATCAGTCCCATGTCCTCCCATATCTGCAACGAGTGCAACAGGATCAGGCTGACAGCCGATGGGAAGATCAAGCCCTGCCTCTTCTCGGACACGGAGCATGACGTGAAGGCCCTTTTGCGTGGCGGGGCAAGCGACGACAAAGTGGCTGATTTCGTGAGGCGCGCGGTAATGGCAAAGCCGGAAAGAAAGGTGGAGGCGGGTGCGATCAGGAAATGTCAGAGGAGCATGCGCCTTATCGGAGGGTGACGCGTACAAGTCAATCGGTAGGGCGCTGAGCAGGGATATAGGCACTTATGAGGGGGGAGACTCTGACGGCTCCGCCGGC
>Ga0187864_10000662_pt1 | contig 37018 bp, 46 predicted proteins | sample June2016WEW_11_4_FD_132985 | JGI IMG/M metagenome (GOLD analysis project Ga0187864, IMG submission 132985) | Peatland microbial communities from SPRUCE experiment site at the Marcell Experimental Forest, Minnesota, USA - June2016WEW_11_40 | ecosystem: Environmental > Terrestrial > Soil >...
TCGCGAACTGCGGCGGAAATATCCCCGAAAGCTCGCAGCCCAATGTCAGGCACTCCGAATCGCGCTCCAACGACGGAAAAACCGCTGATAAAGTAACTACTGCATCCGGCCTGTTTTATTAACTGGGCGCTCAGACCGTCGAACGCGCCGAATTGAATCACCGGATGTTCGGCTTTGAGGATGTCTCGAAAAGTGGCTTTTTTCTGCCGGGGAGATGGAATCATAATTTGTGATTATCCCGGCAACTGATAAGCCCACGGATACGCGTCAGTTGCCCTTTCCAAAAAATCCGCGATCTGCGGTTCCATCTCAACCGGAATTTCCGTTTTGACCTCCCAGCCGAGCGATAATTTATACCTGACCGCTTCAGCTTGCAACGCCTCAGCCCGGTTCTTGACTGCATGGTCTTTTCCGGGGTTGCGGGAAAATTCCAAGGCCCCAAATTGGGGCTTCTCGTACCCATTGCCCAGACACTTTTCCTTCTCCAGTCTCGTGACGGACAGTTGATATGGCTACCGTCTCCGTTATGAACGTTAAAAAAAGTGACGGCAACGGACCTGCGCGATCGTCTCCGGGACAAGCTCAGGAAAGCAAAGAACAACAGCGTGCTGCTGGTGCAGAGCCGCCGCCACGAAGAAAAGTATGTCGTTGATAAAGAATGGCTCGACAACCTAGTGCGTGAACGTGAGTCCGTTCTGGCGGCTCTCGAGGTTCTCGCTGACAGAAGGCTTACCAACCGGCTGATCGAACTCTCTAAGACGATAGACGATGATGTCGAAAACAATCGTCCAATGGATGGTTTTCTTCCAAAGCGGGGAATCTCCGGAAGGCGGGAAAATTATCGCGACTTCTGAGTCCGGCTTCCCCGCCTCCCGAAACTAAATCAGGCTAGACAGGCCTGAGGATGATCGTGCTGTATTTCGTAACCTCGCGCAGCAGACCCAGCCCCGTTAGGCTAGGCTTTATGTACTTTTTCATCCACATCTCCTTTTAATGTGATTTGAGCGGATCGGTCCGTCTTGCTGACGTCCCGGAACTCGATCCGTCCACGAATCGATGGCCCCCAGTCACCCCGTCAACAACCGGCGAGATGACCATTCACCTATGGGCCGGCAAGTGGGATGCCACTGAGGCCACGAAGTGCCCGAGCTAATCGGTGATAACTCGCCTGTTATCTTATGACCGGGATTAGTGCTGGCAGTGACGTGGCCCCTCAAACCAAGTGTTTGCATCGTAGAGGAAATCCGCTTCCCTGTGCCACACATCAGCATCGTACGTTCGCGAGAATTGGCGTGGGCTTCTTTGATATCTTGAAGTGATCCGCAGCGGGTCTGCTTTCATTGCCTCTGAAAAATTTACGGAGAAGCATCGCGGGCTCTGGGAATCCTATATGAAATGGCCTCCGACTGAGTACAGGTACGAGTTCGATATCGGACCGGATGGACTCGAACTTACTAAAGTGCTGTACCGCGACGAAAACGAAACTGATTGGAAATCAGGAGCGCCTGCATACTGTTGGGGGAAGGCGGCACAGGGGGCACAAACTGCTCCCGGCCCAGCGAAGCATGAGTAGGTTGTACGGTAGCTTTCGGCAAGCACGAATGCGCAGAGGGCCTCGGTAATGTCGGTCTTGCGCCCATCTAGGGCAAGGGAGGACTGCCCTTCGCCGTGATGTGGCCGTTGGTTCCCAGGATCGACGGTTTCGGGGCCGACATCTTACATTGGCGGCTTGACGTCGCCGTATTCGTAGCGCGAAGAGGTGTGGGACTTGCCCCCGCCGCCTCCGACATCAATGTCCACGTCCACGCGCAGCGGCAACCCTTTTGCCTTGGAAATCCACATCTGGCTGTCGACCACGCCCTTGGGCGATACATCGTGCGAACTGTATACCGCCGCCATTTCACCGTTCACTAGTTCGTCTTTCAAATACTTGCATGTAGCCTTGTCATTGTGCGCCTTTGGTTGCCGCAACTCCGCCAGTTCCTGCGGTGTCATCGAGACGCTACTCCATTTTCCATTGATCCGTGAGTAAATGACACCAGGCATGTAAATCATCTCCACGGTCTGGTCCTTGCCGCCAATGTTCATCGTGGTGTACGTGTGAGTGGCAGTGGTCATGGTTTTGCTAGCTGCTTCCAACACCACTTTGCAATCGCCTTGGGCCTTCAGGGGACTCGTGCCAATGAGCAGATGTCCGAAGGCGAATCCCACCGTCAAGTACAGCCATCTCTTCCGCGCTGTAATCATGAACTTTAAGTCCTCGCTGTTAGGCTACGCCCAGAAGGCGTCGGGCTGCACGATAAACATTTCGCGTTTTGCGTGTTGAACCTCACTAACACCGGCCCGACGAGGAATAGTCTGCACAAAAGCTGGTACCCCCGCCGCCGTAGGTGCTCAAAGCTCGCGAGCCGACCGCGCACCGGCCAGAGAAATGACATCGGATCTGCCTCGCCCATGCCACGCCATGACGCGAGGTCTTCGTAGGGCACTCTTGGTGAAATGTATGCGAACGTGCTGCGACGACTCGGGTGTCGACCGATATCGGGCACGGGTACTTAGTAAAGCCTCAGTTTTGGCATTAAGCACCCATTTGAAACTCTCCTTTCGGTTTGCAGTGCTTGTGATGGATGAGCACAGAACCTTGTTATTATATCGATCCTATGACTGACACAATTGCATTCGTGACAGGCGCGAACAAAGGAATCGGAAGGGAAATCTCCCGGCAACTCGCCTCCAAAGGCATTTTCGTGCTGATAGGCGCCCGCGACCGCGAACGCGGAGAGAAGGCTGTAGCAGATCTTCGAGCCCAGGGTTTTCCCGTCGAATTCATTCAAATCGATGTGACTTCGCAGCCAAGCGTGGACCACGCCGCAGCTGAGGTGGAGCGCCGCCATGGGCGGCTCGACATCTTGGTGAACAATGCGGGGATCGCGCTTGATTGGTTCCCGGCCTCGGAATTGACCGTCGAGGTGCTCCAGAAAACGTTCGAAACGAATGTTTTTGGGGTCTTCCGCGTCACCAAAGCCCTGCTCCCGCTGCTCAAGAAATCCAAGCACGGTCGGATCGTCAACGTGTCGAGCGGACTGGGCTCCCTCACCCGCAACGCGGACCCCAACAGCCCGCTGGCGGTCCGAAACATGTCGCTCGCATACTGTTCGTCGAAAGCCGCTCTCAATATGATCACGGTTCAGTTTGCCAATGAGCTGAAAAGTGCCGGAATCAAGGTAAACTCAGCCAATCCGGGTTTCACCGCGACGGATATGAATCAGCATCGCGGACTGAGGACGGTTGAACAAGGTGCCGCGACGCCGGTCCGCCTGGCGCTGCTTCCCGACGACGGCCCCACCGCCGGAGTTTTCAGTGATGACGGCTCCGAGCCGTGGTAAAAGCTCCGAAGCGCCATCGGAAAATTGCAGCGGCGATCAGGAGGCCGCTTCGGCATCCGAAATCGCAGAGCTCGGTTGACCGCCCGGATCTCGGCGACGCGCATCTCCGCGCCACGGACCAGAGGCGAAACGTTTGAGGGATCGGCATCTCCATAGCGCTGATCACACAAGGAGGCAAGCTGATCCAAACAATGTCACTAGCGTCGGGCACATAGGACCGCGCCATTTACCATGCCTCTTTGCCGACGGGACCGCCAAAAGCGACTTCCGCATGAAGATTCTCGCGAGTGATCCCCTTCACAAGTTCGGTCAGATCATATTCCTTGCGCCGCAGCGGTTCGATGACAATACGACCTGATTCCTCGCGCACGTCAACGGGTTCATCCAGATCCAAGTGAGCCGCCTGCAAAACGGCAACCGGAATTCGCACCGAAGCACTGTTTCCCCATTTCTTGACCACGGCCCTCATGTCGCATGATCTCCTTGTAACTACTTTGTATCAACGTGCTATCCTACTGTTCTTAGCGTGTCAACATTGTTGCTACACTGTCTTGACCTTACTCCGATGATCGTTGATCCAACCGCCTTTAGCCGCGGCTTTCTTTTCGGCTATCCGACCACGCAGGAGTTAGCCGAGCAGCCAAGTAACGGTTCCCGAATGGGATGCGATTCATCTACATCTATCAGCCCGGCGCGAAGCAACACTTTCAACAGAGTCCCCATAGTCCGCGCGATTGATTAGACAGCACTTAACTTCCTTGAAGCGGTAGCAGCGCCAAGATATAATTTCCGGACGTTTCTGGCGATCAGGGCATTATCTCCACAGCCCGCGGAACTGCAGAATCCATGTCCGATACTCTTCAGTCCGTCGCTTATCCTCAGACTTCCGAACGTCGTTTCCATCCGCGCGAACGGGTTTTATGTTCCTGCATGCAGTTGGAAGATGACAACGGTGGCATCGTCCTCAACCTTAGTGAAAGTGGATTAGCGATGCAGGTCGTCCGGAGTTTGGCAGACGAGCCATTGCCGCAGATGCGTTTTCAACTCTCGCAGTTCGAGGCTTGGGTCGAAGCACGAGGACGAATTGCGTGGATCAGCCCTTCGAAGAGGACGGTCGGTGTGGAATTCGTTGGTCTGCCTTATGAAGGACGCATTCTGATAAAAAGATGGATTTCTTCAATCGGTGATTCAAGCGCAACCATAGAAGAAAATGCGCCTGTTGAAGAGCTCGCACTTGAGAGGCCTGCGTCTACTGCCTTGGAACCGGCAAGTGCAGTTTCCGTTCCCGAACCTGAGACGATGGAGCGAGTCGTCGAGAATCCAAAGCAAGATTCGGTTGCCAAAGATCCGGCGGTGGTTCCGCCGAGGGCCACCGAAACGCGAGATCTCGAAACAGTCTCGCAATATTCCCGAGCCACGAGTGCAAAGCCAGCAGCCATTGAGAACACTGGCCGCGAAAACCGTCCTCCGCTCTACCTTTCTTACGAGGAGACAACACGTGTCCGCGGCAAGGTCGACCGCGATCAAACGAGTAGTCCTCGCAAGTCGCGCCAATGGATCGGAGTTCTGGTTTCGGTTCTATGGCTATCAACTTTTTTCTTCTTGGGCATTTATTTTCGAAACGTCGAAAATAACCGGCAGAGCAGGGAAGTCCCAGCTACAGCTTCCCAGCCTGCGCTACCATCCAATGACTCGGTGATTCCGAAGAACCCGCCTATCTTTGTTGATCCCAAGCAGCCACTCGACCGTCCCGGTTTCGTACTGCAAGTGGGCGCGATGACGCGCAAAGACGATGCCGACGCGCTAGCGGAGTCGTTACGTAAGAGGAATTTTCCAGCGTTTGTGTCTCGGCGCGGAACGGATCGTTTCTATCGAGTGATCATCGGGCCGTACCGTGACGCCGATTCTACGTTCAAAGTCAAAGAAGAACTAAGAAAACAGGATTTCGACGCCATCCGTATACAGTGGAATCCTTAGCTCAGGGAAAGTAAATTACAGCAGGACTCTGATCTGAGATTGTCACTTGGCTACCCATCGCAAGGCATCAGGGTCTACCGATCCGATGGCATCGTGCTCGAAGCGAAGCCGTGAGCAACCGGTGACAGTCCAGACAGCTACCGATTCTGGTCCATGGCGGCGAAGCTAGACCTGCGGAAAGGCTCCGGACACATAGCTACACTTCAAGATGGGTAACGGCAATGCTATCATTCGCGGCAAATCCGACCTTGGAGCGGAAGAAATGCCCGACGATCCCAATAGCCAAAGTTCACAGATTCTTGTTCGCAAACTAGCGACAATTCTTTCCGCTGATGTTGCCGAATTCAGCCGTCTCATGGGCGAGGATGAAGAGCAGACGCTGAAGACATTTCGAGGTCACAAGAAAGTGTTCGAGGCCCTGGTGGCGACACATCGCGGACGCATTTTCAATACCGCCGGAGATGCGATCCTGGCGGAGTTCGCCAGTGCGGTGGAAGCGGTGCGGTGCGCGACCGACATCCAGGCCGCGCTGCGCACCCGCAACGATCAGTTGCCGCCGTCCCGTCAGGTGAGATTCCGAATCGGGGTTAACCTCGGTGACGTGATGGTGCAGGGCCAGGACCTTATGGGGGATGGCGTCAACGTGGCCGCGCGGTTACAGACGGCTGCGGAGCCGGGAGGAATCTGTCTTTCCGGCAGCGTTTATGACCAGATACGCAACAAACTGTCGCTCTCGTTCGTGTCTCTCGGCGAAATGAACTTCAAGAATATTCAGCAGCCGGTACGAACATTCTCCATCACGGAATCCGAGGGCCGCGTCCCTCTTCCCACGCCCAAGCCTCGCACCGCCGGGAGCGGTTCGGCAAAATGGATCGCTGCCGGTGTGGTGATACTGGCGGTGCTACTGGCAGGCGGCGGCTATTGGATTCATACCGTCCATGAGCGGGGTGAAGCAGAGAGTCCACGCGCGATTGCTGCAACGCCCCAGCCAGGAGTGACGCCTCCCGAGGCAACTCCAGCGGTCGCCGCGCCCGAGGCCAAAGCAGCAGAGGCTCCCCCCGCCGGCCACCCAGAGTCCAAGAAAGCAAAGGTGCCCGCAGCCAAGGCAGTGCCGGTAGCGAGTATGCCAGCAGACAATACGCCGGCGCCCGCACCGCCCTCTCACCCCGAACCCGCTGCGAGGGCACCGTCACCGGAACCCAAAGCGGTCCTGGCGACCACTCCGTCCGCTGCGCCGGCATCCGGGGCACCACCTTCGATCGACGCCAAAGCGGCGTATGACGACGGCATGCGCCTGATGGACGAGGACAAGGTGACGGAAGCCGTGCTCCGTTTCGACGACGCGATCGGCAACAAGCCGGATTTTGTCGACGCCTACGTGCAACGCGCCGAAGCCCGGCGAAGGCTGGTCCAATACGAATTGAGTCTGGAGGACTGCAACAAGATCATAGAGCTCAAGCCTGACGAGCCCAGAGGCTACAATTGCCGCGGGTTCGGCCGCCAGCTGCTCAAGCAGTACGACGCGTCGTTGCCCGATTTTAACGAAGCGATTCGCCTGAACCCGAAGTTCGCACTCGCCTACGGGAACCGCGGCACCACCTACAATCTTCTTCAACAGTACGATCACGCCATTCAGGATTTCAGCGAGGCCGTCCGCCTAATGCCGAATAATTCTCTGTTCCATTTAAAACGCGGCAACGCCTATAGCAACCTGAAGCAGTACGACAAGGCGATTCGGGACTACACCGAAGTCATCCGGCTCCAACCCAATAATATGAATGTATACGGACTCCGTGCCCTGGCGGAGGAGGCGTCGGGTGACGCCACCGGGGCAGCCGCGGACCGCGCCCACATGCAGGAATTCGGGAAAAAGAATATCAAGTAACCCGGCAAGTCCCGCTTCCGAGAGGCCGTGGCGGCCTGGCATACGAAGTCATGACGGAGGGTGCCACCAAGGCGACTTGACGCTTCAGCTGCGGACGAGCTCCAAAGTCAACTCTTGCTGTACTGATTCGAGAAATGCCGCTCGCTCAGTAACGAGTCTGATGGTGTTATCGGGCAAGTCGGTTTGTTGGTTTGGCGTCACTTCTGCGGCCGCGAACTCTCCAAGCGATATTCGCAGTGCGGCCACAAGAGCATCGAGAGCTGTGTCGGCGCTACCTCCATGCCAGGCTTGCTTGGAAACAACGCCGATACCGAGTCCCCCGCCAAACTTGCGTTCCGTAGGTTCTTCATTGCTGTATGAAATGGGTAATGGCATTGGTTTGAAGACATCCCAGCCGGCATCTTTTTCTCCAAGAGCCTGGTAAATTTGGGATGCCAATTCCCAGGCCTCCATATCTTCGCGTTTATACAGAATGTTCACATATGCTTTCGGCTTACCCTTTAGGGCGTTCACGAAGGCATTGAAATCGATCACGCGTTGAGATTGCTTGAAAATAATGTCGGCGAGTTGGCGCGCCGATTGTTGGTTTGGTATCCCAAGAATCCATAAGTCTTTTTGGTCCTGGGCAGATTTGAATTCGGATGCTGCTGTTTTTTGTTTCTCCCGCTCGAGATCGATTGCAAGTCGGTATCGTTCCCTGGCTGCGTGGACGTTAGTACCGACAATACACACAAGCTCGACAGCCAAAGATCCGATCAGTACAAGTGCTGACTTCTTGCTTACAAGCCGCCTTTTTTCCTCGTCCCATATCGACGTAAAATCCGCGACATACTTTCCTGTTACCGCTATTACGACAATCAACGCGGAGATGTATTCTCCCCATTCCCCAAAAGAGATCGAAGACATTTTTGGATTCTACAAGCGCCACATTTGGGTTTCGAAAATTCTGGCCGTAATCATGTTTGTGCTGTTCCTATCAGCATTGATCCGATACTTCCGTCCGTGCGTATGACGTTAACGAAGCAATGTCTCTATCGGCCAAACTTGATCACAAATACTAGCCCGTATTGCGGTCGTTATGCGCCAAGATTCGTCAATCCGCAAAAGCTATCCCAAGCGAAGTGCAAATTCAAGGCAGCTTTCAGATCTTCCAGTTTACGGGATAAGCGCAGGACGGACACTGCTCGTGGCCATCGCCGAATTCTCGAGCGCTCCTGAGAGTTGTCATATTCGTTACAAATTCTGAAGACGCGAGCCCCTGTCTTGGGTCTTGTTTTATTCTTCGTGCGCATCACGGAGCGGGGAGGGAGTGAGCTTTGCCACCAGGCCGTGAGTTCGTAAGGAATCGCAGCGCGGCCGAGTTCGCAGTAGGAAATGCCGGGCGTGAGCCATGTCAACCTTGAACCGTTTCTTCCTAGGAGGCTGTAACGAATGGGAATCCTAAGCAGTCGTGCCTTGATGGATCGAACTCCTACTGCAGGTGAAGTTTTGTCGAACGGGGTCCTGCTTGACCTAGTCCGCGATCCGGGCACCAGCCAAGTGGGCGTCCTTGCTTGGACAGGAACGGAAACAAAGGTCGGGCCTGAAATCAAATTCGCTGGCAAGACCTACATCCCTCCAAGTGTCGATCCCGCGGTTCTTGCCGCACTACAGCTCCCCTCCTACTGCGGCCCGTCGACTGCGCCGCCGACGCGCGAGTTATTCCATGATGTTTGCGGGCAATTGTCCCAATTTACCGCTCTTCCCCAAGGATCCCTCCGCCAGGTAGCCTATTTTATCTTTGCGACCTGGCTGGCCGACTGCATCCCGGGCGCGCCTTTTCTTTGGGTGGCTGCGCCGTCGGCGGCCGACGGTTCGGAATTCCTGCGACTCCTAGCCTTATTCTGCAGGCGTTCTCTTTTGTTGAGCGCGGACAGTACTGCCGGTTTGTGGACGTTGCCGATGTTCCTGAGGCCAACTCTGTTGCTGGATGGCGCGGAACCGACGGCCGCGATGCAAGAGTTTCTTCACGCGTCCAACGGCAAGGGCATCCACTCCGTGAAAAGAGGCCAGGCTGCGGATCTTTATTGCGCCAAGGCCATTTGTTCGCAGGATTGGCTCCGCGACCCTGCGTTGGCAAACTTTGCGCTGCAGATCAGCTTGCCCCCCAAGCCTGCGCAACTCCCGGCTCTGACGCAAGAGGCGAGTAAAGCCATTGCGAATACCTTTCAGACTAAGTTGCTCGGCTACCGGCTTGCGCACTTTCAACAAGTTGGAACAGCGGACATCGATGTCCAAGGACTTACGCCCCCCCAGGGCCTGGCGCGCTCCATGGCTGCCGGCATCCTAGGCGACGAAAAACCACAGTCCGAGGTCGCAACCAGGGAGAAGCGGGCAAGGAAGTGGAGAAGCTGAGCCAGGTGATCCAGATCGATGAAGGGAAGATTCAAACGCACCTGGGAGAAGTGGTTCGCAGCACCGTGGAAGAGACGCTGAACGCCATGCTGGATGCGGAAGCGGACCGGCCCCCCTGTCGCGCGGAACGCTATGAGCCGACAGATACCCGCCAGAATACGCGGGCGGGTACCTACCAGCGGCAGTTGCATACCAAAGTTGGCGAAGTCACGTTGCAAGTGCCGAAGTTATGCACATTACCGTTGGAGGCCGTTTCTTCGAATCCACCGGGTGCTGAGATGAGATTCTCAAAGAAGCAGATCGAGCCCGGGATTGTGGTGCTCGAAATGGCGGGCCGATTTTTGATGGGCCCGGATTGCCAGCAGGTTGACCGAGAAATTGAGGCACACATCGTGCGCGACCAGAAGAGCATCATCTTCGATCTCTCGGCTGTCGAGCACGTGGATAGCGCCGCCGTGGGACAAATCGTGAAGTGCTATTCGAAGCTCAAGAAGTCCGGCGGGAGGCTGCGGCTCGCGGGGGCGAGCGGCATGGTCGAGGGCGCGTTGAAGCTGACGCAAGTGCACAAGGTGATCGAGATTTACCCCACGGTGCAGGAAGCCGCAAAGAATTTCCCGCGGGCGAGTAGCGCGGTGTCTGCGAAAAATAGCAATTCGTAAATACCCTACGTTATACTGCGCGAATTCCAGTTGACGGGGACCTATGGCTATTCAGCCCGGCAACCGCTTGAGCCTCCATGAAATTCTCGCTGCTATTCGTGCGGGCGGGATGGGCGAGGTGTACCCCGCCCGTGACACGCGGTGGTCTAACTATTTTCCCTTCAGAAACTCGAACGGCAGTCCTTCATGCCAAGATCTCCGTGATCCAAATGCAGTCTGGGTCAGTGACTCACCGTTAGAGACAAGGGGAGCGTGTGGGTCACTCCGCCGGACGTGCCCGTAACCGTTGTGGTCGCGTTAGTGGGAGGCTTCACGATTGGTCCTCCACGTCCTCCGCCACCGCAGCAGCTCAGAGGCACGATGCTCAAAAGGAGAACGGCCAGAGCAGGCAAGAAGGCAGCGGCTAGCCGCCGCACTCCACATGACCGGGTGCGACGGCGTCAAACAAGTAATAACTCATTAACGCAGGCTCATCGATTTGCCGATTATCCGCGAGGCGGTGCGTTTTATCCTGTATGAACCAGCGCACCGAGGCAAACATGTCGAACAGCTCGCTTGCCATTCATTCCGGACGTGGAGCGCGGCGCAGCACGCGCGTCAACCGGGCCATTCGGCTCGCCGTGGAAGGAGTCGACTCGTTCCGCGGGCCCTACCACGAGGAAGTATCCACGGTCACCGTCAATTGCCATGGTTGCAAGTACGAATCGAAGTACGAGGTGTTGCCCAACGCCTTCGTGACACTGGAATTGAACGGCAAAGGCGAGGATTCGAAGCCGATTTCCACACGCGGCCACGTGAAGTGGACCCAGCGTCCTGCTGAACGCGGCGCCCTGTTCCAGACGGCGATCGAGCTCGACGCACCCGGCAATATCTGGGGCATCGATTCGCCACCCAGCGATTGGTTGCCGTTCTGCGGGCCTCGCAGTCCCGAAGCCGATGGGTCGAAGGCAAAGACGGTCGCAGTTCTCCGGCCGGAGGCAGCTCCAACCTCAACGAAAGAGGACGGCGGCAAAGCAGCGAGCCCTCGCGCGGCCGAGTCCGCCTCGCCGCGGTCTTCCGTGACGCGGCCCGTGGGCCAGTTAGTCGGCGTTTTTCAACAACAGTTGGAAAGGATGCTATCCGAAGCGGCGGAAGCCGTTGTTCAAGAGAGAGCCACAGCGCTTCTGAACGACATGCGCGCTGGGCTCCGGGAAGAGGCGAAGCGCGTCGTCGCTGAAGCCACCTCCTCGCAGGCTGGTTCCTGGATCGATGAGTCACTCAAGCAGATGAACCAGATCGGCGAGGAAAGTGCGCGAGCCCGTCACGCGCAGTGGACGAAAAAGATCGAAATGGACCTTCATCGGGCGTTCACGCGAATGGGGATGCGCCATCGTGAACTCGAGGAAATTTCCGAGAGGCTGACGACGAAGGCTCAGGAGCGGCTGCAGGGAATTCTCGAAGCATCCTGCAAGGACGCAGTGGATCGCATCATCGCCCGTCTGAAGGAACAGTTAGCGCCGGTGATTGACCATGCCCACAGAGTTGCGGCGGACCGGACGAAGCGCGAAGAGGAGTTGGAAAAGCTTTGCCAGCAATATGTGGAGAAGTCCGCGGTTCAGATCGAAGAGAGCTGTACGCGGCTCGACAAACAATTCGAAATGATCCTGCGGGAACGGCTCGATAGTGCTCGCGAAGAACTCGAGCGCGCCGCCAGCGCCGCCGCGAACTCGGCGGCCAACAGTGTTCGAGCTTCCGCCCAGCAGCAGGAGGCGGAGGCGCAAGCCCGCTGGCCCAGCGCATTGGAGCCTGTCACCGAAGGGGCTCTCGCGACTTTGAAAGAAAAGGCGGCGGACATATCGCGTCAATTCGCCGGGGAGATGTCGCGTTACAGCCGCAGCCACCTCGAATTCGTCAGCGGCGAAATTTCTGAACTGGCCAAGAGAATCGGGAAATTGTCCAAGGGCTAGGCGGGCCCCTCAGGGCCGTTCCGGGACGAAACGATGGAAGGCCAAATCGAATCGGTCGGTGTTCAAGAGGCAGCTGAGAGCAGTCCATGCAGCGTTGAACCCTGCGGGGAACGCGCCGCTGCCGAAATCGATACAAGTCCGTTTTGCCTCGATCGTTTCCTTCCGGTTTCGTTCGAGGAACTTCAATCGCGCCATAAACGCTTGAGGGGGCAGGAGTTTGACCCGGCAGCGACTGCCGCTTTTAAGGAATTCTTAGCGGCGTGGGCGCGACAAGCCGAGAGTCTTTTCGAGGATGCACGTTTCGCGGACCAGCAGACGAAAGCGCGCCTGCTAGAGGATCTCCTTTGGGTACAACAGGCGGGCAAGTCTCTGCGCCGAAGCCCGCGATTGGCGACCGAGGTGCCGGTCTGGCTGCGCCGAGAAGATTCACGCCGGACCTGGGAGGAAGACACCTGGACTTCCACGCTGAGCCGCCACGGCGCCGGTTTCGTATGCCGCCATCCGGTCGAGATAGGCGGGACGGTTGTCCTGACGCGGAAGGATAAGGGTGGCCGCGCGACGGCCCGCGTGGTTTATTCCCGTATGGATTCGGAGGGCCGCCAGATCGGCGTCGAATTCATCGATCGGGATGACTTCTGGGATTAGGATCCGGGTCTCCTAGCTCGCTTAATCCCTCTTACTTATTAGCTGCTGGCGTTGGTTCGTACTAGAACCTCCTGGGAACAGAAAACGAACTGTCCCCTTCAGTTGTCCCGGCAGCAACGATTGATTCGGATTTCCGCTATTCCTAAAATCGGCTCAACTTTCTGGGAAAAATCAAAACAATTTCTCACTGCGCTTAGGATGACAAGGCTGGGATTTTGTGCCGGAGATCAGGAGCGCATCGCGGGGCAACGCGCTCCTGATGCCCAAGGCTTCCGTTAGTTTCCGCTGCCTGAAGTCGATGTCTGCTGAACGGCCTTTGGCACGCTCAGGTAGCCAACCACCTTGTTCTTTTCCACTTGATTGATGACGATCTCCGTGGGGCGGTGCGAACCGTGGGCATAGAAGAAAATCGGCTCGTTGATGGTGCGGCTACGCTTTTCCGTGCGCTTGTCGTCGACGACGAGCGCAAGGTTGCACTGATTCTTTTTCGGATCGGTGCCCTTGAGCTCGATCGTGACGTCGCCTACCTTCTGAGGCGTGTTCTTTGCGGCGATAGTAAACTCGATGTAGTCGCGCTCGCCCAGGAGGCGGAGCGTTTCGATATCATCATGGTTCCGGGCGATAAGAGTTCCCATCTCGCTTCGCGCCATCTGGAGGTCCTTCTTGGTTGCATCGAGGTCGGTGCGGACAACGGTCACTTGGCCGTCGACGGCTTTTACGTCGTCATTGCTGGCCTTGGTGGCGAGCTGGCCGTTCATCTCCGTGCCCATGGCGGCGATCTGTTTGCCAGATTCCTCGCGAATCTGCTGGGTTTCGTCCTGAGCCTCCTGCCGCGCTTTCTTGAGCTGGGCCTGCGTGATTTGCAAGTGCTTGGTCACCACGCTGAGGTCTCCCATCAGGTCGGCGTTCGTCTTCTCGTTTTGCGTCAGACGCTGCTGGAGGGAGTCGACGTCCTTGGAATAGCTTTGCTTCAACGTTTGGAGGTCGCTGTTCAAGGCGTGCCGGCTTTCCTGAGCGTAGCTCAAACCCTTCCAGCCAACTCCCAGTCCAATTGTCGCAAGGATGGCCACTATCACGATCGCGGGGATCACCCATCCGGGCTGCCCCTCCTGCACTACAGTCGTCCGTCCATTATCGTCCGTCATTTTTCCCGCCTCTTTCTGAATTTTTGTGGAATGGCCCGTGAGGGACCTTGCAAGGCGGTCTCCAGAGGAGTGCAGGATCTCTATTTCAAAGAGACGTTATGAATAAACCAGTTGCGAGCCACTGGCAACAGGATATCGCCGGCGGAAGCTTCGGATCTCCATCCTTATTTACACAGTTCGCATCTTTTGTACACGGGCCGGCAAAACAGGGGAATGCAATTTCGGGACGGGTTTGTGCTGGCGGCAGATCGATGCAACAAAGCCTACCGCATTGGTAGTCACTGGAGCGTCTGATGTTGAATCGTGATGCACTGGAGCGCCGCGTCGGGAGTACCCTGAAACCCTAAGGGAGGCTGCCATACATGGTTGATCGCCGGCAGAGTCTGCGAAGGCTCCTGATCAGTCTACCCGTTGTTGTGTCAGTGGGAAAATCAAAGAGCGACCTCGTGTTCGATCTAAGCCAGGGAGGGCTCTCAGTTTATGGTTGTGTACCACCGAGCGGCAAGGGGGGAAATAGAGTTTCACCTTCCTGGGGACTTCGATTCGATAAAAACCCGAGGAGAAATCGCTTGGGCAAGTAAATCAAGAAACCTTACGGGCGAGCGTTTCATCGGTTAGTCGGACCAGTCTCGGCTGCAGCTCGGAACCTGGATGCCAATGGCATTTCTGAGGGCAATATACATTGGCCTCTGCTCACTGCCGGATGGGTCGGGATTCATGATGATCTGCGACAACCACCCTTCCGCACGTTTTTAAAAATGCTCTTGTTCTCCCTTTAGTAGTTCTTTCACTGACCCCTCGGACGATGCTGCGTGCGACGTCCTTCTACTTTCATGTTGACGGTGTTGGCAATCATCGAGGAACGCAGGTCGCCGAGACCGACGTTCAGGGCTATCTCATAGAACCTGTGCGACCTCAAATCTCGAGTGCACGCCTTTTGTACGCTCGTGCTCGGGTACCGGGCGGACATGTCCCGTGCTATTCTGCCCATGAATGCAGCGGCGAGTGGTTACGAAGCGAATCTACGCGAGTGCAGGAGCGCAGCGATGAGGATCATGTGGAGGGCGTGGGGGCTGGGCGCGCTGATTGCGGCCGGCCTGATTCTGTCGAATGGAACGCTATCGGCGGCTGACTGGCCGGTGGTGCATGTGAGTGCGGTCGTGAAGGATGGCACCGTGCGGCTCGAAATTGAGGCGAACGGCCCGTTCGAATATGCTACCTCTCGCCCAGACGCGAACCTCTACGCGGTCGACCTGAGCGGTGTGGCGGCTGGCGACCCGGCCGACACCCGATTGGTCGCGTCCGACCTCGTGATGCGCTACCGCGTAATTTCGTACGCCGCGGGGAGCAAGCCCGTGGTCCGTGTGGAGATTCTGCTGAAGAACGGAGTCGAGCCGCGTCTCGAGCGCAAGGGCAACCAGGAGCTCATTCTGTTGGTGTCGCGTACTACGGATGCCAGTTCGCCCGCCCGGTCCACGCCTTCCCCGGCAGCCCCGGCAATTGTTCAACCGGCGGCCAAGTCGTCTGACGTGACGAACGTGGGGGCGGGCGCCGGAGCCATTCGTCAGGTGCATCTGACCCAGAATGGTGGAACGACGGAAGTCAGCATCGTCGGCTCAGGCCCGCTGACGTATCACGCTCTGCGCCTTCAGAGTCCGGACCGCTTGGTGCTCGATTTTGCGGGTTCGCACTTGAGCACTTCCGAGAACCACATCGCGAGCAATCTCGATCCGGTGCGCGAAATCCGTCTGGGGCAGTTTACGCCTGAAACCTCCCGGGTCGTGATCGATCTACGGGAACCGGCACGTTATAGCATCAAGGGCGAGGGGAACACCGTTACGGTTTCCTTTACAACGAACGGGGACCCCCGGAACCAGAAAGCTCCCTAAGGTGAGGATAGAATCTTCCCTGTTCGATTAGGTCCTTCGGAAGGACAAATCGAGGGTGGGATCGCGGCAAAACTAACGTGCCCCGCTAGCTCGCGGTTCGGCGACCCTCAGTTGATGAATCGCACGCGAAGCGAGCCAAGGAAGCGCGTGTGCAACGCAAAAATTCCGTCCACATTCCAAAATCTGATCCAGATAACACCCATCAGCCCCTACGCTCAATCTTTTATATGTCGTTGTCTGACAGAAAACGGCCGTAATCGTTGGACTCCAGCCAGTGGTAGAGATGAACCTGGTACAGGTACGAACCACGAGTTTTTCCCCCAACTCGTGCGTTTCGCTGCAAACGAAAGGCACGTGCAGCCCAGCAAGAACGGCGACCAAAAACTGGGTCGTCCGATTGGGATCGATGCTCCCGTGTGCATAGGGAGATTTGACCTGACTCAGTGCGCTTGTCACTACCAACAAGCGATGGGCGTACCGAAACATGAGCCGGAGCCGGTTGATGAAGGCAGTCCGTTCAACCGTGCAGGAGTGGACGAGGTCCGAAAGATCCTCCTCGCTGAGCAGCATCGTGCTGACTCGAAGAGTTAGTGTATGCGTTTTAGGATCTGCGGCGTTCCATCGCTTGTGGGAAATGCCTTGGCATTCTTGAGTGAAGTTTTTCTGGCATTTCATCCGAGACCTGCTCGATTCACTGCGGGAGGAAATTGTCACCACGGAGCTGTATCTTGACGTATTAAAATCGGTTTACATTCATCTTGACGAGAGAGGATTAGCCGGCAGTCACGTAAATGACCCTGCGCTGAGGCCCTAATTGTTCGGCATTGTCACAGTGACGGGAGTCGACTGGGCGCTTTCTATGTTGCTAGAGTCCACAGAAGCCACGGCGTAGACGTAGGTCTGGCCACCGACCACTGTGCTGTCGGTGTAGCTCGTTGAAGTGTCCACCGTATTACTCAGTTTCGAGAGGCTGCCAGGCGCCGGACCACGATACACAAAGTAACCGATCACCCGGGACTCGCTGGCTTGCCAATTGAGCGCCACCGACTGTAGCGTCGCCTGCTGGAGGCCTGTACCCGAGAGCGCAATTTTTAGCGGGGAATTCGAAGCGTTGCTCGGGATAGACAGTCTTCCTTGGACCCCGCCCACCGCCGCAGGTTCGAAGTTCACCGAAACCGTGACCGACTGATTTGGCGTCAAGGTCACGTTCGATCCCCCGCTCTCACTGAATCCAGTCCCGGTGGCGGAGATCGTCGCGATGATCACGTTCGCTTTGCCGGTGTCGGTCAGCGTGACGAGCTGCGCCGTTGATGTTCCCACCGCAACTTTCCCGAAGCTCATGCTTGTCGAACTTGCGGAGAGCATCGCTGAGGGAGTCCCGCTTGGGGGATTGCTACGACCGCCGGAAGAACCGCCTGTGTTCGGTGTATCGACCAGGCCGCAACCGGCCGCACCAACTAACGCAGTAAGGCCGACTGTGAGCGCGAGAAGGCGAATGCGGGGAGAAATGCTCCCACCGGCCCGGCTCGAACTCCTGCGTGTTTGAGAGCTCTCGGAGATGGACAACCCCTTGCCTGCAACGAGATTGTCGAATGGAAGGCGAACCCGGAACTACTGAACGCAGGTACAAAATTGAGACAGGTGTAGCCACCTGTCCGCTGGTACAGATTTGCACGGTGCCGAAGGTCAGCTTACTCGTACCGTGGCCCACGGGGGCCGCTTATCCAAGTCCTCCCCCTCTGCTTCTAACCCTCGGCCCAACCATCTTACGGGGTTGGAATCGGCGCTGTCGCTTCGTTCGAGTCACCGCTGCTCCCAGCCGAATTCACGGCCGTGACCACATAGAAGTACGTCTGGCCAGACACCACATTCGTATCCATGTAGCTAGTCCCAGAGATGGGAGACGAGTTCAGTGGCGTCGTTCCTTCCCCTCCCGGGGCAGTACCGCGGAACACGTTATACGTCACGCCAGTCGTCGAACTGGCGATCCACTGGAGCAAAACCGAATGCGTACCTGTGCCCGATAGGCTGACTACTGCAGGTGAGTTCGTCGCATTGCTCGCGATGCTCACGCTGGCGCCAGCTACGGCGCCTGCCGTTGTCGGAGCAAAAGTGACGGTCAGCGTGGCCGACTGACCCGGCGTCAGCACCGTGCCATTCGAAATACCGCTGGTACTGAATCCCGCGCCGGTCACAGTCACGCTGGAAATCGTGAGGTTTGAGTTTCCATTGTTTGTGAGCGACGTGGTCAGCGAGTTGTTGCTGCCGTCACTCACGTTCCCAAAGGACAGGCTCGCCGGACTAGCGCCCAGCAGCAAGGTTGCAGCTGATCCAGTTCCCGACAAGTTGATCACAAGAGGAGAAGGCGTGCCATTCGTGGTCAAAGTGATGGAACCGTTCACAGTCGTCGTCGAAGAAGGCGTGAAAATCGCATTGAAGCTCGTGCTGCCGCCCGCCGCAATCGTCGTCGACGTGCTGAGACCCGTCTGGCTAAAGCCGGTGCCCACAATGCTGATCTTCGAGAAGGTAAGGGTCGCGTTTCCGTTGTTCTTGAGAATGATTGGTTGCGAATTGCTGTTTCCGATGGCTACGGTCCCGAAACTGACACTCGTAGGAGTGGCTGAAATCTGAGGCTGCGTGCCGGTTCCGCTCAGCGCGATCGTAAGCGGCGAACCCGGCGCGGTACTCGTAACCGAAACGCTACCGCTCGTGCCTCCGGCGGAAGTCGGTGCGAACTTCACGGTGAACGATGCCGTCTGCCCCGACGTCAAGGTCTGTGGCGACAGCCCACTCATCGTCAAGCCCGTACCCGTGATGCTGTCTGCGGTAATGGACACACTGGCCGTCCCGGAATTCGTCAGCGTCACTGCGACCGTCGATGTATTTCCCACAGGAAGGTTTCCGAAATTGATGCTCGCCGGATTCGGCGTGAGTGTCCCTTGCGTGCCGGTTCCGTTTAGCGGGATTGTCAGTGGGGAATTCGTAGCAGTTGACGTGATCGCAATGCTGCCGGAAACGGCTCCCGTGGCGGTTGGGGCAAATGCTGCTGTGAAGGACGCGTTCGCGCCCGCCGCTATCGTTTGCCCCACGCTGATTCCGCTCGCGCTAAACCCTGATCCCGTCGTAGTGATTTTATTGATCGTAATCGTCACAGTGCCAGAATTCGTGAGCGTGATGCTCTGCGTGCTGTTACGGCCAACAACCACGGTATTGAAGTTGAAGCTGCCCGGATTCGCGCTCAGCGTGCTGCCCGTTGCCACCGCGCTGCCGGTCATCGTCAGAGTCTGCGGCGAGCCCGAGGCGTTGTCCGTGAAGACGATGTTTCCCGTCGCGCCGGTTGTTGATGTGGGTGTGAATTGAACGTTGAACGTCAGAGATTGCTGGGGCGTCAGCGTCTTAGGCAACGAGAGCCCACTCATCGTAAAACCGGTCCCGGAAATCGTTGCAAGGTTGATAACGAGATTCGCATTTCCATTGTTGGTCAGCGTCACGCTCTGCGTGCTGGTCTGTCCCACAGGCACGTTATTGAAATTCAATGATGTCGGTGAAATCGCGAGTACGGGTTGCATGCCGGTTCCGGCGAGCGCAATTGCGACGGGCGAATTCGACGCATCGCTCGTCACCGTCAGGGTGCCCGTGGCTGGGGTCGTGGACGCTGGGGCAAACTGGACTTGAACGGTCGCGCTCTGCCCAACCGGGATCGAACTCGAGGGGTTCCCGCCGACAACCGTGAATGCGCCCCCCGTAATCGTCGCCCCGGACATGTTGACCGTCGCGGTTCCGGTATTGGTGACGCTCACGCTGTGAGTCGCGGTGCTGCCCACCGCGACGTTTCCGAAGCTAACGCTACTAGGGGACGGTGTTAGAACGCCCGTGCCCGGATCCCCGGTGGTCCCACCGCCGCTGGCGCTCGCCGTCGTCGTATATCCTGCGCAACTTGAAAGGCCTACAGACGCCAGAAGAGCAAGCGAAACGGCAAGTAAGGCGAATAGCCCGCCCATTTTCTGTTCGATAGAAGCCCGGCGCGTGCGGTTCCCGTGGTTTGATTGCATGGCACGATCAGTGTAGGGAGCCCTCGGAGATGCTTTCTACTGGACGGGGGTTCAAAGAAAGGGCAGGCGCCGTGGGCTGTTCGGACGGACATTGAGCACCTGTCCTGTTAGTCGACTTGTTCGTTTTTGGTCTGTGTCTACAACGACTTACGATCATGGACTGCCGTGAGGTGGCAGGCCGTCTCTATGGAAGCGATCGACGAGACGCTGCTCTTCCTGTGAGGACAGGTTCCGTTTGTCCTCGTGCTATACTTAAAAAAGAGGTGTCATGACCTGGCACCCGGCGGATGACGACGCGTCCACAGCCGGATTGGGAGGATCCCGTTGGAGGATTCCGCTGGTCCAACCGAATTCTCATTCTCGCTATTGCTGGAATCCTTTTCCTGACGCTGTATCCCTTCCGGTTTGCCTTCAATGGGCACCTTCTCACCGCCGCGTCTCCATTTTTTCTGGAGAAGCCGGGCAAAGTCTCCGGCAAGGTCTCCGGCAAGGTCTCCGGGCTGTCGGATGACTTCCTCAACGTTCTGCTGTTTGTCCCGTACGGATTCGGTCTCGCGGGGAAGATTCGGGAGCGAGGGAAGTCGCCGATGGCAGCTCTGGCCTGGACGTTCACAGCCGGAGCGCTGTTCTCGTACAGCATAGAATTCTTGCAATTCTTCATCCCCGATCGAGACTCGGGTTGGGAAGACGTTGTCACAAATTCGATAGGTGCCGTGGTCGGCTGCCTCGCTTTTCAATATTGCGGCTTGGCAGTCTTCCAATTACTGAGTGGCTGGGAGAGGGCAGTCAGCGCCTTCGCCACCGTGCGGAATACGGCGATCGTCCTTCTGTTGTATTTCGGCGTGTGGTTCGCCGTTTCTGCTCGATTGCAGAAAGAAACTGCGCTGAGCAATTGGAACTCAGATGCGCTGCTGGTGGTCGGCAATTCGGCGTCCGGCCAGAGCGCGTCGGCGTGGAGAGGAAAAGTCTATGGGCTGGAATTCTGGGATCGCGCTATTCCGGACGAGGCTGCCCGGAGACTAACGTCAGCTGGGGCGCCAGGCCCGCTCGACGCAACGGCGCTCGCCGCGTACGACTTCTTAGGCTCCCCGCCATTCCAGGACGCACGTCACTTCCTACCCGCTCTTTCCTGGGCCGGCAAAGTCCCAGAATCGACCGACTCGAATGGCGCCGTCTTTAACGGAGATTCCTGGCTGACTTCCCGGGATCCCGTCTCGAATCTGGCAGAAGATTTTCGAAGGACCCCGCAATTTGCCGTCCGAATCACGTGCGAGCCTACTGAAATCCAGGGAGTAGACGCGCGAATCCTTTCCATCTCGAAAGCTTCGGGGCCACCGAACCTGGAACTTCGGCAGCAAGACTCCGATCTCGTATTCTGGTTTCGAAATCCGCTTTCGATGCAGCGCACCAGGATGTCTTGGACTATTCCCGACGTATTTGCCGCGAAACAGACGCGCGATATTCTTTTCTCGTATGACGGTTCGAACCTCTCGTTTTTCATTGATGGAACGAAACGCCGTCGCACCTACGAACTTGGTCCTGGAGCAGGCCTCGCTAGGGCAATCCGCCGGATCAAGACCGCCGAGCTCGAAGGCTACGAGTATATTTTCTATGCTTTGGTGTTCGTCCCTGCCGGTTGCCTGCTTGGGTTTACGTGGAGGAAAATGCCCGCGCAACCCTTCGCCCGATTCGTTCTGGTGGTGTTAGGCTTCGTACTGCCGTCTGTGCTGTTCGAAATCGTTCTCTTTCGCGTCGGCGTTCGGGCGATCTCACTTGGAAACATCGGGCTTGGAATTTTAATGGCGTGCGCAGGCAGCCTTTGGATCAACGTGGGCCATAACCTCAAAGAGCCGATGAAATCAGCTGCCGAGGCTCCACCGAAATAACGATGGACCGCGCAAATATCGTAATCATTGGTGGCGGCGTCGTAGGCTGCGCAATTGCCCGCGTCCTCTCGATGCGCTGGGATGACGTGTTTTTGCTGGAAGCTCTCCCCAGGCTTGGCATGCTCACCAGCACGCGCAACAGCGGCGTGATTCATTCCGGTATCTACTATCCTCCCGGTTCCCTGAAAGCGCGCCACTGTGTTCGCGGAAATCAGTTGGCCCACGAGTTCTGCCTGGCGCACGGAGTCCCCCATCGCAAAATCGGGAAAATCGTGGTGGCTTCATCTGCCGAGGAGGCGAAAGAACTGACCGCGCTGATGGAAAACGGCCGCGCGAATGGCGTCGAGGGCCTCCGAATCATCGATCGCGCGGCAATTCGGGTGCGCGAGCCTCATGTGGAGGGCTTCTGTGCCTTGGAAGTCCCCTCCACTGGCATTCTTTCGAGCGAGGATTTCGTCAAGGCCTTCGCTCGCCTTGCCACCGACAACGGCGCCCACATCCTCAATCACGCAAAGGTCGAGCGACTTGAGGTATTGTCCGACGCGATTCGTGTGGCGAGCGCCGCCGGAGAAATCGAGGCGCGGTGCGTCGTCAACAGCGCCGGGCTTTTTGCCGATGAAGTCGCCGCGATGCTCGGTTCGAGTATGGCCCGGCACAAGATCTATCCTGTGCGCGGCGAATATTGCGAACTCGTGCGCGCGAAACAGGACTGGGTCCGCGGCTTGGTATATCCCCTGCCTCATGCGGCGGGACTCAGCCTCGGCGTACATCTCACGAAAACGCTGTGGGGCAACGTGTTGGTGGGTCCGACCGCGCGGTACATCCAGGACAAAAACGACTACGAAAACGATCGTGAGCCGATTGAAGATTTCGCCCGAGGCGCGAAGCTTCTCTTGCCCGGCATAGAGCCTTCTGATTTCGTCCAGGCCTATTCTGGGATACGCCCCAAACTCGTTCCTCCTTCGTCGCCGTCGGTACAGCAACACGGAAAGGGGATGGCCGACTTCGTCATCGAGCGCGATCCCGAGTTTCCGCGCGTCGTGCAGCTGATCGGCATCGAGTCGCCGGGCCTCACCTCGGCCCCTGCAATCGCCGAGCACGTCAGTAAACTTGTCGCCGAGGTTCTCGCTTGATGTTTTCGGCAGGCTAAAGCGAATCAGATCAATCGGATGCCGGTCTTGCTCTAGCAGCAAAGCGGTCATTGGCATTTAGGCAGAACGTAACCGGGGCTTCCCCGGGTGCTTCGAGCGATTCTGCTATAGTGGATTTCGTCGAATTTTGCAGTCCGCATGCTGCCAGCAGCCAGGCGGATCACCCAGATCAGAGGAGGCAGTAGGATGAGCGTGGAGCGCAACCCTGAATTTTTTGCAGGGAAAAACGTACGAATCGGCATCATCGGGTGCGGCTACGTAGGCCTTCCGCTGGCGCTGCGATTTGCCGACGTAGGCCACCGAGTTACTGGCTTCGACCTCGACAAGGCGAAAGTCGACAAACTCAACGCTGGCCAGTCGTATATTCAGCACATTCCGGCCGCCAAAATCCATGAACACGTCCAAGCAAAACGCTTTGATGCCACCAAGGACTTTGCGCGCCTGCGCGACATGGACGCGGTGCTCATCTGTGTTCCTACTCCCCTTGACGAGCGGCGCGAGCCCGACTTGAGCTATGTCGAGCAAACCGCGCAAGCTATCGCCCCGAATCTCCAGCGGCAACAACTCATTGTGCTCGAAAGCACGACTTACCCTGGCACAACGGAAGAATTGGTCCTTCCCATACTCGAAAAACGCGGGTTGCGCTGCCCCATTGACGGAGGAACGAGCGGAAAAGATATTGCCACTGATTTCTATCTTGCGTTTTCCCCCGAGCGCGAAGATCCTGGCAACAAGCAGTATGGTCTGGCGCAAATTCCGAAAGTGGTCGGTGGAATCAATCCCGCAAGCGGTCGTGCCGCGGCGGGCCTATACGCACAGATTGTGTCAAAGGTGGTGCCGGTCAGCTCGACGCGCGCCGCCGAAATGGTGAAGTTGCTCGAAAATATTTTTCGGTGCGTGAACATTGCACTTGTAAATGAGTTGAAGCAGCTCAGCTTGCGGATGGGGCTCGACATCTGGGAAGTGATCGACAGCGCGGCCACAAAACCGTTCGGGTTCATGCCATTTTATCCCGGGCCTGGCCTTGGCGGGCATTGCATCCCCGTGGATCCGTACTATCTCTCATGGAAGGCGCGGGAATACGATTTTGCGACTCGCTTCATCGAACTCGCCGGTGAAATCAACACGGAGATGCCGTACCACGTCGTGAATGCGGTCGCGTCTGCGCTCAACGAGCGGGAGAAAAGCATCAAGGGTTCAAGAGTGTTGCTCCTTGGCGTAGCTTATAAGAAGGACGTGGATGATCTGCGCGAATCGCCCTCGCTGAAATTGCTCGAGCTCCTCACCGGACGGGGTGCACTGATCGACTACAATGACCCCTACTTTCCGTCGCTATTCAAGATGCGCCACTACGATTTCTCAAAAATGCGGTCGGTGGAGCTGACGCCCGACCGCCTCAGCGCGTACGATTGTGTTCTGATCGCAACGGACCATTCAAGCTACGATTACGACGCGATCGTCCACAGCGCCAAGCTGGTCGTCGATACGCGCAACGCCACGCGTCACGTCAAGCAGTCGCGCGATAAAATCGTCAACTGTTGACGGCTTTCTGGGAGGTAGCTGCCTGCTAACTCCGAGCCAGCGGTGTGTTACCCACTCTTTTTACCGAAGTCGCGAATTACGCCCGTAGAGTGCTGACTTCTCTTAGTTCACAGAAGCTGGCTGCGCCAAGCGGACAAGAAACTTTGCGAAGGCAGTGTCACGTGAGAACGGGCGAGAGGTCCGTGTGTTTGAAATCTTCGCCCTTGAACAATGTCGGTTCACCACTCGCCTTGGCCAGGGCATAAGCGAAACAATCCCCGAAATTCAAACCCGCAGGATGCCCGCTGCCCTTGCCGAAATCGCGGTAGGCTTCGCGAGCAATCCGCGCTTGGTCCTCGGTAACCGGCTCAACGATGAGCTGCGCCTCCCGGAAGAGCTCATCAAACCGTCGGCTCGCAATAGGATTTCGACTTCCATCGATAACAACTGCTGCCTCGACGTAGTTGACGGCCGAAATGCGGCGGCTGCTCGCGCTGGCAATGGCCTCCGCACATGATCGTGCCTCTGGCTCCTCGCGGAGGATCGCGATGATCGCCGATGCGTCGATGATCATCGTGGCAAGCCTTTCTCGTTGTACAGCAACTCCCCATGATCGACAGACCGATAAGGCTCCTGCAGATGTGCCGCGCAGTCCTTTCCGATCTTGACGAGCCGGTCCGCGAGGTTGGTTCCCTGCTCACCACGTATCCGCTCCAGCCGTTCGCGAACCGCTTCGGTGATGGCGGCGGTCATGCTCTCGCCGGTCAACTTTGCCAGGGCTTTAGTGAGTCTCTGGGTCTCATCATTCTTAATGTTTAAAGCCATCCGATATACCTTTCTACCCCAATAGTGTACCGCTATACCAAGGAACCCCGCCACTTGCAAGATCTTTCTAATTGCGAGCTTGGCGCGCGAAACTTGCGTCTCGCCGCTTACGCCGACCTTCCCGTCTTTTCGGTTGATGTCGTGTAAGTGTCGATTCGCTGGCCTGAGTTCAAGATTTTCCCGTCTTTAATCCACACGCTTGGAGCATAAATCGGTTCGAAGAGGAAATGGATTTGGGAAAGAATTCTGGAAATGATGTCATTTCTAAAGGCCGATGACATATGCTAGAATCCTGTCAGAGGAAGCCGTCAGATGAAGTCAAAAACCCGCATGCGTGTCAATGAGAACGGCCGCGTCGTCATTCCTGCTTCTTTTCGCCGGGCCCTGGGCATCAGCATAGGAGACGAAGTGATCTTGCGAATCGTAGACGACGAATTGCGTATTACAACTTTGAGGCGGCGCTTGCAGCGGGCCCAACGCCTGGTCCGCAAGCACGTAAAGTCAACTACCTCTCTTGTTGACGAATTGATAGCCGAGCGGCACGAAGCCGCACGAAATGAATAGAATCGTGGTGGACGCTTCCGCTCTGCTCGCAGTACTGAATCAGGAAGCTGGGGCCGAAAGACTGACGCCAGAACTCTTGAATGCAGCGGCCAGTAGCACTGTCAACCTGGCCGAAGTGCAGGGCAAGCTTGTTGACCGGGGCCTAAGCCCCGACGACGCCTGGGAAGCCACGCTAAGTCCGATCCGAGAAGCTCTCAGTTTTACTCCTGAGCATGCCCGACTCGCCGGCGACTTGGTGGGACAAACTCGTCCATATGGACTGTCGTTAGGGGATCGAGCGTGTTTAGCCCTGGGGATCGCCTTGAAGGCTCCGGTATACACTGCGGACCGATCATGGAAAAACCTCAAGATTGGAATTCGAATTCACGTGATCCGATAATCGCGATTGCCGATTGCGGCGCTAGGGCGAACCAGAAAATTCAACTGTCACCAAATGTGGCGAGTGCTCCGCCAGTCGCCTTGGTCAGGGCATACCCCGAACTGAGCACCGGCTCCGACGAATCGCGACTGCCTCACGCAGGACACCGAGGGTGAGAGCAAAGGAGGAATCGACCTCCGGCGCGGCAAGACAACTCCGAGGTTATGCTCCGCACCAAACAGTCTTGACCGAATATTTTTGAAGCATTCGATCCGCAGTCAGCAGCACCATGTCTTCCGCCACTGCCTGGACGATCAGAATGCGATCAAATGGGTCCTAATGATGCAAGGGCAGGTCGCCGACCGCGAGTGCGTGCAGATGCGAGATCATGTCGATAGGCTGCATCAGACTCGAACACAATGGCAACATTCGCCGACTTCGAGGCAAGATTCATTGGGAGGGTGATCTCCACCGGTCCCGTCTGGGACGACTTTCAAGGTAGCGACGGCTGCGCGCGAAAAATTGGAACCGTGAAGTGGTTCGGGCTGCAATCCATTCCAAATCGAGAGTGTCACTTCAGCGAGTGTGCGACGGCAGTACGGCCCAGCCGCTGTCGATCGAACACACGCGCCGGCTGCTTCAGGACTACTTGAGTTGGGACATAATGGTTAACACGCCCGAGTCTGTTATGGAGACCCTGGCCATCGAGCACCGTTACAAGATTTCGTTCCGGGATGCGCTCGTAATTCAAGCTGCTGGAACCGCCGGTGCTACGATTATCTACTCAGAAGGTTTGGCGAACGGGCAGACCTATGGTCCACTTCGCGTTGTGAAACCTTGTCGCCACCTGAAGCATACGAACGGAGGAGAAACACAGAACTTGTACTTGTAACTCCTTGAACAGCAATGACTTGCAAGTGGCCGATTCCTGAGTGGCCTCTGTATACTTAGGGCGGAGTACACCACATGTTGAAGAAGGATTTCATCCGCGACGAGCACCCGCAGAATCATCGGCCCAGTCACGACCGGGTACAGCGGCAGGTCTGTTCGTTCGCAACGAAGGGAACCGGATTACAGGGCGCACTAGCGTCCGTTTTTCACACGACCCGCGACAGCCGAGGGAACTTGCTATCCGTCAAGTCCTCCGATCCGGGTCTCCTGATCTGAAGGAAGTAGCTGTCCGCCGTCGTTGGTGACGAACTGAATCGAATCAGGGCGACGGGGCAAGCCCTAGCCTAGCTGTCTACCGCTGGAGAGGCAGGGCAGCACGACGCCGTGCCGTCAGCCTAAGGAGAAAAGGAAAATGTGCGAGATCGGCAAGCCCCTTGAGATCATCGACGTCGAGCCGCTGAGCCTTCCCGCAGCCCTGCGCAAGAGAAAGGAAGAACCCGTGACCGTGGAAGTCCCGGTGTCGGAGACGACCGTTGAACCTGTCACCGTCGAGAAGCTCTAGTTCAACGCGACATGCCAAACACGTCGACTCGTTGCCGCACGCCAAGTATGGCGTGGACTTGAGCAAGGTGCCGGAGACGCACATCGAGCTGTTCACGGCTTATCGTTCGTGGAGTTGGACTGCCGAAGGTGTTACTTCCCTGAACGGGTCGCTGTGGACTCCCAAGGTCGCGTTCGAAGCCAGGTGCCCCCGCGCCGACGACCTGCGCTCCATGCAAGCCGCCGTCAGCACCGACGTGGCACGGAAGTTCTGGCAGAAGCAAGTCCACCAAGTCCCCGACCCCAGCTGCACCTGCGGCATGTATGCCGGAATCAACATGCAGCACATGATCGACATCGGCTACATCGGGCGCGGCATCCACGGCGAGGTATCGCTGTGGGGCCGCCTGTATCGCCACACCCTCGGCTGGCGTGCGCAGTACGCCTACCCGAATTTCTTCGTCGTCCCTGCGAACATGGTCCCGTTCGACATGACACTAGCGCAGCAGCACCTCGCGATGCTGGTCGAGTTCGAGGTCGACATCTACCTGCAGCCGGACAGGGAAGCGAAGGTCGGCGACGAGAGGATTCCGCTGTGGATCAAGGATTTTGGCCACAGCCAGCAGGGTTTGTCGTGGCTGGTTGAGAAGCGCAAGCAATGGTACACCCGCAAGAGCAACCGCACGCTCGCCAAGGGCGACCGCATCGCGGTGCTCAGCGACGTGAACGGCGGCGGCATTGGAGTCGTGACCGAGATTGACGGCGAGGAGATGTACTACACGCTGTTCAGCCCCAGCGTGCTCTACCACAAGAAGGTCAAGGACGTGCATTGGAACGAGCGGAACTGGCGGTGGGAGACGAGCGGTCTAGGCTCCATGCGCAAGCTCGGGCTGGGAGGCGACCGATGCCGTTCGTGATCATTCTACTGGTTCTGGTCTACAAGCTCGGCTACCGCGCCGGGCGGAGGAGCGTGCTGCGATGATCGAATGGCTAAAGGAAATGCTGCTGCTTAACATCCTGCGGATGCCGCCGATGGTCTCCTTCCCGGCGATCTGCCTCACGCTCGCTGCTCATCCCGATCCTCTCGCAGCGCAGATTTGCTTCTGGTTCGGTCCCTTGAGCGCAGGCTTTTGGGTTTTAGTCTACAGCCAATGGAGCAGCGCCATGAGGTGGCAGCGGATGGATCGGCTCCACGACTGGCGTAGAGACCACGGCGGTCTGCTGGTCACCCTCACGAAAGCGACCGCGTGGATGTTCTTAGGCCTGTTCGGATCATTCCTCTGCGAGATCGCGTTCCTGATCGCTTTCCGGCGCGTGCCGCATGCGATGTTCGACGGCACAGCCCGGCTCCGGCTTTGATTCGCCGTGTTCCCGCTCGCGTGCTATTTCCCGCTGTTCGCCACGTGGGTCTGGAGGCGACGACATGTATAAGCGCAAAGACCCGGAGTTCAAAGCGATCTGCCAAGCAGCCCACGAGCGCGTGGTCGCCGTGTTGCGCTGCCTCGCCGTGCTGGTGCCGGACGCAACGCCGGGCCAGAAAAAGCGGATTGCGAACAAGATTCTCACGCTGTGCGACGGCAAGGATCGCCGCGTGCGGATCACTCAGGAGCAAGCCCGCGACCTGATCATGCCCCACATGCAGTGCATCGCCAAGAACTGTCCCGAGCTTGTTTTCTGGGAGCCGATAGCAAGGTCGCTGAACATTTTCTTCAACGAGGAGGAGTGACGTGGAGATGCTCGACAAGTTGGCGGAGACGAAAATCTCGGGCGACGGGAAGGTCACGGCGAAACGCCGCATCACCGACGAGGAGACCGTAGCGGAGGCGGAGTTCGCCGAGGCTTGCGACGAGTACGTTCGGGCGGCGAGGAAGTTCGAGAAGCTCGACAGGATGGCCAAGGCGCAGAAGGGAATCCCCGACAACCTTTGCGCGTGGTTCGATGCCTTGGAGGAGCAGTACCAAGCCGACAAAAAATTGTGGCTGCTGTTCGTCGGGAAAGACCGCTCTCGGCGCAGCAACATCATGTACAACGAGTACAGGAAGATGCTGCTGTCCGGGGGAAAGCTTCGCGCCGACGCGTAGGTCAGCCTGATCGCGGAGTGACCGCAGTCGCGTGCTAGAATTGCTTCCCTGACTCATGGCTACAAGAGCCACATCTGGCTTCCTGCGGGCGAATAGCCTGAAGCTGCATCGCGCCATCTCGATCCTCGATCTTGAAACCACGGGCACCTTCGTCGAAATCGACCGGATCGTGGAAATCGGAATCCTGAAAGTCCTGCCTGACGGCAGCGAGCGCCGATATTCCCAGAGAGTGAATCCAGAGATCAGAATTCCGCAGGAGACGACGGCGATTCACGGCATAAGCGACGCGGACGTTGCCGACGCGCCCACATTCAAAAAGATCGCACGCGAAGTGGAGAGATTCCTTCGGGACAGCGATCTGGCGGAATTCAATCTGAAGGGTTTTCGTGGTCTTGGTCGCGTCGGTATGGGAAGGCTTGTGAGGGCTGGATTGCTGGTCCAAGCAGCGGCGCTTGAATTTTTTGGTGCTGCCCCAGGCGCATGGATCATTCCTCCCAGGCCCGGAATTCGCGGCGCGCAATTTCCAGCGCGTGACCGAGACCCACTCCGCGCTGAAGCAGCAGCGATCGAGCATTGTGTAGTCACAAATCGCGGAGAAGAACGTCCGTGCGGCCGGGAGCGACCTGTAGATAAGCGTGAGAGGTCCCTGCTGTCGGTAGCGAAAAGCACGCCGTTGGCTGCCGTGTCCCGGCAGGCAAGCTCTATGGGTTGAAACATTTCGCGGCGGCCGGGCGGGCGCGGTTCGAGCGTTGCACATCGGCGGGAACGCACCTGGTGATCGGTTCGGCCCTCAGGCGGGAATGCCGAAATTGAGCGGGCGCGTCACCGGTCGTCCGAGCCGGATTTCTTGCAATCTCTCGAGTTGCGCCAGCGTACGATCGAATGCGCGTTCCAGGCTGGCTTCGTAGCGCAGTAGGCGCTCCATGCGATCCGCATCAGGAACATTGCGTCGGAGTTGCTCGAGCTCTGTCTGCTCTGGGTGGGATTCGTTCAGAGCGTTCTGGATCTCCGTCAATCGCTGGATTTCCTTCTCTATCGCCTGCACTACCAAATCGCGACAGCGTTGTGGCGTCGTAAGATCCGGGTCCTTCTGCCGGTCCTCCTCCGTCGCCGCGGCGGTGCAACTCTTTCGCTGATACACGCCATAGAGAGAATCCGCATCGTATTTCGGGGCGCGGATATTACCTTCCAAGTCGATTTGCCGACCGTAGAGTTTCTGAAGTAGGGCTCGATCCTCAATGCCGCGACTGAACCCGTCTGCCTTAATGCTATCGCGCAGATTGCGAAGCTCACCAAGGCAGTCGCTTAGAAACCCTGGATCATAGATCATTCCGATGACGCCTTGTCCCGATTCCCGCCTTCGCAAAACCTCTGCTCCCAAGCGATCGTGTTCCTTAAGCCGCACATCGGTTCTCCCGAGCGAGCTCAAGTTTTCGCCGATTTCACCGCTCTCAGCCGTGATCAACCGCCGATACCGCCACAAGATCGCTGCGAGTTTCTCGACCAGGATCTCTTCGAGCGTCCCCTTCGGTTGGCAGGCGTTGCGAAGGCTGGTCGCGAGTGAGTCGTAGTCGGCCTGCGACTCCGTTTTCAGTACGACCTTCGAGAAGATTGCCCGAGCCGCACGGTCGGGGGCGGTAGCGTTTTTTCCTTCTGCAGCGCCGGTACCGTTCGTTTCGCTGCCGACCACGATTAACTGCTTCTCGGGATTCGCAGAATTGTCACCGTTCGGTGTACTCACCGCAGTCCTCCCGGACCTCTTGCAATTTGGCCGATAACCGTCACGCACTCGCCGGGCCCAGCTGATTCCGGGCTAGCGTCTCATACCATGTTACGACTCTTGGCTGTGCTCGACCCCTTCGGCCGGCACCGTTTTTGTCAATCCGTCAATATCCGATTCAGCAACTCGTCGTGCATCGGGGGAATGTCGGTCGTACGCTGAGGAGAAAGGTCACTGCGGGAGTGATCGTGTGAGAGGAGGTTCTCATGAAAACGGCTTTGTGGGACAGAACCGTCGAAGGGCATAGGGAAACGGACTTCACCGACCATGAAGATTGGTGCATCGAGGCCGTTCGCGAACCCAAGTCGCAAGAACTGTGGCTCGCGAAGTATTCGCGGTCGGACGCGAAGTTTGCGTTCGCCAGAACGTTCGAAATCGACGGCCTCAAGTTCCATCCTCCGGCCGAGAACGAACTGAGCCGCCACGTTCGACTGCCCAGCTGTTATGTGGCCACTGCGCCGCCCGTGCGCGCGCTGCTCGACGAGCTGGACGGCTTTTTCCAGCGCTGTCTCGACTTGGACGAGCGGTACCGTTTCCTGCTGTCGTGCTTCGTGCTCAGCACGTGGATGGTGGACCGGCTTCCCGTAGCGCCCTACATTGCACTGGTAGGCTTGCCGCGATCCGGAAAGTCGACGGCCCTGCGTGCGTTGTATTTGCTGTGCCGCCGCTCGCTAATCACGTCCGATATTTCTTCCGCCGCGTTCTATCGTCTCTGCGACCGCTGGATGCCGACGCTGTGCATCGACGAAGCCGCCACCGCCGGGCAGCAGCGCACGCTATTTCATCTCCTGCGGTCGGGAACCACGCGGGACGCAGTCGCCTTCCGCGAAAAGCAGTCCTACCGCACGTTTGGCGCCAAGGTCGTGGTTTGGAACCAAATGCCGGACGACGAGGCCCTGAACAGCCGCTGCATCGTGATTCCGATGCAGGAAACTTCGTGCACCGATTTGGAGAGGACCACGAACCCCAAGGTGATCGGAGCGGCAAACGACATCTCGGCAGAGCTCGCCACCTTCCGTGCGGTGAACCGCCGGAATCTTCATCTTCCGCAAATCGCCGGAGCCGAGCATTTGCGTTCGCGGGACCGCGACCTGTACGAAGCGCTGGCCCTTCCGATCGGCGAGGATTCGGAAGGCTGCGCGCATCTGCTCGAATGCCTCGACTATCAGCGCGGCCTGAACCGGGAGCCGCTGCCTGCCCGGGAGCTCGCCGTTCTGGAAAGCTCATTCAAAGTGATTCATGCCGAGCCGGACCAGGAGACTTACAGCTTTCGACAGCTGAAGGACGAGTCCAACAAGTGGTTGGCGGACTCGGGAGAACGGTTCAAGGTGAACGAAAAAAGCGTGAGCAGCGCGCTCAAAACGTTCGGGTTCGTAAACCGCAGGCGAACGAAGGCCGGGTGGGTCGTGATTGTCGATCGCGCGGCCCGGAAGCGCCTGCACGAACTCCTTTTGCTGTACGGCGTCAGCAGCGTTTTGGAATGTCTTCCGTCCGAACAGCCCGGCGAGCCGTGCGAGTTTTGCCACCTTCTGGAGAAGGAGCTTACGGCGACTGTTTCAGTTCGGAACAGCGCGATAGCTGACGGAGACGGCTCGGCGGGGCAGTCCGACTGGAACGGCGGTGAACAGGGTGAACGTGGTGGACGTATAGAGGTGGACGCCAATAATCCATTGTGCGGCGGCGCTCCGTCCCGCTCTGGGAAGGGTGATTGCGGGCATGTCGAAGTCACTCGAACTGAACAGGTTGCGAGCCGGCCGGCAGCGGAACGGGCTGTGCCGGTAGAATACGGCCCGAACGATGGTGAAGGTGGTGAAGGTGGTGAACGTAAAATGGAAGCTGATGGAGATGGCCCATCATCCCTTCTTGCCCCGGCCGAAGAAGGCAACGGACATCACAGGCACGCGGGCACGCTCCCAACTCGAGGATTTGTCAGCCAACCGGGAGTGGGCGACGCTCCCATCGCAGAATTCGGCCCGAACGACGGTGCAGCCGAGAAACCCAGGGGTGGTTCGTCTCATGAATTAGACCACGGCGGCACCCAGCCTCCTCAAGCCGTTGAGGACCCGGGCGAGTTCGCTTTGAGTCGCGAGAATTTGTCGGAAGTGCTCGCGAACTCTTACGAATCGTTCCTGCGGAAGCAGCGAGAGCGCGACAACAAGTCGGCCGCCCGTGAAAGGAAAGACCCCCATCAGGCGAGTGGCTGAGCAGTTGCCGCTAGCGTGTCACACTCGAATCGATTCCAGTGCTCGAATCCAAGCCGGGGATCTCCCTGTCTAGGCGGCTGCAATGAACGTCCTGACTCAAGAAATGAGAACCGTCGCGAACCGCGTCATATGGTTCGAGTCAGCTGAAGAGGCCCTGCGATACCCGGAGAGATTCCTGGCTCATCTGATGACCTATAGAACCCTAGAAGAGATTTTGATTACCAGAAAATACTTTTCCGACCGGGAATTTGAACGAGCCCTTTGGAATGCGCCGCCGGGAATTTTCGATGCTCCGTCGTGGAATTATCGGAATCTCGTTTACAAACATGAACCGGTTCCTCCCTCAGAAGAATCGCCAGAAACGCCCTTCTGTATTGACAATGTCTACACAGATACGTAAAGCGCTGTGATAACAGGAGCAAACAATGCGAACCATCGAAACAAAGGAACATAGGAGGAGCGTTACCATCAACCTTCGCGCGGACCATACGAGGCGGGCACTGATAGATCGAGCTGCGGAAAAACTCGGCAAGAACCGCTCCGAGTTTATGTTGGAGGCGGCTTGCCGGCAAGCGACCGAAGTGTTGCTGGATGAGAGATTGTTCATCCTCGATGAAAAAGCATACAAGCGTTTCACCGATGCCCTCAGGTACGCGAATTATGGGATGATTGACGGACGGATCCGACCGTGAATTCTGTAGACAGCGAAGTCTCTCTTGTCCACGGTGAATATTTTGCGGATACCTTCTCGCTCGGCGATCCGGATAAGTGCTGCGTCGGCAAGATCCATCGGGCGATCGGCATATTTCCGTAGAAGTTCACGGATGCGAGGCAAATCGACCAAGCCAAGCGGCAGCAGCGCCAGCGCTTTCCTCACCAACATCTCCCATAAAGCTTCCTGGGCCGCCGGCAGATCGTTTAGCAGGTACATCGCCTCGGTCAGCGGCGGCCACACCGTCGCCAAAGGTTCTTGCAAACTCTTCAGAGTCGAGACGCATTGCTCGTGGTATTGGTCATCTGCGTCCACGAGAGCCACGAGGGGCCCCGCATCCACCAAGATCACCGGGAGCCCCGTCGGCCCTTTAGCAGGGCGGCGAACTGACGGCCCGCTCCCGCCGAGCGTTTTCGGTTTCCGCCGTGGACAATTCCAATCAAATCCGAAACCATTTCATAAGGCGATCCGGCTGGTTCCTGCTCTTCAATCCATGTCTCGATAGCCTGGCGAATCACCTCCGACGCGGACACTTGCTTGCGGCGCGCAATGCGGGCGATACGCTGCCTGGTTTCCTTATCGACCCTCAATGTCACTGGAGATGGCATAGCATTACCTCGAAGGGTTAGTCTAATGTATTACGGATCGTAATACAAGAAGCTTGCGCTGGGAAGGCGTTCATGCGAGTCTTGCGTGAACTTCGCAAGTTCGAGGTATTTGAGACTGGCGGTGAGGAACTGGCTATTGAGGCCGCGCGAAATTTCCGGAGTCTACGTCAGCGGGGACGCAGCGTGCGCAAGACCATCGACTGTTTGATTGCCACGTTTTGCCTTCGCCACCGGCATTCACTGTTACACCGGGATCGCGACTATGATCATTTCGAAGATATTTTGGGTTTAGCTGTAATCCATCCTTGAGCTTCATCAGACCTTAGTATTCCTAATCCCTGACAATCTTAAGTGATGCATCACCGCCAGTCTGTTGATGACCCTGCGCTGAGGCTTTAATTGTTAGGTATCGACACGGTGAGGGGGGCCGACTGGGCACTTTCAACGTTGCTCGAATCCACAGACGTCACTGCATACACGTAGGTTTGGCCACCGGTCACCGCGGTGTCGGTGTAGCTCGTTGACGTGTCCGCCGTTGTAATCAATTTCGAGAGGCTGTCAGCCGCCGGCCCGCGATACACGAAGTAACCGACCACCTGCGACGCGCTAGCTTGCCAATTGAGGGCTACTGAGTGTTGGAAGCTTGTACCAGAGAGCGCAATCGTTAGCAGAGAATTCGAAGCGTTGCTGGGAATGGATAGGCTTCCTTGTGCTCCGCCGACACCCGCGGGTTCGAAGTTTACCGAAACCGTGACGGACTGATTTGGCGTCAACGTCATGTTCGATCCCCCGCTATCGCTGAATCCGCTCCCGCTGGCGGAGATCGTCGAGATCGTTACGTTGGCAGTGCCGGTGTCAGTCAGCGTGACGAGCTGCGCAGCGGAAAGGATATTGCCACCGATTTTTACCTCGCGTTTTCCCCCGAGCGCGAAGATCCCGGCAACAAGCAGTACGGTCTAGCGCAAATTCCGAAAGTGGTCGGTGGAATCAATCCTGCAAGCGGTCGTGCTGCGGCGGGCCTGTACGCACAGATTGTGTCAAAGGTGGTGCCGGTCAGTTCGACGCGCGCCGCCGAAATGGTAAAGTTGCTCGAAAACATTTTTCGGTGCGTGAACATTGCGCTTGTAAACGAGCTGAAGCAGCTTAGCCTGCGGATGGGGCTCGACATCTGGGAAGTGATCGACAGCGCGGCCACGAAACCGTTCGGGTTCATGCCATTTTATCCCGGACCTGGGCTGGGCGGGCATTGCATCCCCGTGGATCCGTACTATCTCTCATGGAAAGCGCGGGAATACGATTTCGCGACTCGCTTCATCGAACTCGCCGGTGAAATCAACACGGAGATGCCGTACCACGTCGTGAATGCGGTCGCGTCGGCGCTCAACGAGCGGGAGAAAAGCATCAAGGGTTCAAGAGTGTTGCTCCTTGGCGTAGCTTATAAGAAGGACGTGGATGATCTGCGCGAATCGCCCTCGCTGAAATTGCTTGAGTTGCTCACCGGGCGGGGTGCGCTGATCGACTACAATGACCCCTACTTTCCGTCGCTATTCAAGATGCGCCACTACGATTTCTCAAAAATGCGGTCGGTGGAACTGACGCCCGACCGCCTTGGCGCGTACGATTGTGTTCTGATCGCAACGGACCATTCAAGCTACGATTACGACGCGATCGTCCATAGCGCCAAGCTGGTCGTCGATACGCGCAACGCCACGCGCCGCGTCAAGCAGTCGCGCGATAAAATCGTAAACTGTTAACAGTTTTCTGGGAGGTAGCTGCCTGACATCGCGGGATTGGTATCGTCTTCCTGACTTCCTTGGAATCACTGCTCTCGACGTTACTTGAATCCATTGACCTCAACGCACACAAGTCAATTTGGACGTCCTCCGCAGTCGCGACTGCGACTCGGCCTCAAACGACCA
>Ga0187864_10000664_pt1 | contig 36981 bp, 27 predicted proteins | sample June2016WEW_11_4_FD_132985 | JGI IMG/M metagenome (GOLD analysis project Ga0187864, IMG submission 132985) | Peatland microbial communities from SPRUCE experiment site at the Marcell Experimental Forest, Minnesota, USA - June2016WEW_11_40 | ecosystem: Environmental > Terrestrial > Soil >...
AGGCCGAAGACACAAAGCTCAAGCGCACCGTCGCCCTGAAGTTCCTGCCTGAAGAACTCTCCAGGGACCGGCAAGCCCTGGAACGGTTCCAGCGCGAGGCCCAGGCTGCGTCCGCGCTCAACCATCCCAACATCTGCACCATTCACGCCGTCGAGGAGCACGAGGGCCAGCCCTTCATTGACATGGAATATCTGGAGGGGCAGACCCTCAAGCATCGCATCGCTGGCAAGCCGTTTAAGACGGACGAACTGCTCGACCTGGCCATCCAGATTGCCGACGCGCTCGACGCCGCGCACGCCAAGGGCATCGTCCATCGGGACATCAAGCCAGCGAACATCTTCGTCACGACGCGGGGCCAAGTGAAGGTCCTGGATTTTGGCTTGGCCAAGCTGGCGCCAAAGGCCAGGCGGGAGGCGGAAATGGCGGGAGCCTCTGAGCTGCCCACCGCCACCATAGAGCCCGAGCATCTCACCAGTCCCGGCGCGGTGATGGGCACCGTGGCTTACATGTCGCCGGAGCAGGCGCGGGGCGAGGAACTCGACGCACGGACGGACCTCTTCAGCTTCGGCGCGGTGCTGTACGAAATGGCGACGGCCAAGCAGGCTTTCGGAGGGCCCACCACAGCGGTGATTCACGATGCCATTCTGAATCGCGCACCGACATCCCCACGGCAGTTGAATCCCGACTGCCCGGCGGAGTTGGAACGTATCATCAACAAGGCGCTGGAGAAGGACCGAGGCCTCCGCTGCCAAAGCGCCGCCGAGCTATGCGCCGACCTGAAGCGCCTGAAGCGGGATACGGAATCCGGGCGTGTAGGGGCGAGCGGCGCTCGCCCGGCCGAACGCCGTTCGGCCCTACGAAAACCCTGGAAGGTTCTTGTTCCCGCTGCCCTGATCTTTGTCGCTGCTGCCGTCGGGGGGACGCTCTACTTCCGCTCACGCCAGGCCATGGCCCGCCTGACCGACAAGGACACCATCGTCCTTTCCGATTTCGACAACAAGACCGGGGACAGCGTATTCGACGACACGCTGAAGCAGGGACTCTCGGTGCAGCTCGAGCAATCGCCCTTTCTCGACCTGGTTTCCGAGCGCAAGGTGAACGAGACATTGAAGCTGATGGGCCGCCCCTCCGGTGACCGGCTGACACCCGAGGTCACACGCGAGGTCTGCGAGCGCACGGGCAGCAAGGCCATGCTGACCGGCTTGATTGCGGGGCTGGGCAGCCAGTACGTGATCGGCCTGAAGGCAGTGAACTGCAACACGGGCGACGTGCTGGCGGAAGCGCAGGAGCAGGCGGCGGGCAAGGAAGCGGTACTCAAGGCTCTGGATGCTGCGGCAGTCAGTTTGCGGAGCAAGCTGGGCGAGTCGCTCAGCTCGGTCGAGAAATACGCCACGCCGGTGGAGGAAGCGACCACGCCGTCGCTGGAGGCGCTGAAAGCCTACAGCCTGGGAGTCAAGACGGGAATTACGAAAGGGGAAACAGCCACGCTGCCGTTCTTCAAACGGGCCGCGGAACTCGACCCGAATTTTGCCATGGCCTACGACAGGATGTCGGCTGCCTACGGTGACCTCAACGAAGCGGGGCGGGCAGCCGACTATGCACACAAGGCTTATGAACTACGGGAGAAGGCAAGCGAACGGGAGAGGTTCTCCATCGAGGGGAACTACTACTTGATTGCGACCGGAGAGTGGGAGAAGGCGGCGCAGACCTACGAGCTGTGGCAGCAAAGCTACCCCAGAGACGTCCAGGCTTACAGGGGCCTAGGGAATGTTATCTCCGGCCTGGGAAACTGGGAAAAGGTATTGGAGGAGTGGCGAGAGGCGCTGCGCCTGGAGCCAAATTCTTTGTTCAACTACGCCAACCTCGGCTTCGCTTATATGGCCCTCAACCGGCTGGACGAGTCGGAGGCGGTGTTCAAGCAGGCGGAGGAGCGCAAAATGCAGGTCGAGCATCTGCTCTTGGGCCGCTACCTGTTGGCTTTTCTGAAGGGCGATGCGGCACAGATGGCCCAGTTGGTCTCAGCCGCCATGGGCAAGCCGGGCACGGAAGACGCAATGCTGGCCATGCAAGCGGACACGGAAGCTTGGTACGGCAAGCTGAAGAACGCGCACGAGCTGACGATGCGGGCGATGGATTCAGCCCAGCACAACGACGCCAAAGAGACGGCGGCAGCCTATCAGGCAGCAGCAGCGCTGCTCGAGGTGGAAGCGGGAAACCGGGAGCAGGCGCGTGCCGAGGCTAAGGCGGCGTTGAAGCTGGGCCCGAACCACGATGTGCGGGCCGTGGCGGCGCTGGCCCTGGCGCGGGCAGGCGATACGGCAGGGGCGGAGAAGCTGGCGGCCGAACTCGACAAAGCCTACCCGCTGGACACGGCGATCCAGAGGTATTGGCTGCCCACCATCCGGGCGGGAGTCGCCCTGGAGCGCAGGGACCCGGACCGCGCCATCGAGCTATTGAAGGTAGCAAGCACGAACGAACTTGGCTACCCATCGAACCTCGCGATATTCCTGTGCCCCGCTTATGTGCGCGGGGAAGCTTATCTCCTGCTTCACGACGGCAACGCAGCGGCAGCGGAATTCCAGAAGTTTATCGACCACCGAGGAGCGTTGGGGAACTTTCCCTGGGGTGCGCTGGCGCGACTCGGACTGGCACGCGCTTACGCACTCGAAGCCGGTGCAGGGGCGGGCCTCGCGGGGCACCCACAAGGGGCGCCCCTACAGCAGGACGCCCGAGCCAAAGCCCGCGCCGCCTATCAGGACTTCCTCACGCTCTGGAAAGACGCCGACCCCGACATCCCCGTCCTCAAGCAAGCCAAGGCGGAGTATGCGAGGCTGCCGTAACTGCGCAGACGAACCAAATAGCTGCGGACGATATCTCCTGACAAGCTTCTAATTAAACCCTGACGGACATGCCGGCTTAAGCCGGAGCACGCAAAGTGCGCATTGACCGGAATCGCAGGAATGGCCTAGACTCTCATAGCTTGCAGCCGTAAGAGCAGCCACGCATGCGCCTTGACCAAGGAGTAGCCGTCATGATCCTTGATTGGTTCAAACGAGTTTCGCCTCGCCGATTTCTGTGGTCGGTGGTTGCCGCCGGGCTGGTTTTCGTGGCGGGCGGCCTCGGCATTCTTTCCCAGGTTCAGGCGCAGACGGCTTCGCAGGCGGCCACGGTGCATGTGGACGTGACGCCGGGGCACATCCTGAATACGATCTATCCCGACACGGCCACCGGGGCGTGGATGGACGACTTGTCGAAGACGCAGGTGGACAACCTCAGCAAGCCTGAGACGATTCAAGGGGTTAAGAACTTGGGTTGGGGTTCCATTACCATGCGCAACAACAGTGAACTGCGCCTGTCGGCATGGCACTGGAACGAGCACGGGTCCTGGAGCGATCCGGCCACGAAGAGTGGATACTACGCGGGCAGCGCCGAACTGGGCGAGCCGATCCATTACGGCTATTCCTACTCGCTGCCCCATCGCGACTTCATGACCAGCGGAGACACCCCTCTGGTGGCAGGTTTCCAAAGCTATTGGAAGAGCAACCCCTACCTTACCAGCCGCTTCACCGGCGAAAGCGACGCCCTGCACCCGCAATGGGTGGTGGCCGATATGGGCATTGCACGCGCCGTCAATGCGATCCACATCCAGTGGGTTAATCCCTACGCGGTCACATATGTAGTGCAATACTGGATCGGCGATGAGAACGCGCTGGACTGGGACATGGGTCCGAATGGCGTGTGGAAGGCTTTCCCATCGGGCACGGTCGAGAACGGCACGGGCGGGGACGTGCACCTGAAACTCTCCGATAAGCCGATTACCGCCCGATTCGTCCGCGTTTTGATGTCGAAATCCTCAGGAACCTGCGATACGCATGGCGCGCAGGACATTCGCAACTGCGTGGGTTATGCGCTCCAGACGCTTTCCGTTGGAACGATGGATGCGAGCGGCGCGTACTCGATCGCCTACCCGGCGGATGGCGTCGAACCGAAACCTTCTGTGCCCGGCGAGCGTCACCGGCATCCCCCCGGTCAGCCCACTGCCTTCCCCAACTCGGCGGCCGACACCGCAGGGAACTTCTGCGCTTCTTCCGTCGACCCCTGGCACCAGGCCGATAACCTGGTGACCGGCGGCGGCGACGAATACAACGGCATGGACAACTTCTTTACCAGCGGATTGACCATGGGGCACCCGGCGCTGGTCGCCTGCGCGGCGATTTATGACACGCCCGAAGATTGCGCCAACGAGGTTGCGTACATCCACAAGCGTGGTTATCCGGTGGTGGGTATTGAGATGGGCGAGGAATGCGACGGCAAGCACACCATGCCGGAAGACTACGGGGCCATCTACTGCCAATGGGCGACGGCCATTCACAAACTCGTGCCCGGCGCCAAGCTGGGCGGCCCTGTTTTCGAAGGCGTCAACAAGGACATCACCCTTTGGGTCGACGACCAGGGCCGCACCTCGTGGATGGCTCGCTTCGTCGATTACCTGAAGGCCCACGGACACCTTCAGGATCTCGCTTTCATGTCTTTCGAGCACTACCCATTGATGCAGAACGGCTCCGGCCCCCCCGACGAGTGGGACACGCTTTACATAGAACCGGGAATCATGAAGCACGTCCTCCAGATGTGGCGTGAGGACGGCGTTCCCAAGGACGTGCCGCTGATTATCTCCGAAAGCGGCATCACCGCCGGCCGCAGCTCACGCGGTTACCTGGGCGTGACGGGCCGAGCCATCTGGGAATGCGACGCGTTCGGCACGTTCTTCGAACAGGGAGGCACGGCGTTCTACCGGCCGGCCATTAATGATGGCGCCAGCGGCGGGGGCTTTCTTGGCGCCGGAAGAGACCCTAACGGCGGCGGGGCGTACGGCACGCCGGAATACACTCCCTTCACTTCCGCGCACATGATCAACTTCGAGTGGCTCGAGCACGGCGGGGGAGCGAACCAGATTTTCCCCGCCTCGACTGATCTTTTTGACGCCGCCGGGCGCACGGTGATCACTTCTTACGCGGTGCATCGCCCGGATGGAACTTGGTCGTTGATGCTGATCAATCACGACCTGAATGCGGCTCACGAGATTCACCTCGTCATCGACGATGCCAAGCACGAGCACCATTCCTTCGCGGGGCCAGTCGCCCTCGTGCGGTACTGCAACACCCCCAGCGAGAACAAGAATACAACGATGACGCCCAGTCCCGACGGCATGTACACCCTGCCCATCGGATCGATTACAGTGATTCGCGGAAAACTGCTTTGAATTCAATGATGCTTGTTGCGCCTTACCGTTGACGGTAAACCGCGCACCATACCGCTTACTGATCTCGATCTCAAAGCCAGAACCGCTGCCAATCGGGAGCGTGGCATCAACGTGAGGATTCCCACCAATCCAAACGAGATTGTCATGGGGTTTTGACCAATCGCATCTTGGCGACGTGGCGGGGACGCGGCTGGCACCAGGGGCAGAAATGGCTGCTGCGCCCGGCGATCACCAGGCGCCGGATCGGCCGGCGACAGCGGCGGCAGGGCTCTCCGGTGCGCTGGTAAACCCGCAGGCGCGGCTCGTAGTTGCCGGGGCGGCCCTCGATGTCAACGTAATCCCGAAAGCTGGTGCCTTGGAGCTTCACCGCATGGTCAAGTACTTTTCTGACAGCCTTGAAGAGCCGGCGGGCCTTCAAAGCAGAAACCCTGCCCGGCTGCGCCAGCGGGTGGATTCCGGCCACAAACAGCGACTCGTCCGCATAGATGTTGCCGAGGCCTGCGAGCAACTGCTGGTTCATCAGCCAGCTTTTGATGGCGCCATGCCGTCCGCGCATGGCGTTCAGGAACTGAGCCTCGGTCGCTTCCTGCGCGTCCGGGCCGAGGCGGTCGAACACGGATTCCAGTTCCTCACGCGTGCAGGAACGCAATCTACCAAAGCGGCGCACGTCGCGAAAGCGCAGCTCATCGTGCTCACCGACGGCGAGCAGCACGTGGGTGTGTGGCGCGAGAGGGGTTTCGCGCGCGGAGACGGTGAACTGCCCGGTCATGCCGAGCCGCACGAGAAGATAACGAGGCGGCGTGTTCTCGGCCTCGAGCTCGAGAGCGAGCGCCTTGCCCTTGCGCCGCATCGAAACGACAGTCCGCCCCTCGACCTCAGCGACGAACTGCTCCGGCGAGCCCGCAATAACGCCCGGATGGCGGACCTCGACGGAGAGGATGCGGCGCCCCAAGGCATGCTGCTTCAGACCTCGCAGAACCGTTTCGACTTCGGGAAGTTCGGGCACAGGGAATTCTAAATTATAAATGGTGAATAGTGAATTGCGAATAGTGAATAGTAAATTGCGGAGCCGATGAGGCAGCCGCGTTTCCGCTGAAACGCACTCCCGGCTGAAGGCTGATGGCTGACAGCTTGTTGTTCTGGCACCTATTCGTGGCGCAGCGCCAGAATGGGATCGACCTTGGTGGCCCGGTGAGCCGGCAAGTAAGCGGCCAGCAAACCTGTGAAGGCAACCAGCAGGGCGGATAAGGCCAGTACCCCCGGGTTCAGAGAAGAAACACCGAACAACAAACTTTGGAGCAAGCGGTTCGTGGCGAGAGACGCAACGAGACCGAGCGCCAGTCCGGTGCCAAGCAGCGCGACCGCCTGCTTGAGCACCATGGAGAGCACCTCGAAGCGGCCGGCACCCAGCGCTATTCGCACGCCGATTTCCCGCGTGCGCCGCGTGACGGAGTACGCCATCACGCCATACAGCCCCACCGTGGTCAACAACAGCGCCAGGCCCGAAAAGCAACCGAACAGCAATGTGTGGAAGCGCTCCTCAGTGATCTGTGTCGCAAGCAGTTCGTCCATGGTACGGACTTGAAACACAGGAACGGCCGGGTCGAGCGCCGCCACTTGTTCGCGAATTGCGGTTTCCAAGGTTTGAGGCGGAACAGCGGTTCGCAGCAATACCACCGGAGGCTGCCAGGGAAGCTGCTTATAGGGGAAGTAGTAGATGGGCTGCGGCTCGGCATCAAGGGCGAACAGCTTGGCGCTGCCCACTACGCCCACGATTTCTTCGGGCGACGGCGGCCGGCCGGGAGCACCGGCGCCTGAAGTGATGCGTTTGCCGAGCACGTCTTCACCCGGAAAGTATTTGTCTGCGAATGCCTTGTTGACAATCAAGACGCGCGGCGCCTTGGCGTCGTCGAGTTCGGTGAAGAACCGGCCTTTGAGCAGCGGAATCCCGGCCGTGGAAAAGTATCCCGGCGTGGCAAAGGCCATGCGCGCGTGGGGCCGGTTGGGCTGCGCTGCGGGCCGCTCTTCGATATTGAATGCCACAACCGCGCTGTCGCCACCTAGAGGCAGCGGCCAAACTCCGGCAGCGGATTTTACGCCCGGCAAGGCGCGCAGGCGTTCCAGCAATTGATCGTAGAACGTCTCTTGGCGGGGCGTGTCGTATTGCGATCCGGGGAGGCTGAACCAGAAAGTAAGCAGATGGTCCGGGTTCAGGCCCAGATCGCTCTTTTCCAGGCGCAGAAAACTCGACATTAACAATCCGGCTCCGCTGACCAGGACCAAGCCTAGCGTCACCTGCGCGATCACCAACGCGCCGCGGATACGTTCGTGCCTTTTTGTGCCGCCGCGCCCCTGCTCCTTCAGTGAACGAGTGAGATCAACCCTCGATGCCTCGAGGGCGGGCGCCATTCCAAAGAGCACGCTGGTGACGAGAACGAGCAGAAACGAAAAGGCGACCACCCAGGCGTCGATTTGAGTCTGGGCAAGACGCGGGATGCTCTGGCCGCCCAAGGGCAGCGCCGCTCGCAGGGCGTACTCCGCCAGGAAGACGCCTGCCGCTCCGCCCAGGACCGCCAGCATCAGGCTTTCGGTCAGGAGCTGCCGGACCACTCTGCGGCGGCCCGCCCCCAAAGCGGCCCGCACAGCCATTTCGCGAGTGCGGTTGGCGGTCCGGGCAAGGAGCAGATTGGCGATATTCGCACAGGCGATCAGAAGCACTAACCCGACCGCGCCGAGCAAGATCATCAGCGGCGTGCGCGATTCACCGACCAGGGTGTCGAGTTCCGGGCGGACCGAGGCCTGGCTGTAGTTTGCGTTGTAGTCATGATATTGCTTGGCCAGGGCTGCCGCGATTACATTGAGGTCGGCGCGCGCCTGCTCGATGCTGACTCCCGGCTTGAGACGCCCGAGTCCAGTCAACATGCGAGCTCCGCGCTGATCGAACATTTCGCGGTCATCTGCGATGGTGGTCCAAAGCTGAAGGTTGGGCGAGTCGACTGGAAAGCTGAAACCGCTGGGCGCCACGCCCACCACAGTATAGGGTATTTGGTTGAGCGTGATGCTGCGGCCCAAGATGCTGCGATCGCCCCCGAATTGCGACTGCCAAAGCTTGTGGCTAAGCACCACCACATGCGTACCGGGCTTTTCCTCGGAAGGCAGGAAACCACGGCCCAATGCCGGCTGGATGCCAAGAGCCGGGAACATATCCCATGTGACCATGCCAGCGTCGAGCTGTACCGGCGCGCCGTAGCCCGTCAGCGTCAGGTTCGCGGAGTGGCCTGTCACGAAATGCTCGAAGACGTGATTGCGCGCGCGCAGGTCGAAGAAGTTGGGAAACGAGAGGCTCTCGGTGGCCAGGGCGCCGTGCGAGTTCGTCAACTCGACTGCCACCAGCCGGTCAGGTTGCGCGTAGGGAAGCGGCTTCAGCAGGACAGTGTTGACGACGCTGAAGATGGCTGTGTTGGCGCCAATGCCCAGCGCCAGCGTCAGCACCGCCACGGCGGTAAAACCGGGGTTCTTCGCCAGCACGCGCAGGCCGTAACGAAGGTCTTGGAACAACGCCCCCATCAAGCGCCTCCTCTCATCTTTCAAAGCGCAGTCGGCAGACTTTTGACTTCTAGCCGCCTGGAAGCTTTTGGGCAATTCGGACGCCACTTTGAAAGTTAGCTAAGTCATTTAATAACAGCCTGATAGAGGCTTGGCGAGGTCTCAAGTAAGCGTGCCATGTCCGGTTTTGGGATTGGCCTATCCACAATTGGGACATTCCGTCATCGGGACGGCCTCTGTGGCCACCCTCGCAGCCGCAGAGGCCGCCCCTACAACTGCGCTGGATGGGAAGACGGGCCCGCGGATTACACAGCTACTTTGATCTCACCCGCCTCGACTTGCACGGGGTAGGTAGCGAGTTTGAGGGCACGATCGCCGACATTCTCGCCGGTGCGAACGTTGTACTCCCACTGATGCCAAGGGCAAACAACCACCTCGCCCATGAGTTCACCTTCGCCGAGGGGTCCGCCTTGGTGCAAGCAGGTGTTGTCGGTGGCGTAGATCGTGCCGCCCACGTTGAAAAGCGCAAGCGTCTTCCCGGCCACTTCGACCACCTTCGCCGATCCGGGGGAAAGTTCAGAAAGGCTTGCGGCTTTCACAAATTCGGCCATGTGCGACTCTCCTTCGTGAAGTCGGCTTGACGCCGTTAAATCGCAAGACGAACTCGCCGCGACAGTGACCACTCGAAGACCCTAACCAATTTGGACCATTTCCGGCGTTCCGGGCTTGCCGATGCGGACGGATTTCTTGAACTCTTCCAGCATGCTCTCTTCCAGGCGGACCTCGGTGGGGCGCTTGCCCAGGCTCATGCTGTCGATCTTCTCCTGGAGCTTCAGCAGAGCATAGAAGAGGTTTTCGGGGCGCGGGGGGCAGCCCACCACGTAAACGTCCACGGGCACGATCTTGTCAACACCCTGAAGCACCGCATAGGTATTGAACGGGCCGCCCACGCTCGAGCAGGCGCCCATGGAGATGCACCACTTCGGGGCCGGCATCTGCTCCCAGATTCGCTTGACGGCGGGCGCCATCTTCAGGGTCACCGTGCCGGACACAATCATGAGGTCGGATTGGCGCGGGCTGGGACGAAACACTTCCGCTCCGAAGCGCGCCATGTCGAAGCGCGAAGTGGTGGAAGCGATCATCTCAATGGCGCAGCAGGCCAAACCAAAGGTGAGCGGCCAAAGGGAAGACTTGCGCGCCCAGTTGAAAATCTGGTCCACCGTGGTGACGATGAAATTCTGTTCAAAGCGATTCTCAATCCAGCCCATACTTCTGCCTCGATCCTCGCGCGGAATTATTCAGCATTCGGTCGCCCAGCCCCCATTATACCGCTAAAGGCGACTGGACGACGTGAAGTCCATAGCCCCCTCACCAAACGTCTTGTTCGTCGGTGAGCGGCAAATCCACGGGAGCATCTTGCTTGGCTGATTGATACATGGCGAGCGCCCACTCGAGAGTCGGGCGCACACTGGCGAGTGTGATCATGGGTTCGCGGCCGTGTTCAATTGCGGCAGCCATATCCTCAATCACGGCTTGATGGTCCTGGAAGCCGAGAGCGGCCGCGCCCGTGGCGCCGGTCGCCGCGGCGGCGCTTCCGTAGTGGCGGATTTCTTCATCCTCCGGCCGCTGATCCTTGAACTTCCAGGTGTCCATGCGCTCGCCCACCATGATCGCCGTGCCGAATTCCCCGTTCACTTCAATTCGAATATCAGTGCCCGGCCACAGCGCCGTTGAGGCCTGCACTACGCCTTGCGCACCGCTCTGATAGGTCACGAAGGCCAGTACAGTATCTTCGACGGGGATGCTCGGGTGCGCGAGGTTGGTCATTTGCGCCTGCACTTGCTTGACCGGGCCGGCGAGATATTGGAGCAGATCGATGTAATGGAAGGCCTGCTGAATGGTGACACCCGCCCCGGAACGCCGCTGCGTGCGCCAACCGTCCGAAGTGTAGTAGTCGATGGGACGGAACCATTTCATATACGTATCGGCCTGAAGGATTCTCCCGAAGCGGCCCTCCAGAATCGCTTTGCGGATGGCCTGCACGGCGCGGCGCGTCCGGCATTGAAGAACTACGCCAAGCTTCACGCCGGCGGCTGCGCTAGCTTTTTGCATCTTATCCACTTCCCGTAATGACATGGCAGGCGGTTTTTCCACCAGGACGTGCTTCCCGGCGCGCGCGGCCTTGAGCGCGGCGTCAACGTGCAGATGGTTGGGAGTGAGTATACAAATCACTTGCACTTCGGGATCGAGGAGCATCTGCTCCAGGCTGGTGTATGCCTTGCATTCGAATTCACTCGTGAACTTGGCTAGGCGATCGGCATACAAGTCTGAGGCGCCCACCAGGCGGCCGAGGTTCGAGGCCCGAATCGCCTTGGCATGGAAGGGGGCAATCAGCCCCGTCCCGAGCAGTCCAAAACCCAACCTTGAATCTGTTCCCATCAGACCCCCACTTGACTGTCATTCCGAGCCCATCGCTGTCATCCTGAGCGAAGCGAAGGATCTCGCTCTGGGTGCTCAGGGTAAACTCCGCGAAGAATCTCGCCCTGATCCCGACTTTCAATATGCTCCTTGGTCCATTTTGGCTTCCAGCCCCCGCCTAGCCAGGGCGAGATTCCTCGCTCCGCTCGGAATGACATCGGCCTTATAGCTCCCGGTACCATTTCTGTGCGTTCACTCGGGAATCAGTAGAACCTTCAACGCCCGCTTCGCCTCAATATCCTCGAAGGCGTTCTTCCATTCCAGCAGGGGCGCGCGGCGTGTGATGATCTCGCCTGCCGGCAACTGGCCGTTGGCCAGAAGGTGAATCGTTCTATCCCAGCTTGTGTAGCTGGTCGACAGGTTGAAGAGCACGTCGCACACCTTGAACGCCGCCTTATCCCACGGAAACAGGATTGAGTCCTTGCCGGTCAAGCCGATCACGCAGATGCGTCCCTTCTTGCGAATCAGTTCGACGGTCGAGGCAATCGCCGGAGCCGCGCCGCTGCATTCGATGACAAGATCCGCGCCCAGCCCTCCCGTGAGTTCCTGCACGATCTTGACAGGGTCTTGCTGCGCGACATTAATCACCGTTCCGAATCCAAGCTCCCTCGCTTTTCTCAGGCGCAAAGCCTCATCCGCCGGCGTTCCCACAATAACCACTTGCCGCGCACCGGCGGCCCGCGCTGTGAGGGCCGCAAGCAAGCCAATGGGCCCCGGCCCCAGAACCACCACAAAATCGCCCGCATCAATTCTGGCCCGCTCTACGACGTCGTGCACGGCGTTGGCGGCCGGCTCCACTACGGCAGCCAGTTCATAGCTCATGGAGTCCGGGATGCGGTGCAGGAGGCGCTCGGGCATTTTCAGGTATTTTGCAAAGGCGCCGTCGATCCCCCAGCCGGGGGAGCGCTTCAGCGGGCAGATCTGAATGTTTCCGGTGCGGCACAGGTAGCAGTGTCCGCAGGCGCGCGTGTGCGGCTCGCCCACCACCCGCTCGCCGGTCTTGAAGAGTCCGGTCTCCGGACCGACCTCGACGATGCGGCCTGAGAACTCGTGCCCCAAAATTACCGGAGGCCAGTAAGGGAATTCATCGTGCCAGACATGCACGTCCGTTCCGCAGATTCCGCAGGCTTGAACTTCGATGAGCACCTCTCCAGGGCCTGGCGACGGCTCGGGGACATCACGGATCTCGAGAAAGCCCGCGCCCTTTTGAGTTTTCACCAGAGCTTTCATCGGTTGGCGCCTCCACACCATTCGGCCACAAAACGTACCAGGATGACGGCCGCTTCGCTGATCTCATCCAGTCCGATCTGTTCCTCGTTGGAGTGAGCAAACCGCAGGCTGCCCGGCCCAAAAACCACCGTGGGTATGCGCAGTTGGTTGTTATAGAACCAGGAATCGCAGGAAGCTGTCATGGCGCTGACCTCGCCGCTCGTTCCCGCTTCCCGGCAGCAAGCTTCGAGTCCCTTGACGAGCGGGTGCCCCGGATCCAGCACATGGGCGTCGTGTCGGTACATGAATTCCAGCGTGAAGTGATCGCGCAACCATTCATCCCCACCGTCGTGGATAGCCTGACGCATTTCCTCCGCCACCGCCTGGTGAGTCTTGTTGGGAAGCAAGCCCAGAACGCCCTCGACCGAGGCGCTTGCGGGTGTGGTGGCCGGCCACACTCCCGCTGCCAGTTTGCCGAAAGTAATCGGCATCGGATTGGTGAATTGATCGAACAAAGCGATGCCCCGGGAGGCAGCCAGCAGGCGGGCATGATACTGCTCCAGAATCTCCAGCGTTCGGATGGCCATCTTCAGAGCGCTGATCGTCTGACCGGCGCTGCCGCTGTGGCCCGCCCTGCCGGTGCACGTGATGCGAAACCACACCGCGCCGCGCACCGAGGAGAGAATGCGCAGGTCGGTCGGCTCCATCACGATACAGCCGTCGGCCTGCTCGCCCCGGCGCACCATCGCCAGTGTCCCGTTGCCGCCCACCTCCTCCTCGACGACGAGATGCGCCAGGACATCTCCGTTGAGCTTTACGCCCAGGCGCTCGATGGCCAACAAGGCGGTGAACAGCGCCGCCACCTGGCCTTTGGCATCACAAGCGCCGCGCCCATGCACGCGATTGGCGCTTACGCGGGGGTCGAATGCCCTGTCCTGCCCTGGGGAGGCCGGCACCACATCGAGATGCGTATTGAAGAGCAGTGACCGACCTCCACCCGATCCCGCCACGCGCACGCGCAGGTTCGAGCGGCCTTCGTATTCGATCCCCGGCACCGGGTCGGAGTAATCCTCGTCCTCGCGCAGCGCGTTGGAGAGCGGTATCCGTTCCACCTCGCCGACGTCGGCAAAGCGCGGCGCGGCATATTCCACAGCCTGCTGTTCTTTGCCGGGAAGCGAGGGGAAGCGAATCAAGTCGCAGAGAAACTGTTCGGTGGTGCTGCGCAGGGTTCCGACCACAGCGCGAATTTCGGGCAACGTCAATGGATTCATAGGCGCAACAGCGCTTTCTCAAAGATGTCCAGGCTTTCGTTAGCTTCATCCTCAGAAATCACCAGCGGCGGCGCCACCCGGATCACGTTGCCGAAGACTCCGACGGAACCCATCAACAGGCCGAGTTCAGCCGCCTGGTCAATCAGCTTTCGGGTGAGGTCCGGGGCGGGCTCCTTGGTTTTCTTATCTCTGACGAGTTCGACTCCCATCACCAACCCCATGCCTCGCACTTCGCCCACATACGGCGATTTCTCCTGCATCTCCAAAAGGCGGGATTTCATTAGCGCCCCCATGCGCAAGGCATTCTCTTCCAACTTCTCAAGGCGCATGATATCGACAACGGCGCTCACGGCAGCGCTGGCCAGCGGGTTTCCTCCAAAGGTGCTGCTCATCTCCCCGGCACCCAACACTCCAATTACCTCGCCTCGCGCGGCCACCGCGGAGGCCGGAACGCCGCTTCCCATCCCTTTGGCGATGCAGACCAGGTCGGGAGTCAGCCCTTCCCATTCCATCGCCCAGAATTTGCCCGTCCGCCCAAAGCCGGACTGCACCTCATCGAGTGTGAAGAGGAGACCGCGCCCCCGCAGCCATTGCTCGAGGCGCGTCAGCCATCCTTGAGGAGGAAAGATAAACCCTGCCGCGCCCTGGTACGGCTCCACAATCAGGCCCGCCAGGCTTCCGGTGCTGTTGGCGCGCACGGCGTCCTCGAGGTAGTCCAGGCAGAGCATGTCGCAGGTGGAGGGCTCGGCACGGAACGGACAACGGTAACAATACGGGAACGGAACGCGAATCGAGCCGGGAATTGTCGGGCCATAGCCTTTCTTCGGGCCGGGCAATCCGCCGGCGCTCAGCGCGGCATGGGTGCGGCCGTGAAAGCCGCCGTAAAAGCTGATGACTTCGAACTTGCCGGTCTTACGCTTCATGATTCGAAGTGCGGCCTCGATGGTTTCACTTCCTGTGGTGAGGAAGAAACACTTCTCAAGGAAGCTGGGCAGAACGGAGATGAGTTTCTCCGCGGCGATCACGCGCGATTCGTGCAGGCACTCATAATTGTTCAAGAGCTTGCCGGCGGCCGCTTGCACGGCCTTGACCAGGTCGGGATGGCAGTGCCCCACATTGGTGACCAGCACGCCGGAGGTCCAGTCAATGAAGGTGTTGCCGTCGGCGTCGGTCACGACCACGCCGGAAGCATGGTCCCAAGCCACCTGCGCCTGGTAGCCCGTGCATTGTGCCTCGACGCGCGCCCAGCGCGTGAAGAACTCCTTCGAGCGTGGACCGGGCAGCGGCCCTTTTACGGATGTGATTTTGTGACTCATCGCGCACCTCCCGTTCTAGCGGCGATCGCTGAATGCGGGCAAAGCAACCCGTGATGCCACTGTCATTCTTCGCTGTGCGCTTTCCAAAATCTCGTCATTCCCGCGAAAGCGGGAATCCATTGTGTTCCGAACCGGCGATGGACCCCCGCTTTCGCGGGGGTGACGACCCCTGTGACTTTCATTTCTTTGGGTGGGTCGAAGACCCATGACCGCTCGGAATGACAGGATCCAACGAGTTCGCAACAACTGAGGCTCTGCCACTCAGACGCCTGGCTTGGCCACAAACCGCGGCGGCTGGCCGGCCAGGAATCGGTTAATCTCCAACACGATCAGTTCCCGGATGCGCCGTCCCGAGTCCTCCGAGTACCAGGACAAGTGCGGTGTCAGAACGGTGTTCGGCAGCCGGAAAAGAGGGGAATCCGGCGGCGGCGGCTCGACCTCGAAAACGTCAATGCCCGCGCCGGCGATCACACCGCTCTCGAGGGCCTTGGCAAGGGCCTGCAAATCCACCATCAGTCCGCGGGAAGTATTCACGAGGTAGGCCGTGGGCTTCATCATGGCGAGGGTCTGGTCGTTTACCAAATGCCGTGTCTCGGCGGTCAGCGGAGTGTGAATAGTGATGAAGTCAGCATTGCGGAAAGCCGTCTCCTTGTCTACCACTTCGATTCCCAACTCCGCTCTCCGCTCTTCCGAGAGATAGGGATCGCAGATCAGGAACTTGAACCCGAAGGTTTTCAGCTTGCGGTAAACGAGAGAGCCGATGCGGCCGCAGCCGATGATGCCCAAGGTCTGGCCCGCCATGAGGAAAATAGGCATCGCCTCTTTGAAATTCCAAGCGCCGCGCGCAGACGAGATATCGAGCGCTCGGCGACTGGCGCCAAGCCGCCGGCCGCAAGCCAATAGAAGGGCAATGGCCTGCTCCGCGACTTCTTCAGCGCAGTAATCAGGAATGTAGCAAAGTGGGATGCCGGCTTTTTCGAGCGCCGCTACATCGACGTTGTCATAGCCCACTCCGTGTCGGATCACCAGCCTGCACCTCTCCCACCCCGAGATAATCTCGGGAGTGATGGGCACCATGTTGACGACCACCACGTCGGCATCGCGGGTCGCCGCGATAACTTCCGAGTTCGGCGCGAATTTGAGTTGATAAGCTAAAAATTCCACGCCTCTCTGGGCCATCTCCCGGTTTTCCCAATTGAGATCAGGCTCGATGTAATCAGTAACCACTACCTTCCGCGGTTTCATAGTTGCGTGTTCCATCCACCTCCGGCCCGAACGCTAGACTTACTAACAGCAGCCCCGTTGCTAATTGCGGAGGAGAGATTCTACCGCTGTGTGGGCCATTATGCCAAGCGTGAGTTGGCTGCGACTACACATCGCCATTTGGAGGTCTTGAGTTCGTGAGGGAGGAAATATGGACGAAGAGGTTCACGCAAAGGCGCGAAGCCGGCGGAGGACGCAAAGAAGGAAAGGGCCAGAGCTATGCTCACCTTTGCGACTTAGCGCCTTTGCGTGAGTTGTTTTGATTTCTTCACATGCTTTGTCCCTGCCCCGAGAAGTCCGACGCGACGAGCATGATCGGCAGCGCCTCAACTTGTCTCAGTTGCGCGAAATCAGTTGGTTCGGGTCGATGACGAATTTCTTCGCTGCTCCCTTGTCGAAGTCCTTGTACCCTTGCGGGGCTTCCTCGAGGGTGATCACAGTAACATTCGTGGCCTTGGCGATCTGGATTTTGTTGTAGAGGATTGCCATCATCAATTGCCGGTTGTATTTCATCACCGGACACTGGCCGGTCGTGATGTGATGAGATTTCGCCCAACCGAGTCCGATACGAATGCTCAGGTTGCCGGCTTTGGCCTGGTCATCGATCCCGCCCGGATCATCGGTGACGTAGAGGCCCGGAATTCCCAGCGCGCCCGCGGCACGAGTAATGGACATCAGTGAGTTAAGCACGGTCGCCGGAGCCTCTCGCCGCGCATCCCGGCCATGACCGCGCGCTTCAAATCCCACACAGTCGACGCCGCAGTCCACCTCCGGCACGCCCAGGATCTGCTCGATTTGTTCACCCACCGTTGCGCTCTTCGAGACATCCACGGTCTCGCAGCCGAAGCTCCTGGCCTGCGCCAGGCGTTCCGGAATCAGGTCGCCGACAATGACACAGGCGGCGCCAAGCAATTGGCAGGCCGCGGCGCACGCCAGACCAACCGGGCCCGCGCCCGCAACGTACACGGTTGAACCGGTGGTGACGCCCGCGCTGACCGCGCCATGGTAGCCCGTGGGCAGAATATCGGAAAGGCAGGTCAGGTCGCGGATCTTTTCCATGGCCTGCGCCTTGTCGGGGAATTTCAGCAGATTGAAATCCGCGTACGGCACCATCACATACTCCGCCTGGCCGCCCACCCAGCCGCCCATATCCACGTAGCCGTAAGCAGCACCGGGCCGCGCGGGATTGACGTTCAAGCAAACCCCTGTCGCACGCTCTTTGCAATTCCGGCAGCGCCCGCAGGCGATGTTGAAAGGAACCGAAACGAGATCCCCGACCTTAATGAATTCCACATCGCGCCCCGCTTCGATGACATCGCCGGTAATCTCGTGTCCGAGGATCAATCCTTTCGGCGCCGTCGTTCGTCCCCTGACCATGTGCTGGTCGCTTCCGCAGATGTTGGTAGAGACAATCTTGAGGATCACTCCATGCTCGCACTTCCGGTCGCCCAGGGCCAGCTTGGGGAAATCGATGCCCTGCACTTCCACCACCCCGGTCCCCATGTATGCCACACCCCGATTCGTTGCCATTGCAGTTCCTCCTTGTGTAGGGGCGACCCTTGTGGTCGCCCTCCAGGGCAGGCACAAGGCCTGCCCCTACATGCTGAATCCCGAATCCTGATTCCTGAATCCTGCTCTTAGAATGCCGACGCGCCGGCCTCTGCGACTGCGTGGTCTTGCTCCCCCGAACCTCCGCTCACGCCGATGGCCCCCACCACTTTACCGTCGCGCTTCAGAGGCACGCCCCCGGCAAAGATCATGATCTTGCCGTTGTTCGAAACATGGATGCCGAAGAACTGGTTTCCGGACTGGCTGTGCGCGGCCAGGTCTTTGGTTGCAATATCGAAGGCCCGCGAGGTGTAGGCCTTCTTGATGGAAATATCAATGCTTCCGATCCAGCCGCCGTCCATGCGCACGTGCGACACGAGATTCCCACCCTCGTCCGCCACGGCAATGTTCATCGGTTGGCCGAGTTCCGCCGCTTTTTTCTCGGCGGCCGCAATAACCCTTCGCGCATCGCTGAGTGTCACCCCCATCGATCCTCCTTCGTGAACTTGAGTTGTCTTTAGCCCCAGTACAGATGAATCTATTTGACCAAAATCCGAGAGAGTCTTCAAGGCTTTTGTTTGCGACTTGGTTTAGAATAACAGTCACCGCGCTTGAAGCGAAAGCACGGTTGTAAGGCGGCAGCCGCCGCCAGGAGGAGGTCAGGAGTTGCCGAGATCAAGGGAGTATCTGGAAGCGGGCGTGGGAAGGGCGGTTGTGTTCTTGGCCGTGGTGGTGGTTCTGGCGATCGCGATACTGGCGCTGAAGCTCACCAACCGTGAAGCCCCGGTGATTGAAATGCAGCCGGAGATTAGAGGGATTGGAGTCAATACGCCCGTGGATCTCCGCGTTCACGACTCGAATTACCGCATCAAGTCGGCGGTGGTGGAAGTGCGCCAGGGCGATCGGACCTTTCAAATCCCGACGCAGGGCGGCGCCGAGGAGGTTCGCGAACCCAAGTGGTGGAAGTTCTGGACGCGCCACGTCGAGAGCAGTGCCATCTTCCACGCCAACGTGGGTCGCAAATCGATACCCGATTTGAAGGAAGGTTCTGCAAGGCTTACAGTTACCGCCACCAATAACTCCTGGGGCCGATTCTTCCGCGGCGGCCAGAGCCAACTCGTCAGGGATTTGCCGGTCCGCTTTATGCCGCCCCGCGCTGAGGTTCTCACTGCCCAGCATTACATCAACCAGGGCGGGTGCGATATGCTCCTTCTCAAGGTTTCCGAGGGGACCGTCGAATCCGGCGTGCAGGTGGGCACCTACTTTTTCCCGAGCTATCCCGTGAAGGATTCCGATCCCACCTCCCGCATGTGCATCTTTGCATATCCGTACGACGTTGACCCGTCGACGCCGGCCCGCGTTGTGGCGCGCGACGATGCCGGCAATCAGAGCCTGGTCAATTTCAACTATAAGGTATTCCCCAAAAAGTTCAGGTCCGACACCATTAACCTTAAAGATGACGACATGCAGCGCGTCGTGCCGCCGATTCTGGCTCAGACGCCGGAACTGTCGGATCAGGGCAGCGTTCTGAAGAATTTCCTGCTGGTCAACGGCACGCTGCGCCGCATGGACGCGCAGCAGTTGGTGGCTTTCTCCCAGAAGACCGCCCCGCACCTCACTTGGACCCAACCCTTCGTGCAGCTCGGAAACTCGAAAGTCGAGGCTTCTTTTGCCGACTTCCGAGCCTACGTCTACAACGGCCAGGTGGTCGACCGCCAGGTGCACTTGGGGTTTGATCTGGCGGTTGTGCAGCACGCCCCAGTGTTGGCCGCCAATGATGGAAACGTGGTTTACGCGGGCTATCTGGGCATCTTCGGCAATGTCGTGGTGATCGACCACGGCTGCGGCCTGCAGAGCCTTTACGCTCACTTGAACGCGTTCGAGGTCAAGGAAGGGGAAGCCGTAAAACGGGACCAGGTCATCGCGCACAGCGGCCAGACAGGGCTGGCCTTCGGCGACCACTTGCACTTTACCATGCTGCTGGATGGAATCCCGGTCAATCCCGTCGAGTGGTGGGACCCGCACTGGATCCACGACCGAATCGAGGCCAAGCTCAAGTAATTTGCGATTGGTGATTGGTGATTTGCGAATGACAGTCTCGAGGGAGACCCTCGCCCCCTGGGGATGGTCGGGTCGCCACCTTGCAACCACAAATCACAAATCGCAAATCACAAATTTACGGCGCCACCCGCTTCAGATAAAACTCAAAGAATTTCTTGGGGTCTGCTTGCATCCCCACCGTCGCGTTGGCGGGTTTGCCTTCGACGACTCGAGTGAATCCCTCCGCGTCAACCTCGACGGCCAAATGTTGCGTCTCGCAGATGCTCGGGTCAATGAGCATGGCCACCGCCATGGGGTCAAACAGGGTAGGCGTCTCACTGCCCCAGAGGTGGTAGAGAATGGTCAGGGCATTGGTGAGCGGAGTGAGATGCGTGAAAACGCGCCGGCGTCCGGCGGCGTCGAGTTGCAGCATGGCGGTGACGTCAAGCGGAGCCACGAGCAGGGGCACGCCGGACGAAAACACGGTCTGGGCCGCATCCGGGTTGGACTTGATATTCCACTCAGCCTCAGGCTTCGAATCCGGGCCGTAGCCGCGGGCCATCGATCCGCCCATCAGGGCAATCCGCTTGATCTTCTTCGCCATCGAGGGTTCAGATTTCAGCAGAGCCGCCACATTGGTCAGTTCCCCGATCGCAATGAGGGTGATCTTTCCAGGTTGCCGGTTGATTTCGGCTTTCATGAATTCAACGGCCCCGCTCATGTGCAAGGCCGGGCTGGTGAAGCCCTCCGCCCAGCGGGTCTGGTCAATCGGCTGGGGCTTTCCCGGATGGCCTGCGTAGACCGGAACTTTGCGCCAGGCTCCTCCCGCTTCCCAAAGCAATTTGGCCGCCAGGCGCGCTCGCGCCTGCGTGTCGCCCGACACGGTGGTCACGCCGCGGAGTTCCAACTCGGGACTGTTGATGATGAGCGCCAGCGCAAACGCATCGTCAATGTCCGTGCCAATGTCGGTGTCGAGAATGACAGGCGTCCTCGGTGAGGCGGCAGAAACGGATGCCGCTAACGTCAAGCCTAACAACAGCAGCCGACTTAGGACAACTTTGCTTAACATGCTCAACCTCCCCGACCAGATGTCATCCTGAGCGAAGCGAAGGATCTCTGTAGTTAGTTCACCAAAAAACCGCAGAGATCCTTCGCTTCGCTCAGGATGACAGCTTCACTTCCCCAGCCTCACTTCACCACCGGCGCCAGCGCCACGCTGACTAGCCCGATGATGAAAAAGGCGAACATCAGGGCCAGCAGGCGTTTGGTCGCTGCATCAGCGCCTTTGAATTCTCGCCAAACAAACACACCCCAGATGGCGCCGACCATGGTTGAGCCCTGGCCGAGCGCGTAGGAAGCTGCGGGGCCCACCATCTGGGCGTAGGAGGCGACGAAGTTGGAGATCGTGCCGACGCCCCACGCCATGCCACCCAGGAGGCCCCAGAAGTGCCAACTCCCGGCACCGCGTAGATAATCGCTCACTGCAACCGGCGGCCCGGCGACCGGCTTGCGCATCAGGAAATAGTTCAGCGGAAAATTAGAAACCAACACCCCCAGAACAAAAACGAAGGCTACGGTATAAGGACCGAAGTGGTTCTCTCCCTTGATCGCTTTGGCGACGAAAGGATAGAACAGCCCCATAATCACTCCACCGAGCACGCTGACTACGATCCCTGTGACACTCACCGACTGCCCTTTCGACTGTCTGCGATAAGCTACCGCGTCCAGAGCGATCGCCAGGCAGACCAGCGCGATACCCCCGAACAGCATCAAGGGATTGCCTTTTGGCGTGACGATGTAATTCAAAACCGAGCCCACTACTAACGCCAGCCCGACGCCCACCGGAAAAGCCACAGCCATGCCCGCGATGGCGATGGCGGCCACAATCAGGATGTTGCCCAGGTTGAAAACCACTCCTCCCAGGAACGCCAGCAGGTAATGATGGCCGTCCACCGCGCGCAGGTTTTGCAGGAAGCTGTCCGGGCTGCCGCTATCCGTGCTCCCGAGCGTAAAGCCGAGAATCAGCGCGATGAGCAGAATGCCCCCCACGTAGTCCCAATAGAACAGCTCAAATCGCCAGCCTTTGCAGAGCTTTTGAGTGTTCGCCCAACTGCCCCAGCAGATCATGCTGAGTACGATCATGGCGAGCGCCACCGAATAAACGGCGGGTATGAACATGACACGGGCCTCCTTATTCCGGCATGGTGACGGGCACCGTCCGGCCCTCGCGCGCCGACTGATAGATCGCTTCCATCACGGCCAGATCGCGCATCCCCTGCACGCCGTTCGGCTCGGGCTCGCGCCGGCGGCGGACCGCGTCGGCAAGGGCGTCGATCTCCAGCGCCAGCTCATCAATCACCTTGAATTTCTTCTCGAGCCGGCGCCCGGCGATTTCGCCGAACAGGCAACGCTCCAGGTCATACTGGTACGCCGGACTGAGGCAAGCCCAGCCTTTCTCGCCGTTGACCTGCAGGAATGACGACTCCGCAGCCTGAAAGCTCGAGGTGCACTGCGCCACGATGCCGCTGGGGAAGTCCAGCCGGAAGGCGATGTTCTCATCCACCTGGCTGAACCGTTTGGCATCGGCGGCCCACTGATAAGCCGACACGGCGCTGGGTTCCTCGCCCACCAGCCAGCGAATCGTATTCACGCAGTAAACTCCCACATCCGGCAGCGAGCCGCCCCCCGAGAGCTTGGGATCAAGGTGCCACGCACCGCGCTCCAGGCGGGGCGGGAGAAAGATTCCGAAGGCGGAATGGATGTACTTCAGCCGCCCCAGTTTCCCGCTCGCGTACAGCTTCTTGAGCTCCAGGCTGGAAGGTTCAAAATACTTGCGGTAGGCGATCATCAGGCGCACGTCCGACGCGCGGCAGGCCGCGAGCATCTGGCGGCACTCCTCCACCGAATTCGCCATCGGCTTTTCGCAGAGCACATGCTTGCCGGCGTTGGCCGCCTGAACGGTGTAACGGGCGTGCGAACCGTTGTTGGTGGCGATGTAAACGGCCTCGACCTGCGGATCGCTCAGGCACGCGGGCAACTCATCGTAGGTGTAAGACGCCCCGGCGCCGAATTTCCGCGCCAGCCGCTGGGCTTTGAGCTTGTCGCCACTCACCAGCGCCACGAGTTTTCCCTGCTTGCTATGCTTGAAGCCGGGCAAGATCGCCCTCTGCGCAAATCCGCCTAATCCAATCACCGCATATCCCACCGGTTTGGAAGCCGCCATATTCCTCCTTTGTCTGATTCAATGCGTAGGGAGAATACTTCCCGACTTTTGCGTGCCTGTCAAGGGCAGGGTCGACCTCCTTTTCAGGCCTGGGCTACCGCGCGAACAGCGTGTGACAGACGAGGTCCGTCCATCGTCGCCTTCATTGCCGGCTACGACCCAGCTCGCCGCGCCGCGTAGCTGGACCCGCTGCTGGTCTTGAGGTACGAGTGAAAGGCAAATTACCTGCTTGACTTTCCTCTCCCCTAGGGGTAGAACACGAGCAGAACTGCTCCGAAGTCCATTCAGATAAGGGAGGTCGCTCATGCAGCCAATGCCCCCGTGGGAAGACGAGTGTGGTGTACTGATATTGAGGCTTTACCAAACAGCGTTGTCCCCCGATTGGCCCCGCGTCGTGTTGCTGGACCTTACGGCTGAACAATTTGAGGAGTTTCATAAAGAACCCTTGAAATTCGCATCAACATACAAGCTGTTTCCTCCTGGGGAGTCGGCGTCGTGGACGTCGCATGTCGCCATGCCGCCGATAGGTAGAGGAATTCCTAGCGCGACTAAGGACTCGCGCTGGCTGGTGGGGGGGATCCACACCAAAGAGACCATCGTGACCTTTTGCGCCTGCCCCCATCAGACAACGAAGAAGAAGCGGCATGGGAAGAAGGGCACGGGCTGAGCCGGTTGCTAGTGCGTCGAGTGTTGCTTGGGAGGACGCGGGGCAACAGTCATCGCGGGACTGTCAGGGGCGAGTTAGCTTAGCGCAGAAGTGAACTCTGTGCCCTGTCAGAAGGGCAGGGGTGTACATGTTGGAAACAGTCCTCCCGATGCGTCGCTAGGGCGGGAGGGCGAGACGCCGCACGACAGCGTGAAAGGCCGGATCGGACCGAACAGAATCGAACGCGGGGTCCACCTTGAGCCATGCCAGGTATCCGTCGCGCTCCGCGTAGGCCGTTTCCAGCCAAGCAAGCCCCTGCTTCTTCTCCCCAAGGCTAAGATGGATCTGGGCGAACAGTGACGGCGGTACGTAGCCTTGTCGGGCCTGCGCGCGCAACTCGTCCAGCGTTTTGCGCGCCTGGGCTTGGTTGCCCGCCAGGGCATAGGCACGCGCCAGGTCCGCGGCCCGGTTGGAATCGTTGGCGGAAAGCTCCACCGCCCGTTGGCATTCCGCAATCGCTTTCCGATACATATTCTTGGCCAGCAAGCTGAGCCCCACACAATCGTGCGCACCAGCCGAATCAGGCTGCGACTCGAGGATCTTACCGCATTGTTCGAGAGCTTGGTCGTAGTGGCGGCTGTAGTAGAACGTCCACCCCACCGTAATCTGGGCCGCGGTGGAGCGCGGGTCGAGTTCCTGTGCCCTGCGAACTTCGGCCAAGGCTTCCCCATCTCGCCCCATCGCCGACAAGTAAGCCGAATACATGCGATGCGCCTCCGCATAGCCGGGGTTCAATTCCAGGGCTCGCCGGAATTCTCTTTCCGCTTCCGGCCAGTCCCAATCTCCCAGGAACCGGATGGCCCCCAGGGAAGTGTGCGCTTCGGCCAGGTTACTATCAATCTCCAACGCTTTGAGCACGTACTCCTTTGCTTTGGGCAAGGCAGCGCGTGGGGGCACAGTGTTTGTCGACCAGAAATAATCGGCCAAGCCGGCATATGCGGAGGCGTAATTCGGATCGAGTTGCACCGCCTGCTCGAAGTACTGCCGAGCCTGTACCTTCTCCTGGTCGGTCCCCTTATACCAGTCGGAACGGCCTTTAAGGTATGCGTCGTAGGCGGCGGGGACAACAGGGGGCGCGCTGCTCAGGCGGGCGCGTTCCTGTGGGGTCACGGCAATTCGGATGTTGTCGGCAATGGCGCCGGCAACATCGGCCTGCAGCTTCAGCACGTCTCGCGCCTCGCGCTCGTAAGTTTCCGCCCACAGGCTCTTCTCAGTCGCGCCCTGGATCAGTTTCGCGGAGATGCGCACTCGCTCGCCGGAGCTCAGCACCGAGCCTTCGACCATCGCATCCACTTTCAGCTCACGCGCGATCTGCGGCAGAGGTTTGCGCGTGCCCTTGTACTGCATCATGGTGGTTCGCGAGATCACCCGCAGCGCGCCGATCTGGGAGAGATCGGCAATCAGTTGATCGGTCATCCCGTCGGCGAAGTAATCGTTCTGCGGGTTTCCGGAAAAATCCTGGAGCGGCAGAACGGCGAGCGAGTGAATGCGTCCCGAGGCGCTCGCGCCGGGTTGTGGCAGAGATCTTTGCACGATCAGCACCAGCAGCAGCGCCGCCACGGTTACCCCCGCCACTTTCAATATGCGCGCATGCCGCCGCCAAAACGGCAGGGGTTGCACGCCGGTCGCAGGCCGCGCCGCGTCGAGCGTTGTCAACTGGCGTAGATCGACTTCCAGTTCCGCGGCGGACTGGTAGCGGTTTTCCGGCTCCTTCTGGAGGCACTTCAGGATGATTCGCTCCAGTTCCGGCGAGATCCTGGCATTCAAGGCGCGGGGTGGGACGGCGGGTTGATGAAAGATGGCGTCCGCGAGCTGAGGCGCGGTTCGATCCCGAAAGGGCCGCTTTCCGGTGGCCATTTCGTACAGAACCGCGCCGGCGGAGTACAGGTCGCTTCGGGGGTCGGCGGGTTCGGAGCGAAGCTGTTCAGGGGCCATGTACGGCAGAGTCCCCGCCAAGCCCAAATCGCCTGTGGTGCTTTCGGTTGAGACCTCATACTTGGACTTCGCGTTCGTCACCCGCAACGATTTGGCAATGCCGAAATCGAGAATCTTCAGCCGGCCTTCGGGAGTGATGCGCAGGTTGTCAGGCTTGAGGTCACAATGCACAACCCCCTGGCTGTGGGCGGCCGCCAATCCGCCGGCGAGTTGCGCACCGAGCCGCGAGATCTCCTTCTCGCTCAACGGCCCTTCCGCCAGGCGCGCGCCCAGCGTCACTCCGGGGACATACTCCACCACGAGATACTCTGCCCCCTCCGTGCTGCCCAGTTCGAAGAGGATTTCGATGTTGGGATGACTCAGCTTGGAAAGCGCGCGCGCTTCCTTGCGCAGGCGCTTGCGGACAGACTCGTCGGCGAGCAGAGCGGAGGGCAGAACCTTCACGGCGACGTCGCGTTCCAGCCGCTCGTCTCGGGCTCGATAGACTTCACCCATTCCGCCGCTACCGGCTCTTTCGAGGATGCGGTAGTGGCCCAGCATTTGACCCGTCATGTGGGGGCGGACCCTCTCCTGACTTGAATTCTAGGGTGGACCGTCGCCCCTGTCAACGCACCACATGCCAAAAAGGTCCGCCGGGGCGCGGGCATTCCTTCGCTCCGCCCAGGACAGGCTCTGCCGGAGGCCTGTTGCGGGGGCGAAACCCCCGCATCACGCCTCATGCGTGTACTCCCTCGGCCGCCGGTTCTTTGTTTTCTAAGACATTCTCGCTTTGTTCCGGCGATTTTGAGGTTTCGCCGCCGTTCTCCTCTGCCGGACTTTCTGACCGAGCGTCGAGCCGCTAGTGAGTAAGACACGTAGCTTTGCGTAGAGACATAGTAACTCCATGAATTGGAAAGTTGGCATCAGGAGCGGTTCGCAAACCGCCCGTACGCGAGGTGAGACGGACGTTCCCAAGCGTACAGCCTGCCACACGGCTAGCCACGTGTCAAGTGCCAAAGGGGTAGACTGCTAGTGCTCTAGCCTCTGGTGGTGACGGCATGGCATTCTAGGTCGAGGCTGGCGCACGGCGAAGCCCTGCGTTGCGTGCAGCCGAGATTAACAGAGACCGCAGGGCTGCGCTCAGCGCGAGCCCGAGTTGAGAGATTTACGCATCATGAAAGGACCTGTCGTTGTGGGCCCGGGCGTTCCCATTACGATAACAACTGGCAAAAAGGCATAGACTTTCGGTCTTAACTCAGATGCATTTTCTCTCTTCGGCTCGGAGGAAAGAATGATGGAAACGCTGGCTCTTAGAGAATTTGAATTGAACGAAGACCTTCAAAGGACGACTGCGGCAAAGTAACGAAGGGCCGGCGTCAAGTGTTCTGTTCACTAAAGCAGAGAATGTAGCCGTCAGGATCCTCGACGTAAAAATCGAGGCATGCCCATGGTCTTTCTTCAAGCGGCTTGATCACTTGAGCCCCACGCATTTCCAGCTCGCTGAACAAACCTCATATACCCGACACGGAAATATACGCGTCCAGATGTTCGTTCTGTTTCCGGTGTTCTCTGTCCGCGGCCAGTTTCGGCGCACGCTTGAGGTGTATCGCGAATCCGTCACGCGTAACGCTCGCGTAGAACGATTGATAATTAAAATCGAGCTCGAAGCCAAGCTTGTCACAGTAATACGCAATTGCTCGGTCAAGATCATCGACAAGAAACTGCGGGGCTATCCCAGTAAGGTGCGTAGCACGGTGAACTGCCCCAGTGGACATCTCATTCCTCGACTATTGGTCGCCCGAAGAACAGAACGTAGCCGTCAGGATCGCAGATCTCGAAGCCGCGCAGGCCGTCGTTTGTATCCTTAAGCGGTGCGCTGAATGCTGCGCCATGTTCGGCAAATTCCGCGGCAAGCGCATCGGGGTCTGGCGCATAGACAAAGGCGTCCCACCTCATGAAATGATGACGCTTGTGGTTCGGCAGCGGCGACACGTCTTTGTCGGATTTGACGAAGAGTTGTGCTCCGTCGCGGCCGATGATGGCGAAAAAAGGATTCCGATCCGGCGCCCGGAACCTCGTCTCAAAACCAAGCTTATCGCAGTAGAAGGCGATGGTTTGATCGACGTTGCTGACGATAAAGCATGGTGAAATCCCCTGCGTGGCCGGTCGTGTCATAAGCGTGGACGCTCTTGCTGCGGATCAATCGTAGGATATCAGCGCAGCATAACGGATAGCTGCCGCTGATCCTCCTGCCGCAGCATTTCCCGCGTGGAACCATACCACAAGAAAGCCGGAAATGTCACTATATGATGAACACTCGATAAGTGCTGCGTGCGGGTGGCGCATACGTTGGTGTTTATATATGCGCCTCGATCGGGTTGTCGGGGCCAGAGGGCGCATACATCCCCACAAGAACCGTCGGGACTTACGCGCCACCCGCCGAAGGCACTGGGCCTGGGCCTTGGGCCGGCGATCCCAGCTACCCGGTTTTCTCACTTCGAAGCGCTCGCGATCTGATATAGTAGAAGCTAGGTGTAAATAAACTCCGATGGACTACGATCAGCTCGCCAGCTTCCTGGAAGTCTCCAAGCTGCAGAGTTTTTCGCGCGCGGCCGAAAAGCTCTTTCGCACGCAGCCTGCCATCAGCGCTCAAGTGCGGCTTTTGGAACAGGAGTGTGGGGAGAAGCTGTTTGACCGCAGCGGCAAGAAAGTCCTCCTGACGCCGGCGGGGGAGATTCTGCGGCGATACGCGGAGAAGATGCTGGAACTCCATAAAGAGGCCCTGCAAGCCATTGCGGAGCTGAACCAGACGCCCCGCGGAAAGCTGTATATGGGGGCCAACGAGGCCACCTGCCTCTACGTCCTGCCCAAGACTTTCGCCAAGTTCAAACAGCTTTACCCCTTGGTGCAGATCAGCATCTACCGCAACTTCAGCCACAAGATTCTGCAGAAGGTTCAGGAAGGCGTGCTCGACCTCGGCATCGTCACCCTGCCGCACGCGGCCAATAACACGGAGGTCATCCCGCTATTTCGCGACGAAGTGCAGCTTGTGGTGCCTCGGAATCACCCCCTGAGCAAGAACAAGAGCGTGACGCCGGAGGAAATTTCGCACCACCCGCTGATTCTGCCCAAGACCGGCCACACGCGGGTGGTGATTGACCGGCTGCTGCGCGAATTCCGCGGCCACATCCAGATCTCCATGGAGTTGGCCAGCGTTGAAACGATCAAGAAATTTGTGGGTGCGGGCCTGGGAATCTCCCTGATCAGCAGGACCTACGCGCAACCGGAGGTCCAGGCCGGCGTGTTGAAGCTGATTCCACTCGAGGGCGAAAAGATTTACCGGGAACTCGGTTTGGTGTATCGCCGGGACCGGTATCTGTCGCTTCCCGCAAAGGTCTTCATCGACGTGGTTCGCGAGTCGACTAAGAAGCCCGAAGCTGCCCCTTCATCCCTGGCCGCGGGTGCAAGTCGCTAGCGTCCCTTCCGCCTCTGACGGGCATGACCACAAAAAAGCGTGGGGAAGTGGGAAGGTCCTCCCATCTCCAGCGCTCACCCCGTCCTGCCGAAGGTAGGAGTAGCGATCAGTCCGCCAGGCACAGGGGCAGTTTCCACGGCGGCTAAGGAATGATTCATGGTTAAAGAAGGCATGCCTCCTGCAAAGAGCAGGAAACCACTCGTGGTTATGAAATTCGGCGGGACCTCGGTAGGAAACGCCGAGCGCATGCAAAACGTGGGTAGCCTGTTGGCCGAGCACGCGCAACAGGCGGAGTTGGCGGTGGTGGTGTCGGCGATGGGCGGCATCACGGATATGCTGATTCGTGCCGCCATGGAAGCCAGCGCGGGCGATGGCGAGCACTGGAAAAATGTGCGGCGGGAACTGGCGCGCCGTCACCGCGAAGTCGCCGACCAGCTTCTCTCCGCTGCCGAGCAGTCATTCGTGCTGCCGCGGCTTGCCGCGCAAGTCGGAAACTTCGAAAACCTCTGTTCCGGTTTCTCCCTGGTACGAGAAGTTACTCCCCGCGCCATGGATACGCTCTCCAGCTTGGGCGAAGTGATGTCCGCGAACCTCATGGCGGCTATCCTTCGCTCTTTAGGTCTGGCAGCGGAAGCCGTGGATGCCACCGAACTCATCGTTACGGACGACAACTTCGGCAACGCCTCTCCCCTGTTTGAGGAGACCACCGTCAAAACCCGCCAGCGCCTGGCCCTGCTTCGCCGGCGCGGAGTTATCCCTGTGATTACCGGATTCCGGGGCGCGACACCCGAGGGCGTGTGCACGACGCTGGGGCGTGGCGGGTCAGATTTCAGCGGTACGATCATCGGGGCGGCGCTGGATGCCGACGAGGTCTGGATCTGGACCGACGTGGACGGGGTGATGACGGCTGACCCGCGGCTGGTCCCGGAGGCGCGCATTATTCCCGGCATCTCCTACCGGGAAGCCATCGAGCTTTCCTTCTTCGGCGCCAAGGTGCTCCACCCCAAGACCATTCAGCCGATGATGAAGAAGAAGATCCCGGTCTGGATCAAGAATAGCTTCAACCCTTCCTGCCCGGGAACCCGGATCGTCCCTTCCGCCGCCGACGGCCCGCCCGGCGTGAAAGCCATCACCTCGCTGAGCAAGGCCAGCCTCATCATGGTGAGCGGTGGGGATCGGTTGAGCTTCGCGCAACTGGCCAGCCGGGTCTTCACGTGCCTCAGTGTGGAAGACATCACCTCTTTGATGGTGACCCAATCGTCCGCGGAGAATGTGCTTTGCCTGGCCGTGCACGATGCGGACTTAAAACAGGCAAAGGCCAAGCTCGAGAAAGCTTTCGAACTGGAAATCATTCACGACCGCTCGGCGTCAGTGGAAGTTATGCCGCATGTGGCGATAGTCGTCGCCGTCGGTGAAAACATGAAAGGCACGCCGGGCGTGGCTGGGCGCGCCTTCGGCGCGCTGGGCCGGCGCGCGATCAACATCATCGCCATTGCCCAGGGGTCTTCCGAATTGAGCATCTCGTTCGCCGTGAAGTCTAGCGACGTGAAGGAAGCGGTCAAGACGATTCACGAGGAGTTTAAACTGTAGGGGTCCGTTGTCCGTGGTCCGTAGTCCGTTGCCCATTCTCATCGGTGAATCGGGATGACGACGGACAACTGACAACGGACAACGGACAACGGACAACTGACCATGCCATCCGCCTACCTCCAATGCATCGAAGACGCTTGCCGACGCAAGCAAGACGTGAAGAGGGACGCGCACGCGTGTGCTTACTGTGGCGGACTTCTGGAGGCGAAATACGAACTTGAGAACTTCGATCCCGAATGCCAGCGGCGGACATGGCATCAGCGCCGTTTAAGTGGCGAGCCGATCGATCGCAGCGGTGTGTGGCGCTTTCGCGAGTTGATTCCTTTCACCGGACCGGGCGACCGGATTATCTCGCTCTCGGAGGGCTCGACGCCTCTAGTGGGCACGCGCCGCACAGGATGGTGGGCGGGCCCCGTGCACCTGACCATCAAACACCAGGGCAACAATCCGACCGGCTCATTTAAAGATCTGGGCATGACCGCCTGCATTACGCGCGCCGCTTCGCGAGGAATACGCCGGGTGGCCTGCGCCTCCACCGGCAATACGTCTTCCTCCATGGCGGCCTACGCTGCTCGCGCCGGCATGAGAGCCCTGCTCTTTGTGCCTTACCGGCAAATCTCCGCTGCCAAGCTCGCGCAAGCCTTGGATTTTGGCTCGCTGGTGGTGGAAGTGGGCGATACCTTTGATGAGGCATTCAGGCTGCTGCGAGAGATCGCCTGCGAACTGGATCTTTACCTGGTGAATTCCGTGAACCCTTTCCGCATCGAGGGCCAGAAAACCATCGTGGCGGAGATGCTCGAGCAACGGGCCTGGCGTCCGCCCGATTACATCGTGGTTCCAGGCGGGAATCTTGGCAACGTCTCCGCCATCGGCAAGGGGCTGTGCGAGTTGAAAGAACTGGGCCTCATCGAAAAGGTGCCGCAACTGGTCGTGGTGCAGGCGGCCGGCGCGAGTCCCTTCCATCAGATGCTGGCCGGCGGCTTGAACGAACTGATCCCCGTCGATAAACCGGAGACCGAGGCCACGGCGATTCGCATTGGCCATCCAGCCAATTGGAAGAAGGCTCAACGAGTGCTGGAGTGGTCCGGGGGATTCACGGAGTCCGTCACCGACACCGAGATCTTTGAGGCCAAGGCGATGTTGGCGCAAGACGGCGTGGGATGTGAGCCCGCCTCCGCAGCCACCGTCGCCGGGGTTCGAAAGTTGGTGCGCGCCGGGAAAATTCCCTGGCACGCCGACATCGTCTGCGTTCTTACGGGCAACCAACTGAAGGATACCGAGTACGTCATGCGCCACCGCTCGGATGTTCAGGAAAGCCGCCAGAGACTGCGCGTCGAGCCGAGTCTCGAGGCGCTACGGAAAGCGCTGGAACCCGTGGTGGGCGACGGGGCGTGAACGAGACGAGAGTCAACAGTCGACAGTCGACAGTTGACAGCCCACAGCAAAAAGCGTGTCGGGGCTCACCACAGAGGCCACAGAGACCACTGAGAAGACGTGACTGTTTTTCTCTGTGTTCTCCGCGTACTCTGTGGTGAAAGCTTTGGTGGGCCCGCGAAGGCTTCCCTGACGCCTGACACCCTGAATACTCATGGACGAAGCTCTGCGGCAGGAAGTTCGATTCCTCACCACACGCCTCGGGGCGATTGTGCAGGAGCAGTGTGGAGCAAAGACGTTCCAGGCGATCGAGCGTCTGCGCAGTCTGGCCAAGCTGATCCGCAAGAACCCTGATCCGATGCTTCTAGAAGCGAAGGAGTCGGCCGTCCGCGAACTTCCGAGCCGCCAGGCCACCGAGGTCGCGCACGCTTTCAGCCTCTTTTTTCACCTCGTCAACCTTTGCGAGGAACGCGAGCGGGTACGCCGCTTGAGCGCCTATGCCTCGCAGGAAGCGGGCGCGCCCATGTCCTTGCGCCGGACCTTCAGCGAGTTGCGGCGCCAGGAAATTCCGGTAATCCAGCTCAAGTGCCTGCTTCGATCCATGCACATCGAGCCGGTTCTCACCGCCCACCCGACGGAAGCCAAGCGCCGCAGCGTCCTCAACCACATTCTGCGGATCGGGAGAACCCTGGAAGTTTTGCAGGGAGGCCCGCGCGCCGCTGCGGAGCAGGCGATCGACCCCTCCATCGAGGCTTTGTGGCTCACCGACGAGGTCCGTGAGTCCCCGGTCACACCACAAATCGAGAGTGAGAATGCGCGCTTCTACCTGGAGCGCACCATCTATGATCTGGCAGGAACTTTTTGGGAGAAATTCTGCGACGAGTTGTTTCGTTATGATCCCCGCCTTCCCGAACCACAGCCCTTTCTGAGTTTCGGTTCCTGGGTCGGCACTGACCGGGATGGCAATCCCAACGTTACGCCGGCCACCAGTAAAGAAGCCGCCGAAGAAGTGCGCAAGAGCATTCTGCGCTACTACCACGCGAGTTGCCGGCGCTTGTTAGGCCTGGCATCGTATCCGTGCCGCCACGTACCGGAAATCCGTCGCGACCTCGAGCGGCTGATGCGCCGCTTTCCGGAAACACGCACTTTCCGGGAAGTGGATCAGCCCAGCGAGTTCTACCGGCGCAAACTCCGCATCATGATGTGGAGGCTTGACCAGACAGTGAATCGTGAGCGAGGCGCCTATGGGACTCCCGGCGAATTCACCTGCGATCTGCGTCAATTGGAGCGCCTCTTGGCTCGCCATGGCAGCCCTCGAATCTCGAAACTGGGCGCCCGCAGGCTGCGAGTATCCTCGCAGGTCTTTGGCTTTCATGGCGCGAGCCTCGACTTTCGCACCCACTCCTATGCTACCCGCGCTGCCGCCACCGAGCTTCTGCAGATTCAAGGGCTTCCTTCCGAACCCTGCGAGGCGCGCATTCTTTCCATCCAGAGACTTCTCGAGAAGCCGAGGATGCTGAAGACGCAGGTCCGCGCCGCAGAGCCTCTGCAGACGAACACATGCTCGGAATCCACCCGGCGCATTTTGGAAGAGCTTCGAGCTCTCAAGGAAATTCAGACGCGTGACGGAGAAGCGGCGTCACATCGTTACATCCTGAGCATGACCTCCAGCGCGGCGGACGTTTGGGATATTCTCCTGCTGGGGCAGCAAGCAGGACTGGTGGAACTCCGCAAGGGCCAGCCAAACTCATGCTTCGACGTGATTCCCCTGTTTGAGACCTTGGACGATCTGGAAGCGGGTCCGGTCATCATGCAGGAGCTTTTCAGGGACCCGCTCTACCGGCGCATACTGAAGTCCCGTGGCGACTTTCAGGAAGTCATGCTGGGGTATTCCGACTCGGTCAAGGATGGCGGTTATGTTGCCGCCAACTGGGCGCTGTTCCGCGCCCAGAAGCGATTAGCATCTGTGGCGGAAGAATGCGGCGTCAACCTGAGCCTGTTTCACGGCAAAGGCGGAACGATCGACCGTGGAGGCGGGCAATCCCACCGCAGCATCGAGGCACAACCCTTCGCCGCTCCCGGCGGAAGACTTCGGATCACCGAACAAGGTGAGGTCATCTCTCTCAAATATGCCAATCCGGCCATCGCCGAGCGGAACCTCGAACAGCTCGTTACCGCCGTTCTGCACGCCCACCTGCTGCACTTCCGTGGCTTCGAGTTGGAGCAGATTCCGGAATGGGAAGAATACGCCCAGGAACTCGCCGCCAGCAGCCGCGCCTTCTATCGCGAGCTCGTTTACGAAACTCCCGGATTCGTTACCTATTTTCGCCAAGCCACACCCATCGACCTCATTGAGCGAATCCGCCTCGGGTCGCGACCCAGCCGGCGGTTTCAAACCGGCAACCTGGGCGACTTGCGCGCCATTCCCTGGGTGTTTGCCTGGACGCAATCTCGCCACCTCCTCCCGGCCTGGTACGGCCTCGGCTACGCGCTCGAGGAGTTTATCGCCCATCACGACGCCAACGGGCTCCCAGTGCTGCGCCGCATGTACAAGGGCTGGCCTTTCTTCGGCATCTTGATCGGCAACGCGGAAGCCTCCCTTGCCAAGACCGACCTCTATATCGCCAGCCGCTACGCCGACTTGGTTCGGCCCCAGTCTCTTGGCTTGAGCATCTTCGGGCGTATCCGGGAAGAATATGAGCGCAGCGTTCGGGGCGTGCTCGCGGTGTCAGGCTCGAGTCACCTGCTCGAACGCCAACCCGTCCTGGCGGAATCCATCCGCCTGCGCAACCCCTACGTTGACCCTCTCAACTTCCTTCAGACCCGCTTCCTCGAGAAATGGCGCCGCGCACCCGACCGGCAGCCGGACATCCTCCACCTTTTGCAAATTACTGTTGGAGGTATTGCCTTTGGGATGAAGAGTACCGGCTAGGTGCTGGGGACTAGGGGCTAGGGGCTGGGGCTTGGCAATTTTGGATTTGCGATTGACCTGCCCGCTATCTGTGTAAGGCCGGACGAACCACGCTATAATGCTCGCTCAACATGGGTAAGAACAAACAATTGCGCAAGCGTATCCGAGGCCAACAGAGGGTGATCGCAACGCATGAGGAGAAAATCGAAGCCGAGCTCCGCCGACCGACACCGGACCCGGGTTATCTGCGCAAATGGCATCGCGAAATTGACACAGCGCGCAAAAACATGAGAAAGTTAAGTGAGCAGTTGGAGAAGTAGATATGCCCCGCACAAAAGCCCCGGCGATACCGGATACTCACGTTCTGAAGCGGCTCATGGAAGAGTACGTGGAAATGCTTCGTGATACCGAGAGGACCGTAAAGAAAGTGCTTACCCTCGACCCTCAGACGGAAGAGTTCTGGGACCAAGTTAGCGAGCACGCCGCCGACATCTCGATGGTCGGGATCCGCTCCACGACGATCGTCGAAGAAATCGACAGCCTCATCGACCAGCTACCTGAAGACTAACTACGTATTCTGGCTTTCCACCAGTTCTCGCGCCCGCTGGCCGGCGCGGACCACAGCTTTAATCAAAGTGACCCGCAGGCCGCCTTCCTCGAGCTCGAGCAGGCCGTCGATCGTGCAACCCGCCGGCGTGGTGACAATGTCTTTCAACTTCGCAGGGTGCTCGCCGGTGTGGAGCACCATGGCGGACGCTCCCAGCAAGGTTTGGGCGGAGAGTTCGGTGGAAAGATCGCGTGGCAATCCCATCTTCACTCCCGCCTCGGCGAGCGACTCGATGATCAAGTAAACGTAGGCGGGGCCGGAGGCCGAAAGGCCGGTGATCGCGTCCATATGTTCTTCATTCACGACGACGATCCGGCCCATGGAACTGAAAATCTCGCGTGCCATCAGGATGTCGTCTTCGGTGGCGTGCCGCCCTGCCGCCAGCGCCGTCATGCCCTGGCGGATGAGGCAAGGTGTGTTCGGCATGGCCCGCACCACGCGCGCGGCCCGTCCCAACTCACGCTCGATCAAGGCGGTGGTGACCGAGGCTGCAACCGAAATGAGCACCGCATCACGCCTCAGAACTTTCCTGATTTCATGCAAGACCGCTTTCACCTGCTGGGGTTTCAAGCAAACCAGCACCAGGTCGGCTCCGGAGACCGCCTGAAGGTTGTTCGTGTGGGCTTTGACGCCATAGATCTCTTTCAGGTAATCAGCCCGCGGCCGGTCGGCTTCCGCTACGGTCGCTTCGACACTCGCCACAGGTATAAGCTGCGCGCCTAAGACTCCTGAGAGCAATGCTTCGCCCAGCTTTCCGGCGCCAATGAGAGCAAGTTTCTTGACCCGGAAGTGAAAAGGCTTGGCGGCTCGAGCGGCCTTCTGAGAAACGTCTGTTGCTGGTTTCATATCGCTCCTGCGAACTGGCAGCTTGCTGAAAAACCCATCGACCTGTCATCCTGAGGAGCCGAAGGCGACGAAGGATCTCTGTAGTTCGTTGAAACTGCCACTGCCGAGATTCTTCGCTTCGCTCAGAATGACAGCACCCGAGGGTTTTTCATCAGCCTGCCAGGGGCGACCCACGGGGTTGCTGGGTGGGGTTACCGTCGTGCCTCGGCTTGGGCAGCGGTGACTTCCTGCTTCGAGCCCTGGATCCAAGGCATCATTTTCCGCAACTCGCTGCCGACCTTTTCGATCAGATGATTTGCGGCTTGGGCGCGCATTTCGAGGAACTTCTTGCGGCCCTGGGCGTTCTCGTCCATCCATTCTTTCGCGAAGCTCCCATTCTGAACGTCGGCGAGGATCTTCTTCAT